>Ga0163217_1011132_pt1 | contig 13276 bp, 15 predicted proteins | sample SynspAceP_FD_185933 | JGI IMG/M metagenome (GOLD analysis project Ga0163217, IMG submission 185933) | Saline lake microbial communities from Ace Lake in Antarctica - Synechococcus sp. Ace-P (PacBio error correction) | ecosystem: Environmental > Aquatic > Non-marine Saline and Alkaline > Saline ...
AAAGGGAGAGAGATTCGGGGACGCCCACTTGTTCCCCTCGGATCCCGCTGGCATCCGCTCGCGGCAGCATCGGGAAAAAGCGCCCGGGAACAAAAGGGTGAAAATTTCCCAAAAAATTTCAACCCGGGGCCCAAAAACGTAAAAACCTTCCGCCGCCCCCCGGGCCCCCCGGCCGTCGAGCAAGTTTTTTTATTTTTTTCTGCTCGCCTCGCCGGCCCGAACTTTGAGCGGTTTCCCCGAATCGTCGACAGTTTTTCTCGGAGACCCAAACGGGCAACGTCCTGGGGCCCAGATTGATTTCCCGGGTGATGGGGTTGCTTTCTGACCGTGACCGCAAATCGATTCCCGCTGGCCAATCCAACCCGCATCCCAAAACGACGCCCAAAACCGGAACGCCCCACCACCGGAGCCGCTTTGCGGGACTCATCGTTCGAATTCGGAATCACCGGAGAAATCGGCAAGGCAAACTGGATTGACCGAGTGTCCCGATCGGTGGTCATCCCGCGGTCCATCCAATGGCGTGGTTTTTTCGAAAAAACGGGTGGAAAAAGGCACGGAGCTTGGCCGGCCCTGCGGTTTGATTTTACTACGTTGGATAGACCGTAATTGTTTGTCGGGGGGCCAGCCACGCGAAATCTTCGACCCGTTTCTGCCGTTTTTTCCTCGACACCACCGTTTGCATGACGTCGCCCACTTTTTGCGGATTTTCGCCGACCACCGACATCAACCGGAACCAGTCCCTTTCGCCGACCGATGCTGTTGGGTTGTTTGTTTTTTTCTCGGTATCCATCGCCCCGGCGGGTTTTTTCCTGGCCGGGGCCTGTCCGGGTGGCGCTCTCGCGAGAATTTCGCACGCCCGTACAACTCGGCTCGGCGGCCGACCGACTGAACCGCTCCGGTTCGTTTCTTCTTCGTCAACTCCGAGTGGGCCAAACCGGGTGCCCACCTGGAATCGATTCGTCGACCCGAATCGCTGATTCATGGCTGGCCGACGGGATTGGTTGGCACACGGTTTTGCCCGCCGACGAAAACGCCAACTAAAAAATACTCACGACCGAAGAACGGTTCCCGTCCGGCCTTTCGGGGCGAATGGCGATGCGCAAACCAATTACGGGCCGAATTCGGGTCCGGTTTTCGGAAGTGGGTTCGCGGGACCGCGAATTTTTCTCGTCTCCAGCCCCGTGGGCGAGGCGATCATGGGCCGGAGATGTTTCGAGCAGATTCCCCAAATGCGGGCTCGGTTTTTTTCGGGGGGGGGTCCCCCCCCCCCCCCCCCGTCGAATTCATGGCCCGAAACGGTGGCGTGAAAAGTTTTTCGCAAACGTCCGGTTCCCCATGGTTCGCCGTCGTGTTACCCCGACGCCGCAGCGAGTTACGCCGAAACTCGTATTCGGGCTCGGGCATCGATGTCTGCGCGAGTTGCCGGGGTATCTATGCGAACCGGGCTGCAACCGCGTGATGACCCGACGACGGGGCGGTCGTTGGCCGAACATCGCTACCACCGTTTCGGTCACGAGGCCGGGCGCACCAATCCGCGTTCCAACACCGGCGTCCACAAGCCGCGTCAACCGACCGCCGATTTTTTTTTTTTTTTTTTTTGTTGGGGATCACCCGAGGGGATCGACAATGTTCGAACCCGAAGCCCTCGCCTCCAGGTCACGCCGGTGCCCCCTCGTCGACCAATGCCACCCGGAAATCAATCGCAGCATTGCGAACGCATTTTTGTTAAGGCACTCCGAGGAAATCAACCAGCTGGGTCGAGCGACTCGTCGACGGGATACAAAGCGTTTTTTGGCAAACGGCCGCCAACGTCCACACGGCTACGCGGTGGCATGGGCGATGATGTTTTTAATCTTTGTCACAACGGGACAAGCGATGCGGTTCGCGGACTACTTGAATTTCACCGCCCGGCGGCCCGCCCTTTGAAACTCTAACCGGCGAGGCCAACAGTCGGATCGATTTTCGAACGCATCAACGGGCAGCCGACACGGTCACGGTTCTCGAACCGGCTCACTCGCTATCTCGCCTCCTGCCGTGAACGGCGTCGGGCTTGTCAATCAACAAACGGTTTTGCCGTCTTGCCGCGACATTCGACCACCCTGGTGAAATTAGGTGGCCGTGTAATGATTGCCCGACACCGAAAATATCAAAACGAACGATTCTCGCTACCAGGCCTCGCTCTCCCACCGGAGAACCATTTTACGATGCCGATTGATTGATCATCACCGAACTCGATGTGGGTGGGGCGAGCGTGCGTTGACACGATTGGCGATGCGGGCTCCAAACAAGGCGGCCGAGGACGTGGCGAGTGTTTTCTTTGGGACGCTGCCGCATTGCAAATCACCGAGGACGGACAAAGGACTCGCGTCGTCCGTGAATTGCGAGCTCAATGAAATCGGAAGTCACCAGTGGGGCGAGGGGCGCGGTGTGTCTTCATGTTGCCGCCGGTCCCTATTCGCCGATTGCGAACGCTGGTTGCAACAAGTCCCGACGCGCTGTGGTCAGAAGTTTTTTTATTCCACGCCAATGTGTTGACGGCACCGTTGCGAGAGTCCGTGATTCGGCACGCCGGCGGGCAAAGCGTGTGGGGTGGCCGGGGTTTCGCATCGCCGATCCGAACCGATTTCGAATCAGAGTCGAAAGGGGCCGCCTTGCGCACGAACGGCCGATGCACGCGTCTGCGGTCAGTCACGCGGTCGAGAGTATTCTCAGCGAACAACGCTATCGTTTTGCCCGATCACCGATTGTCCGTCATTCGAACTCCGTCGACGTCGCCCGTCGCGAAAATGCAACACCGACGCTTGGACTCAGCGCGGTATTGGTGCCGCCCGATGCGGACGTTTGTTCTGTTTCGGTCGATTGTGTCGAGCAAAAAAAATTCTCGACATCTGCAAAGGGCGCTCGATCGGTTTCGCTCCCGAAGCAGGCAGCGTAAACTCGTGATCGCGGGCGGAGGCCCACTTGCGCAGGAGTTAGAAGCAATGGGCGGAGACGGTGGCGGCGATCGTGTGCGGGTTTTGCCTGGCATAACCGACGTCGCACACGCTGATCCGCGCCCTGCCCGATTGTTGGTACTGCCGAGTTCACTACGAGGGATGCGAATGTGGTGCTTCGAAGCGATGGCGGGTGGCAAACCGGTCGTCTGCAGTCGTGTCGAAGCAGTTTGGAATTGAATCGGCGAAGATCCGCGATCAAAGGATTCGATCCGGGCCAACGAGTCCCAGTTAACTGCAGCGGATCAATCGGTTTTCTTTCGGTGAACCTGATTTCGCCGCGAGTGTGGGAGTTCAAAACCAACGCCGTGTCGAAAGAAGACTTTTCGGTGCAACGATTGGTAAGTTCGTATCGCAACGCTACGCGATCGCTGAAACGAAGTGGAAATCGACAGTAAATCGACATTGATTTTTTTCGAGAAATCGTGAAAGAGTTGAACTTGTCGTAGCGGTCCAGGCAATCTTTTTTGGCAGCGGTATGGTGAGGACACCCTCCACTCAGGTGAACAATCTGCGGGTCGAGTGAACTTGGCCGAAACGTTCTCGAAGCGTCGTACGTCCATTCGGCCCTCTCAACCGGGGCCTGCACTCGGACCCTTCAATGCCATTCGCCTGTCCGGCAGCTTCTCGTTTTGAACGTTTTTTCGTGTTTGGAAAAGTTTGATTTCGATAGCTTTGACCAATTGAGCACATCGAGTTAATGGAGACAAGCACGCCGCCGGAAAGTTTCAAAAACCGATTCGACGGAAAACGTCCACCTCGGCTTTCTCGGTGGTGCGCCACTTTTATTCGAATCAAGATTTCACGCTTGACATAAAACTTGAATCAACGATTGCCGGTTCATTTCGGCATTCGGATCGACACGAACCAAATTCCATGCGGCGATCAGAACGCGTGGTTGCAAATGGAACTCGCCCGCTGCGGGCGTGGACAATCCGAACGGTGTGCCGACGAAGTCTCAGAAGAAAGATGCCAAGCGAAGCGGTCGGAGCAAGCGGATGCGAAGTCGAATGCGGCGACGGGGAAATATCGCAAGTTCCCAAACCGTTCTCAAAGGTTGGCTCTGGGATTATCGGCTACGAGATGCGTATTTTCGGTGGCACCGCGGCAACCGCGAGCGGGCATTGGGTTGCGATGCTCGAACGGGTTTTCGAAGTCGAACTGGGGACACGTCCAGTGCGGGGACGATCGCGGCAGGGCGTGGGCGAATGAGGCCGGACCGGGTTATAGTGAAATGGATGACCTCGTCCTCGCGGCGTTTATTGAGGACCGTCGCACGGCAGTGTGGCCTGGGCGAACGAACAACTCGCAAGCTTCCGGAGCTTTCTCGGGTAAACGAGTTTTTACCTGTGGTTGTGTGGATGCTCGAAACGCAACCGACACGATCACCATTGCCGGTGAACTCGGGAGGTTGGAGCGGTGATGTTTGAACAAAGACATTGAACGCTCGAGTGTCCCATTCGGTGAGTCGGCAAGGAAACGATCACGGCGGAGTCCACCGGTCAGTTGCCGCGGAAGGCGATGCAACGATAAAGTATGCAAACTGCCGCGAAATCGGGCATGGTTCCTGGTCCGGGCGATGGCAGCAATTCCGATTTGACGTTGCAAGCGGAAACGTTCTGGATCAGTGGTGGAAAATTGTCTTGGCGATGATCGCTGATTTCGAGCGGAAGATCGGGATCGAAGCCAGTGCGAACCTTGTTGCGATAACCGTCGACGGATTGTTCCCACGTGTTTTGTGACGTCGACGGACGCTTGTGGTCACAGGATCTGAATGGCGATCCGGGATTGGTCCTGGCGCCGCAGCAACATCAAGAGAACCAAGGCGGCGTAGGAAACACGGATAGCGGCTGAATTGCCTCGACATCACGTGAGCGACTCACGTTTTCATAACGCTGACGAATTCACGTAGTCCCTGGACTCTTCGAGTCGGGCGTGAAAGGGACAGAATACTGGACCTCAGAGAGTCGAGCTACGCGAACGAAAAAAAACCGCCGGGTATTGAAACCGGCGGCTTTTCGTTTTTTCGCGGTTGAATGAATCGCTAGTTGTTGTTGTTGCCTTGGGGAACAACTGTTGGACGCGAAGATGAAGAATTCCCCAGTCCAAAGTTGAGGATTTCCTCTTTCAACACTTGTGTTGCAGGATGAGCGTATCAAACCGGTTGGACGAGCGGTCGCTGCGTGGATCGGGTTGATCGGGCCTTGGCAATATCGGGGGACTTCGATTGGGCAGACTGACCGTTGCAAGGCAGGCTGCGAAGATGTAAGAGGAAGTCCCGGGGGAACGCCTCCGAGGCCCAATGGCACGCCCCACCAACGCCATTCCCGTCCGCCTCCGCCTCCGACGGCCGCCGGACGAAACCAACACTGTCCTCCGCGAGAGCCATTGCGGCGATCACGTCGAGGTCGTAACGTCCAACGGTGGCAGGACATGTTCGCCGCCAGGCAAATAGTCAGCCGGTGTAGTACACCTCGGTCTCGCGATTTTCGAATATAGACAATTGTTCACCGTCTTGCAAACGTGGAATGTCTGCCTCGACGAATGTTCGGGATGACTCCCGGACGTCACAACCAGAGGAATTCGTAGGATGGATTGGATCACCGGCAGTTCGGCCTGGGCAATAGCAGCGGGTCGTTCATCGCGACCTTTTGTTGCGCCAAAAGTTACCGGAGGAAGTCGGCTCGTTTGCCGTTTGTCGGCCTCGATGCACGCAAGCCAATGACTTCGTTTTTTGCGTTGAGTCCTGGCAACCCACGGTTTCGACTAAGGCGTGCAACACGTCATTTTTTGTAAAGCAGGCAGGTTTGATCAACCACCGGTCGCGGAGCGATCGGACCGCGAAGACTCCTCGCCTCCCCCGGACGACGGAACTCGAATCCTCACGGACGACGATCACATCGTAGGCTTTCGTTCTTGATAATCGTGACGAATCGGCCTCGCTTTCTTTCTCGCAGATATCGTTCTCGATGTAGGTTTCGCGAATTTTTTCCGCGCACACTGTTCGAGGGTCGTCCGTTTACTTGGAGAGGTTCGATCAGGGGTAACGCGAGCGTCCCGTCGTCTTGAACCGGAATCGGTATATCGATTCGATGGTGGCAGCCGGTGCTTCCTCCTGAGGGAAGTTCATGGCGGCGTGCGCCGGCGGTTCGTTCGGTCGGGTTGAATGGGCAGAACGCCTTCAATGTAAACGCCGAGAATATCAAATCGGGGCCGAGTTGGGTAATCACGCGGCGGTTCGAGCGACAGCAACGCGATGTCCACCGGTACCAAATCGTTCTTCGCCGCTGGAAAGAAATCCGGCGGCAAACGATTGGCGGATGCATTGAATCGGCTGTGTCCAACGACGAGCAGCCCGTCAAGGATGGTCGGCCACCGCGATCGCGATACAGCCTCCGATACCGAAGCGAAGGGTTCGCCGGACTCCGGGAATTAAATAGGTTGGTGTTCATCCTTGAACTCTCCAGAAAAAACGATCGGGTGACGATTCGCCGTAGTGGGTATCGAGATGGATCCGGTTCAGTCAGAAAGCGACCGAGCCGTGGGGCGACGACTGCAAAGCCGATCGGCTGGAATGGGAACTGAATTGCCTGCAGCCGGCAGGCCTGCGTTTAACCGAAGCAAATCGGCCGACGGTTTTGGCCGAGATCTCATCGATACCGAATCGACCCTCTCGCGCTTGAGTCGGTTCGATCACGCTTTCGTCTGCACTGGCAATGCCATCGTTCGGCGGGTGAACAGGCGCGGAGTCACGTGGGTACCAACTCCGAACCGGCTGAGTCTCCATCGCTGCCTCGTTTTCGACCGAAGGCACCGCATGGGGATTACCTGGACGAGAAGGTGTTCGGTGAGGGGGCGTTCCCGCCTGCGACCGAATTCATCGGGGCCGAACGGTCGGTTGTCGGGTTCCAAAGGTTTGGACGTCGAACGGAGGAAAACGCCCGGACGAGTGCATTGCGAGAGGGAAATATTTCAACGAGTCGAGAGAATCCTCTTCCGCAATCGCCCTCTTGGATCGTGTCGCTTGTCATCCTCGCTTTGGCGTTGCCGCGCTGGTCACCGGACCGACTTTCCTGTACCGAGAGTGACCGGGTACCAACGTTTTCCGCTCGCGAGCACATTGCCCCGCAGGCAATCCAGTAGCCATCGGCATCGGGTGACCGACCGCTGATTGTGGGCGAGGCCGATCCGGTCATGTTTGAAGTGACGAAATGGAACCGCGTTAAAGGCGGATTCATGTTGTAAGTGTCGCGATCCATCCTGCTGCAGGCCGCTTTGACGCCGAGCGGGAAATCCTTCGAACACGGCGGTTCACGCGGCCGCTTGACCGCTTGGCCCGAACTGTTGGCCGCCACCCCAGTAACTGAAGGCGAGGACGACCCGTTTCGCGTACCACCCCGAACCGCCGGTGGCGATTCGAGATAACCGGCGATGAATCCGGCTGAATGTCCTTCGGGTAGCGATGATTTTTGAAGCAGTGCTTGATTTTCAGCCAAGCCGACGGCCATCAACCTTGTTGCGATGGGCTGATCATGAAATCATCGATACACTCGCCTTGGTTGTCGGCTTCATCTGAACCGTTTGAATCGTGCAAGACCGGTCAGGCCGACGGTGGTCATGCCGAGAGCGAGCCCCGAGTGGTCCTTCGTTTCACCACGACGAGAGTTCGAGATTCAATAGTTAAAAAAACGGACTGGACGATTTTGTCGAGTCTTGCAGATCAATGGTTTATTCAAGCGGCAAATCATGGCCGGTTTTCCCTCGCGAAGGAGTTTGGTCACAATCGCACGCATACGTACGAAACGTTCCTCCTGGCCAACCATCTCGCCCCCCATAGGCTGCAACGGCGCTTGAGTGTTCGGAATGAAACGAACTCGGGAAGCGCGTTTGTTAACGCTTCGAAAAATTTCTTCCCGCTTTAATGTAATCGCCTGTTCAAGCGTGCCGGTTTTTTAATTCATTGTTCCCTGAATCAGGAGCCGACGCGTTACGCCGAGAATTGACGGCCCGTGACGGTCGTGCTGGAAAGTAACCTCAATTAGCCGGTTGCCGCGAGGCCCGCCCATGGCACTTATCTTCACTGGCAAACAGTCGTGTTGGTGTGAGACGTCCCTAACCCCAGGGAGGGGAAGGCTGCGTGTTGGACTACTCGTCTTTCTATTAAAAACTGCCGAACCCTGAAAAACGCGGTTTCTCGCTTTACCTGGAAACACGGAATTGGACTGTTAGATTAACAGACGAGGTACTTTTTCGTTCGATCCCTAAACTTTCCATTACCTTGACTACCCTTTTTTGCTTTTTAAGTTTGCATTGACTGCGGCCCGACGATTTTCGTCCCCGTCGTTCGCTCGTTGGCGATTCGCGTTGGATTGTCGACAATCGGACCGCCGAGCGAAAAACGCACTCCCGCACGATCGCGGTTGGGGGGGGGATCGCGGTTTTCATCAGCATGATTGGTCGCACTCGCCACTCACGGTCGGTTTCCAAAACGGGTGGACGTTCGAATTTTCGGCCGGTGGTTTGCTTGAAAAACCTTGGTTGGTTTTTGCTCGGGGCGGTTCCTTGGCAATTTGAACGTCGGATTTGAATTGACGAACAAATGGGCGCTTCGGGGACGACAGAAACTATTGGCTGCAGTGCTGATCGCGATGGTGAATCCGTGGGGCAGTGGGCACGTCGCTGAAGTCGCGGTTTCCTGGGGGCTCGACATTCCCTCTCGGTAATTTTTGGCGAAATACCCCGGTCAGTGGTTGGTTTTTGGCTTGTTGCTGTGCATCAACGCATTGAATCTACTCGGGATGGGTGCGGACGGCATGGCGACACCGTCGGCCGTGTTCGTTTTCGGGTAGCTTGCGACCGTGAGTTTCATCACGGCAACCCGCCGCTGAACGCTCCCGCTGGCGTCGTTCCGCACTCTGCGGGGCCCCTGATGGGTTTTTTGATTTACAATCGTCCCCCCGCATCGATTTTCCTCGGCGACGCTGGCACAGATGGTCGGATTGCTTCGTCGTGTTCTCGGGCGATGTGGTGTTCGCACAAGGAGACGACCGCTTTTTGCCGCCGCAGCGACTGGCGATTTTTTGGTCTTGCGTTGTTTGATTCTGCCGCCGCGATCGTTCGTCGCGCTGACCGGTCCGCAGTATCTACGCGACCGACCGCGGCAACATGCACCACCACTCTCAATGAGAAATTTCGGTCGCGGAGGGCACGCTCTGGGTTCGTTCGCCGGCAGCTGCAAGCGTCAGTTCCGCAGCGGGCCATCGCATCGACTTGTTACACCTGCGCGTGGTTGGCGGCCGATTGGGAGCGATCCTGGTTTCTCGAGCTGTCCTCGTCCGGCACTCGCACGTTTCGGATATTCGGCAGTGTCGATTGCTAGCCGGACGGCGTTCGCCACTTGGTCATGTCGTTTGGGTCCCGACCGCAGTTTTGTCGAAACGAAAACACGAACGGGCCTTGCTATGCAAGGCGATGGGCCTTGGCAAGAAGTTGGGACCGTTGATCGGATTCGCCGCCGCCACAGAAACTTGCCATGGTCAAAATCGCGTGAATATGGCCTGGGTTGCATGAGAGCTATCACGCCCTCCTGGCGGAGCGTGCGGTTGCCCCAGAAGCGGCGTTTCAGAGCGTCGTTTCGCATCCCCTTGCTTGTTCCCGACAAAACGGGGACGAGACGAGCGGGTGCCGATCGGAAAACTCGAAGTCATTCGGCGTCGTCGAGTCCCGATTCGCTTGAACCGACTCGCGATTTCCCTTGAGCACGCTTGCCGAACTGCCAACCTGCAAGGTCGAAAACGTCGTCAAACGAATGAACACCTAAATGCACCCAACTCCTCCCTCTGTCATTTTCCATCCTCGTGACGAGAAAAAACCTAAAGACGGCCCAAACTCGGATCTTTTGCTGGCGCAGACCGTATCGAGTTGACCGACCAACTCGCCGCTACGAGTGACAGCGCCGCTAAATCCGTTATTCGTGCGATTTGATTGTTTTTTTTCGGTGGATTTTTGCCGTGTGTGTTGAAACTTGGGCAAGCTAGCAGCCTGCACTACGAGTAAAAGCACAGATACGCGCTCTGCTCCCGTGATGCGAACTTGGAATTTCACGTTTCCGCGCAGGCGATCTTCAAAATTCTCACGCTACGAAAATTAGTGAATTCGGTTTGGGCCCGGCAATTTTGGCCGCCATGTTGCCGAGATCACCTTCATTCGCTCGTGTTCAGACGTGCCCGATTCGTATTTCGCCGGCCGCCATGAACGCCGGAAGTTTTACCCGTCCCCTGCTGTCTCGGAAACCGACTTGGATTTGACGTTTTCCCGTTGAAATATTCGTTAATTTTCATGGTTCAATTTGGGTGGTGGGTGGAGAGGTGAACCGTCCCGTTGGCCGGAGCATCATTCTTCCTTGACTCACACTTTTCGCTTCACGAGTTGCCCGTGAAGGGGCCACTGAGGCGGGTACAAAAGCCGGATGGAAAAGAACCGTTTTCGAGATGGCATCATTTCGTGAATTATTTCGAAAGGTGTGGTTTTTGCCTATCTGTCGATGTTGGCGATTTCTCTTGAGACTTTTGCCACGGGCTCGGCGAATCAACACCCCAACTTTTCTCCGAATCCTCTTTTCTGCCAGCGTCCCGATCGGAAATTAACCCATGTGACATCGACAGAAACCCACGATTCCAGAACTGGATTGCCCTCCCAGCGACACCCCCCTGGCGGCGAAGAGGAGACGATTACGAGCTGGTAGGCCCGGGCCGTTTCGCGTTCCTCAAGGACGCTGCCCGCTTGGTTGGTCAGCACACCGTTCACGGTCGGCATCCCTGTTGGCCACTCGGCCCTCGTGACGCTTGACCGATCCGGTTAAAATGAATCAACGTTCCTCGTCGCGACCGCCACGGAGAGGACGGGCCGGGAGATCGAGGAATTCACCATTGAAGAGATCGCACCTGGCTGAAACTGGATCGTCGAGGAAGTGACCGACCGGCGGAGGTTCACCGAACAAAAAAAAATTGGGAAAAAAATGGCCGAACCGGTCTCCGTGGACGTTCCCCCCATGGCACATCGTTTCGGCGGTGCCGCTGGACGTCTCCGATTTTGGGCCTCCGACAGTGGCCTTTCCGCATCGCTTTCGCTGCAATCGCTCGCGTCCGGTTCAAAATGTCTTCTCGATGGAACAGCCGCTCGGAAGAAAAAACAAAAATGAAAGCTGCTGCGCGAGTACGGAGGAAATTCCGCAAGCGAAGCTGCCGGTCACCGAAGCCCTCAAGTGGATCGCATTGCACCAAATGCGGGACGGTCGGTGGACGTTCGCCCACATACTTGGGTGTGCAACAATTCGTGCGGCAACGGTTGGCGAAGACAAACGAACCGAGGCTTCAATGGTGCCCCGCAATGGCAAACTGGCTCCCGTTTTCCTCGGTGCAGGCCCAACCCATAAATAGGTGATTTCCGGCCGGTTGTGCATGCGCGGCCTGCAGTTCCTCGTTCGCAACGGCAAACGGGAACCAAAATGGGCTGCCCGTTTTCTCGATCTGAGCGAGCCGGACGGGAATATGTACTCGCACGGCCTGGCAACGATCGCATTGAAGCGAAGCCTACCCATGAACCGAGGACCCGACACCTCGCCATGCGACTCAGTACGCATTGAACTTACATCAATCGCCGCCCAGTGCCGCGATGGCGGGTGGCTGATACAAATTTCCCAAGAACGCTCGCGTGGGTGACACCTCCGTTGCCGGTTGGCAAATTCATGGCGCTAGAGCGGCACTGGGACCCCTGCTCATTCCGCGCAGACAGTTTCAATGCGTCGGTGAGGTTTCTCGACAAGTTCAATCCAAGGGCGGCGCTGGTACGGTTTACGAATAACCTTTGAACGTCTCTACGCCCAGCAATGCCGCCGGTCGTTTGCTGTGCCGGATGTAACACCGGGTGGGAATAAAGACCAACAAAGCCCTGCGAAGGCATCGCGGGATTGGCAAAAACCGGCGTGCTTCAAAAACGTGAACATCTCTACTCAACTATTTGCGCCCAGTACTCCGGCCAAACCGGCGGAACCCCAGTGGGAAAAATTCAATACCGAACTGCGTGATTGGTTGGTCGAAAACTCAAGCACAGGAAGGCGGCGCCAAGGGCAGTTGGTATTTCCAACAGGCGGTCACGTCTCCGTACCCGGCGCCGTGACGACTTTGGCATCACCTCGTTCGCGACGATGATCTCGAGGTTATTATCGCGCACATGCCGCTCTATTTCGAACGCAAGCGAGGGGACGACTTCGCTTTAACCGGCTGCCCCCTCTTCATTGCCATCGCTTCTGCGGTTACCGTTGCTAAGCACGTCCCGTCAGCATTGATTCGGTGGACCAATACGTAAAGCAAGGTTTTGGTGATGTATTTCGGGCGAAACCAAAGATCATAACCGACGGTTAGCGGGGATTCAGGCTCAATTCCTGGCTAACGAGTCCGGGGTTATGAAAAAACCGAGTCGTTCGGAGTTACACCGAATCATTGACAAGACCTGCTTAGGCAGCGGTCGTCTCGTCGCGAATCCCGCAATCATCGATCGCATTGACGATCCGTGATGAACATGAAAGTCTTGCATACGCATTGGCCGTGTACCTTCCGCATTTCGCGCCCATGATTGCAATGCGTGCTGTCAACGTGAGCAAAGCACTCGCAGCAGATTAGGCTTTCCGCTCTCGATCAGATACACGGCGGCCTCCGTCTCAATAGAAGTCCAGCGTCACCGGTTGGTAATTCCGGCGTCTTGACCGAGGGACATGTGAACGCGGAAATGTCGAATGAAGTTGGTCCAACCGTTCGGAAGCCAAATTTGGGTTCATTCAGACCGCAAGCGTGCGACCGACCCGCGGATCGAGGTTTTTCAAGGCATGTCTCCAGTGTCCCCATGATTTGATGAAAATCGTCCCTCGGCGGAACCGAAATCCGCCGAGGACCGTCGGCACCATTATCGCACCGCTTTTTGCAGGAAAGATGCTGGCGACCGAGATATCCTTGTTCGAGTGGCACCTCTTGCAGAGCTCGACTGCGTTTGTTTCCGGCTTACGTAGTCACCAGCATCCTATCTCATGCACCAATCTCGTTAGACAGGGAGTCATGCCTGGAAAACTCCGGGCGCAAGCCTTGTTGCCGGATGAACCATTCTTTCACCTATTCCAAAGTGTGTGACAGGAAAAGCTGGTGGAAGGCAAAGCCCAATTTGGAAAACGTTTTCCCGAAGTGATTCCGGTTTTTTTCTGTTTCAAGCGTCAAATCAATCGGCTTCCGATT
>Ga0163217_1088326_pt1 | contig 13275 bp, 19 predicted proteins | sample SynspAceP_FD_185933 | JGI IMG/M metagenome (GOLD analysis project Ga0163217, IMG submission 185933) | Saline lake microbial communities from Ace Lake in Antarctica - Synechococcus sp. Ace-P (PacBio error correction) | ecosystem: Environmental > Aquatic > Non-marine Saline and Alkaline > Saline ...
TCGAGGCGGCAAGGATCATCGCGAGATTCGGGCCCGCGCTGCTTTCCCCTGTCCAGTGAGGCCCGAGGATGGGGGCGGCGGATCAGGGAAACGGCAAGGCGGGCAAGAAGCCGCGCTAAATCAGGAATCCGGATCGAACGGCCTGCTTTTCGGATATGGCTTGGCCGCAGGGTCAAAAACTCATCTGGCGTTCTATGATCTGACACCCGCGCCGAAGATTGTGGAATGATCTTTGGCGGTGGCCGTTGAAAAAGGCGCGTGCCGAGAAATGACATCGCGCAAAAGCAACGCACCATGAAGCTGCGACACTGGTCGCCTTTTGCGTTTCACGAACGGACAATAATCCCAAAATTTGGCGGATCACGCGCAGGATGAAAAACAGGTGTCCGATGAAGTCGCGCAAGCTCAAAGTGGCGTTTTTCTTTATGGCCCCTGGCTTTTAAACAAATCAGCCGGCTAGATCTCTCGCAAAGTTGACCAGGGCGAAGATCTTGGCGTCTTGCTTTCAAGCTGGCCATCCCATTTTGAAATAATTCGTGCGCCGAAACTGTTCGAATTGGCGGGAATTCGGGTGCAACCCTGACGTCGCTGCCATTGATTGAGGCGGGCCCAGGTTCATACCAAGTGCCGCTGCCTCAATGCCCCAATCTGCGCTGTCGGGATCTTTTAAGGCCGGCGCGCGATTTCACATCACGGCGAATCAGCCGAGCATCGACTGTAATTTTTTCCGCCTCCGGATTTCCGGGCTCAAGTGGTCAGCGCTACGCATGATCCCAATGAAAAGAGCCCGAAAAAGCCACAAACACCAGAAAACACGCCAGATCGCGGCGTTTTTCAAATCAGTTTTCAAAGCTCGCAACTTAAATATCCTTTTTTTGAAGGGGTTTATGTAATATGGCAACAAATCAGTTTATTTTGGCGCCTACGTGTCAACCTTCGGGCTCGACAGTGCCAAGTTTTAGCCGGCGGGCATGTCGGAAGCCAAAAAAGCATGCAAGTGGCCGCGCAGCAGTTTTGCGGCGTGGCTCGGCCTTGCGGCCGCCATGGGTGCTGCGATCTCCTGCAGGCGCACTTGCCGGGTGGCGGCGTGACATCGACCGCGCTGCGAAATCCAGACGCGCGCGGCTCTGCTAGTCACAACGGTCGGGGCTTCTAGGGCGTCTCGAGCGTGGCAGCACCGGCGAGGCCGAGGGTAAACACGTTACTCTGGCTGCGCGACGATGATGCTCCAGACAATTGAAACCAGCGAGCTCTATGCAACGCTGGGTCACAGACAGAGACAGGACGCAAGTCGGCCGCTCATGCAGTATTACGAGGGAGGCATTTGCTCGGCCGTGAGTACCTGCAAGGAGGCTCGACTGCCGAGAAAAGCTCGTTCGCCCACGTATCGCAGGCATTCAGGTGATATAGACAGACTTCGCGTACATCACTAGACTGCCATTGCACACATCGACCAGACCGTTCTTTTAGACTGCGAACGTTGGGGATCCTCATATCAGTGCAACTTGTGCATATGACCTCATGCTTCTGCGCGCATGCCGATCGCACCGCGCAGCCGGCCGCCGGGGCAGATACACAGGACATATCGGTTCACCCATCACCGACAGCTGACATTAATTCCAGGTCACGCATCATTAGTGTCCGCTGGTCATAGTGATCAGTATCGGCCGTTTGAGGGGCTGCTCATCTTGCATTTATACGTTCGGAGCAAAACGGCTTGCATTCTAGTATCGTGCCTGCAATTGGGACCATGCTCAGCCGAGAGCGCCGTCACAAACAGCCGTCTGGCGTCACAGAGGTGCCGACGCAATGTTCGTGCTCATGACGATCGCGTTCTGGTCGTGGACCCTACGTCACTCGGCTTTAGACCCTTACTGATACAGAGGTTATGCAGGTCGCAGGAGTTGGCTCATAATAACCATACAGATAGGGCGACACTGTACGCGCACTTCAGCGGCAGCCTCTCTCGAGCGGCCGAGCTTGGTCCATATGCACGCTCGGGAAGTGTTTGTCGTCTGGCTGACTCGTGTTGATCAGTACCTGGGGATCGGCCGCGCCTGGTCGCGCTGGCCACGGATAGCCGGCATTGAGCTGGTTCTACTCGGTTCGCCGCCTGGGTGAAAGCCTCGGGCGCTGTGGGCAATGCGCTGTCGGCGCTTGGGGAATCTCGGCGGCAAGGCGTTTGGCAGGTAATCCAGACAAGCGCGGAGTCGCGATCCCTTTTTGCCGAGCATTGGCGCGGTTTGGAAAAATGGTCCGCCGTCAGAGCATTTTACGGGTATGATGGTCGGGGGCTGCAGGAAAGCTGGTCGCGTTCCTCGGCAGCCTTGGGCGCGGATCTGTACCCGACATCCCCGGCATGGCAAAGTTTGCCATGCAATCTCCTGAAGACATCGGGCCTCAAAGGCTGCGGCCGGGAATGTCCGAATTTGATGCGAAGGCCGCAGGCTGCGGCAAACAGCGCGGTCGGCATTGAAAGGCCCGAAGGCATCGCGCTTTGCGGCCGAGGGGTTCCGCAAGCAAGGGCGGCGGCAAGCTTTGCCGCGATCGTATCCAACACGGCCGAACGAACGGACGGCGGGGCCGGAGGCAAACCGAAAACCAAACGACGGCGCTCGAGATCTCGGGCGGCTCGACGGGATACGGCGGATCGCGCTGGCAAAGCAGCTAAAGCGCTCGAGAAGGTCAAAACAAGAGAGGCCGAGCGTATCAGGATGCTTTGAAAGAGCCGCCAATACATCCGAGGACATCGGCACCGAAAAGGCGCGGATCCTGGTCGGTGGGATTCGACAGCATTGCACCACGCCTTTGGCGAATTTCATTGGCGGCGGCCTTGAAGGGGTTCAAGGGGCTTTTACAGAGTCGATCTCGACGGGTTCAAGGGCATGATCAGCCAAATGATCGGCGCTGGCCGCGGAAAAAACCGGATCAATGTTTCAGCCTGGGCATCGGCCGCAGGGGTGGGCGGGTGCAGCGGCTGGCGCGTGCCAGGGCGTTGCCGGTATGCCTGGCGGGGCGGGAATCCTGGGCAGCCTCGGGGGCGGGTGCCCCGTGGCGGCGCGGCTGCTTGGGGCGGATTACAAGCGGCATCGGCGTTTGAACAAGTGGCCTCGGGGCAAGGTTTCAACATGGCGCTCGGCGGGTTTTTGCTTCGGGCGGCATTGGCGGCCTGGGCAAGGCGTGATCTCGACGGCAGCTCGGCGCTGCAACCGCGTCCGTTGGGGGCATTTGGCGCGGCACTCGCGCGGAATTGCTTTGCCGGTGCTGCGGTGGCGGCCGTGGTTCAGTTTTCTTTAAGAAGAAGAACAAGGAGCTCGGACGCGGGCTTGCGCGTGACGATCGACGGGCTCGATGGTCCTGGTTCGAGAACGTTTTAAAGGTAATCGAAACAACCAAGTTTTGGGGGCTGAGCAAGAAGGTTTAGCACGTCGTATCCGGCGGCAGCCGATCGAAACCGCAAAGCCGCTGCTTTCGCGGCGATCGACAGCATTGCGAGAGCGTGATCGGCCCGGCGATGTCCTTTGGCTTTGCCAGCTCCAACCAAATCGACAAACGCAATTTTAAGTTCAAGATCTCGACCAAGGGCAAAGAGCGAGAGGAAATCCAAGGCGATTGCCGAGGAAATGGACGGCTCGGCGATGGTCCTTTGCGGATTCGAATCGTCGGCACGTTCGAATGAAGTCGTGAACAAGGTCACCAGCAACGGCAACTTGACCGGCCTCGGGCGCTTTTCTCTAAATCCGGCGGGTGGTCACGGAAACGATCACCATGTAACGAAGAATTCGGGGCGGCTTAAGAAAGAGGGCGAGGGATCTTTCGAGGCGCTAAGCCCCGGCTTGTCAGCTCTTTGACATCGGTTCAATGCCGTCATGGAATACCCTGGGGGCACGCTTTACGAGGTGAGCCTTGCTGGCGCTGATATGGCGAGCCGTCCTAGTCGATATGGTTTGGCGGGCTCGAGGCGATCCAATCGGCAACCTCGGCCTATTATCAGGCATTCTACAATCCGAGCAAGAGCGCCCTCGATATCCTCACGCGCCAGCTTACCGGCAACGCTGTCGGAATCCTCGGCCAGGTAATGCCGAAACGTCCGCGCAGTTCCGCGGCGCCTTGGTCGAGGCGCAAGATCTCACGACCGGGGCGGGCCGGGCGATGTTTGCGGCGCTGGTCGGGCTGGCTGGTCGATCGACAGCATTTTGCCGCTATTTGACAGCCTGTCCGACAAGCTCGGCGATCTGGTTCGCGAATGCGATCGACGGCGCGCTGCACCGATCGACGCGCCAGATCGAGGCATCGAAATGCGGCCGCAAATAAGCGCGCAATCCGCAACCGCATTTTTCCAGTTGGCGGAAGCCTGCGATCGACGGCGAGCAGCATCGGGGGCGGTTCAATCTGCATCGGATCTCGCGGGGGCAAGCCCAGCCGGTTTTTGCAATCCTGTTTTGCGCAAGCGATCGGCGGGGATCTCGATGCCTCTTGGGGGGAATTCTCGGCGGCGCGGGTCCTGCCCTGGCGACAGACAGAGGGGCTTTGCCCAAACGGCAACGAGCTGCGCCGCATCGAGGCGAGCATTGCAAGCCAGCTCGGCCCAGGCTGTTCGGCGGTATCCGAGGCGCTGGCCTGGGCGCTGATATCAAAGCGCTGTTGTTTGGACGTTTCAAACGGCCGCGCTCGAAGAACGGCGCGCGCTTATTACCAAGGCGAACATCACGCAAGGAAGATCCTGGCTGCGAGCATGCGGGCTTTGCCTTGAAAACATAGCCCGCCAATCGTCAACAGCACTGATCTAAACAAGTTGCCGTCAGTTCGAGACGACCCTCGGGCAAGCTTTTGGCGGCGCTGGTCGATAATGCCGGGCTCTATCATCGATCTCTGTCGGCCGAGGTCAAACAGGCCATTGCGCCTGCAGGCCAAACCGGCAAACGGTCAACGGCCGCGACAGCGGCCGCTGCTTCTGGGGCTGTCGGGCGCGCAATTGTCCTGCGAGCCTGGACGGTACACGAACGGGATCATTTCGGCGCAAGAGCTGCAGGCCGCCTCGATCGTTAGCACGTATCGCAGCACGGTGAAATTCGCTGCGGCCGCCGATGACAGCAACGGCGCATGACGCACCGCGCAGATCCGCGCCTTCGCTTGCCGGCAAGGCAACGGATGCCGTAGATTTCGGCCGTGAATCTCTGCCGTCGATCGGAACAAGGACGGCGGTTGGGTTTCGGGCCGAGAAAATCGCAGCCGCCGCGCGTGCTGTCGGGGATCAATCAAGGCACGGCTCGAGCAAGTGCGCGCCCTGGCCGGTGTCAACACCGGCGCAGCGGCCGCAGCTCTGGGGGTGTCGGCGAGCATTGTTCTCGAGCCTGGACGGTAACAGCGACGGGATTATTTCGGCGCAGGAAATGCAGGCCGCCCTCGATCGGTCCAGCGCCTATCAAAGCACGTGAAATTTCGCTTCGCATCCGCGATCGACGCAACGGTGCAATGCGCCGGCAGATCCGCACCTCGCTTTGCCGGCAAGGCAATCTGATGCCCGCGATCTCGGGCCGTATCTCTGCGTCGATCGCGAACCAAGGACGGGGGTAGTTCTTTCGGCCGAGGAAATTGTCGGCCGCGCGTAATGCTGTCGGGGGATTCAAGTCGGGCACGCTCGAGAAGCTGCCGCGCCATGGCCGGGCAAAACGTGTTTTTCGCAATAATGCGATCACGGCTAAACGGCAGCGTCACGGGCAAGCCAAAACCTGACCAACCGCCGTTAGCTCGGCAAGGTGGCAGGATCTACAAGGCGAACGGTCAGGTATTAACGACTGGTCGAGCGCGCTGTTGCCCGGCAATGAAAGCCTGACATCTGCCTTGGGCTCAATCCGTATGGCGGCGGGGATTCTGTCGCGCGGGCCGTGCCCGTCGATGGTGTCGGGGCTTTAAAAACTCGATCGGATCCCTTGATCGGCGGATCGTCCTCGTGCAAGAGGCCATCGCTCGCGGCGGCCCGAGGCGCGAGGCCGCGCGCCAGCCGCGCTGACCAAAACGCGCAGGCGCGAGCTTTTCGAGCGACCGGCGCTCGCCAGCAGGGATTCCGCGAAATCGAGCAGGTTTCGGCCGCGTCTGCTGAAGATCTTTTCCCTGGCCTCGCGCTTTTGGTGTCTATTTGAACGCGCAATCGGGCGCGATCGCAGATTGGCGCAAACGGCAAAGTTGGCGTTAAATGACCAGGTCCTTTTTGAATGCTCAAATATAATCAGATCAGCTTATTCGTGGCAGCTCGAGCAAGGGCGGACTAACTTTAAGAGTGAATTTTTACGGTGACGGCGGGCCTTTTATGGTCAACCTACGGCCCGGCGCCGCCGAGCTCAAGGGCCTGGCAACAACTGGCAGGCGCAGCGCCAGGCGGGTGATTGATCTCGGCGGGATCCCGCAATTTGCGCGCGGTGGCGCGGGCACTATGGCGGGCTGCGGATCGTCGGCGAAAACGGCCCGAGCTGGAAATATACCGGGGCAAGCGCAAATTATAATGCGCGGCAAACGCGGACATGCTGTCCGGAGCTGCAGGCAATCCCAGCTAAGCCGAGGATCTGCCGCCGGCTGCCTGCTCGAGGTGGTCAAAAATAACAAGCGCACCAGCGACATTGCCACGCAAGGCATGATGTCGATGGCATGCCGCCGGTGAGGGACTAATCTATGAAGATCATCACGGCCGATCGAGATCACGAAAGCAATCTGTTTTCGAGCAACATCCCCGAAACCGACGCGCCGCTTGGGATGTTGAAGACAGAATATGCGGAGAAAGCGAAAGCTGATCTTTTGCGCATGGCTGTCTATGAAAAGTCCTCCGAGGCGGGCAATCTCGGAAACGCAGCCCTGACCAGGAATAGCGCGCGCTGGCTGCGCCTGGGGGCGACCAACCGCTTTTTAAGGCGTTCGACAAGCGGATCAGCGATCGGCTGCCTGGCGGATCAGGTTACTATACGATCGCGGCACGGCCGGCGCTTTGTGAGCGGGGTCGCGGTCTTTGGCATCGCCGGGGGCACGCCTCGAGATCGAGGTCACGGATCCGATCGACGGGGTGGTTTTCTCGAAAACCTAACAGCCTGTTTGACGACACCGGCGTTGTCGTTGGTAAACACCCTATTTTTTTCCTCGCCGTGGGGTCCAGCGCGAAGAAAGTGATCGAGATCGAGATCCTCGCCCTATTTGAATGCTCAACGCGGATCAAACTGTCACCAACACCGGCGGATCGCGCAAGTCGGGCAGATCGCGATCGGGCGGGTGCTGGATCTTCGGCGTGCGGCTACGGAACCAATATCTCGAATCGAGGATTTACAAGCCGCAAGGAACGCGATGCTTTTGCAATGCGATCATTGTCGAGGCGGCCCTCTTTGCGCAGCTCATCGACTACTCGCTTCAAAGTCCAGCCACCCAAACCGCGCGCGCGTGCTGCAAAGCAACCTTGGCCGAATATCGCACGATCCTGTCCGGTGGATCGGCTCGACGACCGAGGAGCTCGGGACGTTGGTTTATGGATATTAATCGACAGGTTCGGAACATCGTGTTTCAGGGCCGAACGTTTTCGGATGCCTCAATCGGAGTAGAAGGACTAAATCTAAATGGTTACTGCACCAAAAAAATTACAATTTGGGCGCGGCCGGCGCCAAACCGTCACAACGCCGGCAAGCTTCACTGCCAAAGATGACGCCCTTTGGTGGAGGCGTTGCAGGGTTTGTCAGCCGAAGACAAACGCAGTAAGCCGACTACCGTGGAAGGTTGCTGCCGGGCAGGTGGCGATCGACAAAGCGGCCGTCCGATGCGAATCGTGCCGCTTTTGAACGATGCGAAGGCAGCCGCGCCCGCTGCGCTTGGGTATCGTGGAACGCGGCAAAGGCTCATAAGGATTCTGCAGCTGCGTCCGAGGCCGCTGGCGCGGCAGCGTGACAAAGAGGACGCCAGCAAGCGCGGTGATGTATCAGGAATTTGGCCGTCCATTTTCGCGTTGACCAAGGGCAATCGAAATGGTTTTCCGGGGGTTATATCGACACGTCCGCCCAATCCGGCCGCTTTCGTTCAGAATGGCAAACAGCCCTTTGGAATGAGCCGCTTAACACCGTGAACACCGGGGCGGGGCCGCAAAGAAGCTGCCCGTCAAAGCCGGGTTGGGATATGTACCCGCAAACGTATTTACATGTTCGATGGTGTAACGATCCAGCTTACCCCTTTGGGAGAGACTTTAGCCTAGGTCTGCCGGCAGCGGGACCACGAATTCGGATGGATCAAGGCATGTAACGGCAAGGTGTGGGTTTGCAGACACAGTAGGCTTAATCCTGCAATTTTGCATTTAGACTTCACCCATTGACGTTTTTGGTCCTGGGAAGGGGGCGGAAAACAGGGCGGCGGAAGGCACAGGCCAGTTCACGGGACGCATCTAAACCGGCTTTTGACTAACGGCGATAGAAAAGTTCGAGACACAGCCCGAAGTGGTACACTCTATATCCCGTCATTCTACCCCCTCACTGGTGCCATTAGCACACGCGAAAACCTTTGCGCGGATATTCGGGTTTTATCCCTTGGGCGGAGATTGATCCGCAGCGGCTTTGCCTTCCCCCCATTGGCTTCGGTACGATTCAATGCTATGTTTTTGTTAAATGGCCTGCGGGTTGCAGGTACGAGTGGTGACCCTCGCGCACGCACTCTATACGAATTATTCGCGAGTGTGTGCCCTCCGAGAGGATGGGTCTGTCATGTATTCAGCCGATAATGGCAACTCGGGCGGCTTCCTTTGTTGTGCAACCCTGAAATTCCGTTCGATCCGAGGTTCGGGGCAATCCCTTTGGCGACGAGGTGTTTTTTTCCACAGCGTTGCCCGGGCGGTCTACGCTTCGCACGCGGACTGTCATCGACGGTGCCGCAAATATCGTCATGGATGGCGCGATGCCAACAACTACGGTCATAACGCTGCTCAACCCTTTAACCACCAAAAGCCGTCGGAAAGTCTGACGGCGTTCAATTAAGGCTTACTCTAGCACGGGCTGGATGAAAAATAGGTACGCGCATGGCGCTATGGGCACACCGTCCAAGGCTCTAGACGTGTGAACCGTTTGTTTCCGACCCCACCGCGTCGACCACCCACTGGTCGCAATGCTCGTCTGTGGATTGGAAAAGACTGCCTAATTCTGACGTAAATACGACGCACGGTGGAGGAAATTCACTTCGACGATCGGGAACAGGTTATACGAAAGCCCTGTCCAGCGTCTTAATCCCAAAAGGTGTGGGCGGCATTTGTGCGGTGGAAACAGACGGGGTCTCTGGGACGTCTGACAGCGGGCTTGGTCAGCCTGTAACGAATCTGGTTTCAACTCCCACTGTAAGAGAAACGGCGACCTTCGGCTTCCGTTTCGTATTTCCCCTCGGCTGACGGGACTTACGAGGGCTTATTTCCAGTCGGGCATGATTGAGCAGGATTTACGGTTCCAATTCTACAGCATTCGTCGATTTCCGCTTTCGATAATCGACAGCAAAAAGAATTCATCCCCGTGGATCGGTGGATCTTTCGCAAAACCTTAGACGCAACAATTCGTGTTGTGGTTCAAACAGGTTCAGGTCGCAGACGGCGCTGAGTTGACCGACTTGAGTTTTGGGGGAAAACAACGCCAACTAACCTTTGAGTTCGAGGACGCAAGTTTCCTTGACGTGGGTTTAGGTGATTTCAGCTTCTTCGTCTTGGTACTGACAGTAAACGTTGAACAGGGTAGCACCCAGTACCTACTATTCGCGGACCTCGGGGGCAGCAACTAATATCCAATGTTTACAGGGGTTCCCTTGGGGTGGACCGTGTCTTTCACGATACGCGGCAATACGGGGGACATAGGGAGCAGTCTCGTCCACCGACAGGGGTTAAGTGTCCGCAAACTTGGGTTCTCATAAACGCCGTACGTAAAGACGGGGTGCTTAAACTTTAACATCAATGGGTAGAAAAGTTGCCGAGGACGCAACCGCCGCTGCTGATGTAATCGGGGCAAGTGACGCAACGCATTTATAGGTCAAAGGTCAGCTTAGACCGACCATTCTGGGGGCAAGATTTCAAGAATGGCGGGTTCTCTGAGGAAGCCCTCAGACGAAGAAATCACCAAGATGGTATAAAGACGAGCCTCCCGATGTTTAACCACGATACGCGGTTTCCCATCGAAGGCGGCCAAGAAGCTACGTGCGCGGCAACTGATGAAATCGAGCGCAGGCACTATTAAGCACAGGTACGACGAAAGCCGATCCACGTTTAAGCGCCTCATTCGGGTAAGCGAAAACATGGAAAAAGTGGGCAACCGCAAATCGTCGCTCATGACGGATGATCTTGGAGGATTAAGCAATGGTTAAGATTACTGCGCCAGCATTGAATTTGGGCGGGCAAGCGCTGGCGGCCGATCCTAAGCCCGCAAGCCGGTGTTAGGCGTCGCGTAAACAGGAGATCCCTGGCTGATGGGGTTCAGTCGCGTTTCAAGTTCCCGTTGGCTTTAAAGCTTATGCCCGTCGATTCCGCCGGCCTGATCCGCGTCGAGGCGCGCTGGGAATTTACCCAAAAATTTGGAAACGGGTTTTTTTTCCCCAAAAAAGTGGGGGGGGTTAGTGATATCGCGCAAGCGCCGGCCAATCGGCGCGATCGTCGGTATCTGGCCGGTGGGGGTTTAAATGATGGGTATTCTTCGGGATGCTCAAGCCTCGACAAGGGGTCGGCCGCCAATGAATGCGGGGTCAAGTTTTACGCCGGGTGCTGGCTATAACGAGACACATATGGCCGCAGGGCTTTGGCGCGAGCAGTACAACCGATGCTTTCGAGCTTCTGGAAGAGAATGAAATGCGCCCGATCTTGGCTGCGAGCTGGAGGCGAATTAATGCTTCATCACAAAGCTCGGGCCCTTACCAGACGGCAACGCGCGCGCCTGGGGCCGGTATCGCCTTGCCGATGGGCGGCCGGAAATCACCGAACTTGAATCGACACGGGCAAAGAATCAATCCGAATGGCTCGCCTTATCTCGAGTGTCGTTGTGCAGTCCCGCGATCGAGCCGCTGCCGGCAACGATCGAGACGATCAATGAATCGGGGCATAACCGTTGTTTCGCAATCCGCGATCGTGCCAAGACGATGGGCCGATCGCGCAGCGGCGCAGTGCGGTGATCGAACGCCAACGGCCGGCCGATGTCGTGGTAATTTTACGAAGGGCTTTGTTAATTGAGCGCTTATACTGACCGCCTCGGTTGGGTATGCTCCATGATGTCGGGATCCTGCACCGCGTCACTAAAGCCGCTTGCCTGGTGGGTCGCAGCCGATCACCGGCGCGCTCTATGTCGTGACGGTCGGGCCTCAATTCGATGTCTCGGTGGCCTCGGGGCTGCGGTGGATCTTGCAAATCCCCTGATCGGCGGTACTTCAAAGCGGCCGCGTTGCAATGATCACTTTTTGTCGATCGGCTGGGATGGTTCACGGCCGGCGCGCAAGTTTGCCACCAGGCCGTTGAAAAAGCTGAACGCGTTCCAAGCTTGCGGGGCGGGCTTCTGATGGCCCTGGCCGTGCGTTTTTCAAAATACAATAAAGGCGGCGCTTTTCGGGTAGTCGATGGTGAGGCAGTGAGCGAGCATAAGCCCGCATCGAGCCTTGATGCGTAATCCGAATATAGTCAGCTCGAGCTTCCCGTCTCGAGCTTGGCGCAAGCCAACACAATCCTTGCGGCCCGAGTGGCGCGAAGAAAGCCGCGCGCTGGCATCAGGAAATTACCGACATGAAAATCCGCCGAGGGCCGCGAAAGAGCGGCAACTTCTTTTGGTTGGTGGCATAACGACTTTTGGGGCGGAATCGTGACGACGCTTTCGGGTGCTTTGGCTTACAGATCGGTGATCTTTAAATGAAACAACTGTTCTACTTACTCGCCCTGGTCTGTTTGATCCTGTCAGGCGTTCTTGGGGTTTCCCTGGCGATCAAATACGAGCGCCTCGATCGGAACGCCAGCCGATCTCGAATTTTAAGCGGGTTGAGAAACGCTCAATAGTCCGGTAAGGCCGGCGAGCCGCTGCGGGCTTGGCGGATCTGGCGCGACAAAGAGCGCGACGAATTGCCGTTGCAATCCGAGCGGTACGGGGATCAATCAAGATGGCGTTTGTTTGATATGCGGATGCCGAATGGGCGGGGCGGGTCGCAAGCGCCATCCGACTACCTCGATCTCACTATCCGACGGCTGCCCTATATGCCGGGCGGGGAATATGAGCTGCGGCGTCGAGCTGACCTTATACTTGCCCCGGCGGGCTCGAGTTTAACTATAGCGCAGCCTCGGGCGCTGTTCATGGATCGGGCCGCTAGTCACTTTTCGATTTTTTAAACTTATTGGATCGCCTCGGCGGTCCTTTTTTGCATTGGAGAAAGCAAATGAAATTTATTCCGGATGTCCTGGGGGGTGCTCGGGTCGCTCCTATTCTATGATGGGTCGATCTATCTCGGCTGTCTGTCTGATCCTGCCAATGCGCTTTGGGGGGTGCTGCAGATCGAGACGGATCCCTATCCGATCGGATGGGCGGCGCTGGTGTTTTTGATCGGCTGGCACCTGTTCGGCCGGATCATCGACCAAAAGCCGCAGCGGGGCGTCGCCGGGCGGCTTGTGTTCCTGGGGGCGTTTTGGCTTGGCCGCGGGGTGATGTTGGGGGCTTGTCTTTGGGCGGGGCCGTGGCCGAGGGATCTCTATCTCCGAACAAACATCGACGGCGCTCGAGTTCTGACGACAGGCGCAAGCGGCGCCAGGGCGTGCGGATCTGGGGGGCAGGCGTCGATCGTGCCGGCGATGGCCGAGCGGCTGGATAACGGAGCCTATCGCGTCAAGGCTTGGCCTCGCATCGACTTTCCTTCGAGATTGCGGTGCCCTAATTGGCCAAATGGGAAGGCTGCGTGTCCGGTTCGCATCCGCGAATGTCGTGGGGTCTGGACGGGTCTGCTATGGCGAGACCAAAAAGGGGTAAAGCCTGGCGATCGCTTATACCAAGGCGCAATGCGACGCCTGCTCGCGCGCGAGCTGATCAGCCTACCGCGCGCGGTCTTGCACTCGCTATTTCTCGCGCGAAACGCTGGCCGGCCGGCCTGCCGGTGCTCGCGATACCCGCCTACACAAGCCTAGCCTACAATGTTCGGCGTCGGGGGGAGCGGGTCGACGGCGGTGCGCGGTTGAATGCCGGGGATTATCGCCGGCGGATGTAAAGGCAAATCACCTGGTTGGGATAAAGGCCGGCAATCGGGTTTGGGCGCGGGGCTTGGTAACTG
>Ga0163217_1084661_pt1 | contig 13274 bp, 7 predicted proteins | sample SynspAceP_FD_185933 | JGI IMG/M metagenome (GOLD analysis project Ga0163217, IMG submission 185933) | Saline lake microbial communities from Ace Lake in Antarctica - Synechococcus sp. Ace-P (PacBio error correction) | ecosystem: Environmental > Aquatic > Non-marine Saline and Alkaline > Saline ...
TCTTTTCGGTCCTGTGCTAGGTATCTATGGGAAGATGAAGATTTCACTGGGGGTGACTCTTGATATGAAGGGAATTTCGGGAGATTAAAAAAGAAAAACCTCCAAGGAGGCTTGTATTTCCTCTGAGGCTACTAAAAGAACGACAGGGAAAATACAGAAGGAAGGGGATGCGATTAACACTCAGAAGTTTTTCCTGAAACCTGAAAGCCTCCCTAGAGAGTAATATCCGAGACCGGTAGGCCTGATGAGCAAATCAAGAAATTTAGATACCGGAAAGCACACCCATAAGAAACCATTAAAGAATATCCAGCTCTATTCGGAGAGTCGATTATCAGAATTCAACTGCCTTCCTGGTGTTCAGTTCGCAGCAGGCGTACGGAGGGCTATTTTCCAGAGGTCTGGCTGCAGATCAAGAACGCGTGAAATCAAAGATTGAGGTGCTTCCACTGTATAGAAGGCAATCCACTTTTGGTTTCTTCTCAGTTTCTCAATCCTGATGCTCTTGAAAAGAAGTAGACCTAATATAAGGGGAACATGCATCCACTTGTTTGGAGCACATTGCTATTCGCTAATGAGTGTTTCCTCTGCGGAAGGGAAATAATACAAGTAAGAGTGAAGGGAGGCATTGGGACTATTTCCTTCCAATTTATACCCTAGACGGAGTCCCGCCTTTTTTGCAGCAAAAGTCAACTTCTTGCATTTCGGGCCAGAACAACTTAGCGATGTATTTCTAGAACTTTCTTCAATCCTGAGGGTAAAAAACACATAAACTCAACTCCATTACCCCCCCCCTTAAGAGGGCAACAATTGCGTTCGACCGGAACAAAGAATAAACTGACTTTCTCTACCTATCAGGGAGAGTGATCCTAGGTCTGGAAAGTTCTTTCGATTGGATGGAGCAATTTGTGGATTTCAAATTGAATGGAATATTCCTATCGGCGATGCGCGATTGATGCTTGACGGCCTATCATTTCTATCCTACAATTACAAATCGAATATCGATGATCCCTGAGAATGGATTTGAATGGAAAAAATCACTTTTCAGAAACAGGAATCAAAGCAACAATGGACCGTGCTGCGTGTGAAAATCTCAGACGTATGGGGAGTGCATCCAATCTACCAATTTGCTCCAGTTGCCTGATTCCTGCCTGCCGGAAGTAAATAATCAATCGATTGATACTAATCCAAAAAATGGAGTTTTAAAACATAACCTTTCGTTGGAATGACTTAAATGAGATTTCTCCCAAGCTAAGCACAGAACGGCCTTCGCGCGGATTTCAATCAAATCGGAAGACGAGTAGACACAATTATGCTGAGGTCTGTCCCAGAGTGTCACGACATTACTGATACCTTAATTTAACGACACATTGAATAAAATAAATCTATCAAGGATCTAGACCCTCGAATCGCGTTCGATATCTGATCAATCCACAGTTTTTCCCATCAAGCTCCTACAACCGTGAATTTTCAGTACGTCCAAATGCCACCAATTTCTTCGGCGATTACGTTGATCGTTGGATTCTGCAGGAACGATGTCCTCCGATTCGAGCAGAATGCAAGTCCTCTAGATTTTCCAAATTTCAATCAGCGGATAAATGAATTTTCAGTTCGAGACCTATACAAAAGACTTAAAAATATCATTGACCTGAGAATGGTCAAGTTGCTGTCACTGACAATTGGAGACTGAATTATTGGTGGCAAAAGGCTGGGCTTATAGGGCGGAATTGTTTCTTTGTTGCGTATAGAAACAAGTAAACCGACTGGTTGCTACAAATATACTAGTCAAAACATGGAGACCAGATTGACGTGTCCACAAAGGCAAAATATAATCCCGCGTTACGATCGTAACAAACGACTTTGACTTGGTGCTGAATCATGAATTTTCGGGTTCTTGGTCACACTTTACCTTGTTAACACCAGGCTCAGCCGTATCTTTTGTCCATTGGTTTCCTACAGGCAGATCGCCCAAGTGTTCCGCTTTTACCAGGTATTTCAGCAAATGAAGATCGTATCCCAACTATCACAGAATGGAATGCTCTGTTACTTTGGCGAATCCTAATAGGGAAGAAAGAGAGGTAGCTTTGAATTGCCAGTGTTTAAATCTCTATGGAAGAAAAGAATCTTGCGTATACTTCGGAGATGTCCATGTAAGATGAATCAGGTTACGATCCTCACTGACGTCCGTGACTCGTTCGACCAGAAACATCATGAACTTACCTCTTTACGTTTCTTCCACGATACCTAGTAATTTGAATTTGATCATGAAAAATAGCTGATCCTGGACTGGTACTAGTAACACTCCTCCAAATCGAAAGTGGATCTTCTACCGCTGGCTAGAGATAGAGGTGAAATCCCTGTGAATGAAGGGTTTTGGACCGAATAACGCCAATTTGAATGAACGTCCACATGTGACCTTACCGAAAAACTTTTTAAAGATCAGAATTCTTATACCGATCATAAAGACCCCAAATTTCTATCGAGCAAAGGCACTGAACAATAGCAACACCGTCAATACAAGAAACTACCCAAGCTATCGGCCTTGAATAACGACATCTGCAAAAGTAGGGGAGACTATGAAAGCTGATCGGATGGAAGAATAATGTCTCTTGCAGAAGGGCTATGCTTGAGCCCCAATTTTGGATACGACGTACATACGAGAAAAAAGACCATTTCGAGATGAGGGTACTAATTCAAAGCATGGCAAATCCCATCAAAAGAATAACGATTATCGATCAAATCATTGAAAAACGACACTTAAAAGAACCCGAGATATTTTATTTGACGATACTTTGGTTTACTCTCGAAAGGTCCCTGGAGCAGGCTAGCCATTGAGCCAACGGAATCGGTTCCGATTGACTCTAAGCGAATACGAGAGAGCCTTAACAATTACTTAAATCAATTAGTCAGGTTACTCTTTCTGATGGAGGATTTTGCAGCCCCCCCCACAAAAAATCCTGATCCTATAAGTAGTTTCCGGAGATTCCGATTTAGTTACTTTCTGGTCCGTTCCGATACCCTCGAGAATTTGTTCTAACTTAGAAAAGAATAGGTTTAAAAATACAATCGTAAATACAAAGATAGGGGGGGGCCTACAAAAATCCGATCTTAGTCAGTTGGACCAAGAACGAAGATTGCAAGAATTGCAAAGTTTCGGGGTCATCCTGCCGAATCGCAACTACATTACTCAGCGAAAAAAGACAATCATCAATGGACACTTGTGGAAAATTGGTCCTAGCTCGGCCACTATTTCCCAACATTTAAAAGCACTGAAGAGATTGGGCTCGTAAAGGTCAATTGGAAGGGTTTCTGTTTTTTATGCATTGAAGCTGAAAATTTGCCTCTCTGAAAAAAGCAAATTTAATATACTTTTGAAAGGTTGCAAAAAGCCCTCCAAATCTCTGAATGCCTGTTAAACTCTAATCTTCTAAGCTATGAAACCGCTGAAAAAAAACTCACCTTGCTAATTTGAATAATTAGAATTCGTACCGATGTCTGCAGTTTGCTCATTCACGTCACTGAAAAATGGCAAATAAGCAAACTATCATCGATTGGAGGCACACTGCGCAAAGAGAAGTATAAATTCCAAGTGGGAAGCATGGTGACTGACATCGCAAGGCGCTTCCAATTAATTGAGTAATATTCCCTTTCGCGAGCGATTATTGGGATAGAAGATCATGAGGTTGAAGAATATCAGGGGTACCAGCCAATTGAACAATATGGATGGAATTCGATGGAATACTTTTGCTCACCAATACCGAGAACAGATTGCTAGTCAAAGGACAAGTGCGATTTCCTGCTGAAAAGGGCAAAATAGAGTAGGCGCACAAATCAAGCATGTACTCCCAGAGAGGTGTTGCTAACATACATTCTAAAAAAGAAATGGAAACAAGATTGAAGAAGTGATGCTTCTGTTCGAAAAAAACCTTCCTGGATAGGTTTTCGGCCTAAAATCAATTCAAACATTGGTGGACTTCCTTCTTCAAAGGAATACAAATCGAGGCGAGAAGCAGAGCTAATTTTATTTGTACGCACAATGAGCAAACGAATCAATTGCTCAGATGGGGAGCCAACTTAGCAACTAAAATTTGACTTCCCATCGAGTGCTATTCAGTGGGGTAGAAGTCACTGAAGTTTAATCCCGGCTGTAAGATGCTTGAAAGATGTGGTTTTGATCTCCCAAAAATTAATTTCCCAATCCATATTATCTATTAGAACAGCTTTAGAAGCCAAAACCCTATTGTTGCTTCCAAATGCTAATGATATCCAAGCAATCCACAGATCTGATGCAGCAATTTGACTTGTGATCATGCAGAGAAAATTGCCATTATCCTGCGATATTCAACCCTCTTCACTATGAGGATCCAAAACTTTTGATGGAACTTCGCAAGAAGCGAGAATACCGAACGATCACATCAGTGGAGCTCGACATTATTCCTGGTTTCAAAAATCCAGAGGCTCAACTGATATTAAGATTACCGACTTTTTGATTGATTTTTAAAGCGTATAAATATTTTCGTAGATAACGAAAATAATACGAGAATATTTAAAAGTCATTTTTACATTGGGCAATGGAAGAACTATCATACCACGAAGAGCGAATCAATGCAGCCTCATCTTGGAGCTAGAAAGACCCTATTAGAAAATATCTTAGAAGCGCTCCCAGAACCCGCAACCTCCCTATACACTTGCTTCCTCAGTCATATGTGGAAAAAAAGGATACCTAATGCCACAAAACTTACGGATCCGCACATTACTTCCGCTAAATCTCTTCAGCGACCTACAGCCAATAGCGAAGCGCAAATAGACTGATGAAGAATTACTTCGAAGTCGTGGAATTTCCTCGTTATGGTGAAAGAAAAATAAGATCTCCGACCACAGAGGATCGCGAATTACAAAAAGTTGAAATCGATACACAATGACAATACAATGAGCAAATGAAACAACATTCACTTACCTAAATCGAAGCTAGCCGTATGCTTAGCGATTGTTTATTGTTTATCGAGCCTTCTAAGTAAACTGACTTTCCTTAATTTGAAATCGAGCGGTTTGATTGGAATGCTATGATTTCGGCAGGTTTCCCCATTCTTCCTTACCTTTGGTCAAGTAAGTCAAGCCATTTTGGATTTTACGCTACCGGAATTTGTTGTCGGCAATCTGTAGTGAAAAGTTCAAACCTTCCCTTGTTGGAAATTGGTTCTTATGATTACGGTATTTGGAGTAGGTGATGACGGTTCATTTGGTCTTTTGGTTCGGATGTCTCAGCGACGATCGGAAAGGCTAAACTTATTAAACACCATGATCTAGGATTGCTGTTCTCCGAAATTATACCGCGCATCCTTTCGAATAGCTTCTCCTACCAAATTCGATCCTAATCGACCAGTAGTCAAGCCCGATTAATTTACAAGGAGGTCGATGCCAATGTCGTCTGCTTCATAGTTGGGATTTACTTTCGGATTCAATGCCAAGACATGTTTCTGTTTAATCCTTTGGTTATTTACCAGTTTGATAAAAATCTCTCCGTGAGTGCATGAATACATGCAAGACCAAGGTTGACCGAGCACTATTCTAAAAAGAATATTCAAGCGACTTTTATGCAGCTAATCACCAAAGACATTGTGGCACTTTATGAACAACTGCATCAATTTCAAACTAAAAAACGAATTATAAGATGAGCAAATCACAATCCGCAATCGGGGATAAGGAGCAAGATTTTTTCTAGCTACCCAATGATCGCATCCTATCTGGTGTTCTTGTGAAGTCACAACCCGAAACCAGAAAATTGAAGGTCCAACTCAAATGGTTGAAAAAAGAAGTCCAACCATGGACTCAACCTTAATGCCAGAATTCTGACTACGGATCAAAATTTTATGTAGTAGAAACCCACCCTAACCCTCCGGGCAGGAATGCTCCAGTGGCACAATACTAGCCCACAAAACCTCCAATACCTTCCAAGCCAAGCCATGGGAATCGAGGGACAGTGATCGTAGTATTTGTTATAACTACTGATGCTCAATTCTGTGTGGAAACTCTTCGTGCATCGGTGACCGGAGCAGATGAAGAAAAGCAATCCCGAGTAGTCAATAAATCTCCAAACTGAAGGCAGGAATGCAGCCGAGCGACTCTGTAAGAACAAAATGAGACCTCCGATCGAATTTAAATTGCGGTGAGGTCAAATATCCTTCAAATTGGTTTGAAGAAGGTAAGAAAATCCCATATTAACTTTAAAACAAAAAAGTTTTTAAAAAATTTAAAGGGTCAGTTTGAATTTCAAAAAGCATGCAGTAACACTGTTCCTTTTTGGATACTTTGATCAAAAACCATTTAAAATGTCTACAAATTACAAACTGAAAATAGAAAAAAAATGAGAATTTTTAGCAGGAAGGCTTTTCGTCTTGGAGTCTGTTGGCATCTTCCTGAGCTTAGCCAGAGTCTGCAATGAACCTGTGTAATGACTGAGGTAGAGAGCGGCCAATACTCCACCCGGGCCGCATGGATGGAATGTAATGAAACTTGGGAGAATATGAAGTACCCCAAGTGGCAAAGCGGAAAGGATGAAAGGCCACAAGTAGTGCCACTTTCTGTAACAAAACGAACGTCATATAACCGATTGGAGATTTTTGAGAGGCATGGTGGGTATTGTGATCGAGGAGCTGTCGCTTTGATCAAATCAATGAAAAAATGGCTGCCAAGGGGGGAAAGTGCAAGATGAGCCTGTGATAACTCCGCATGCCGGATTCCATTCGGTTAAATTGGATCAGCTTCCACCATTAAATCCTGTGAGGGGTGTTGAGAGAGATTGTTGTTCAACTATTCCTTGCTGATGTCTCCTCTACTAATTCCAAAAGTCTAAATAAGGTGTGTGAAGTCTGGACCAAAGAGAGCCTGCCAAATGATAGAAGTGAATCAATTCGCGCAGCATAATCGACCTCAACTCCATAATCCCAAATAGGAATAAATCACGATGAAAAAAGTGAAATCAAACTGTGCTCTTTCGAATAAAGCAAATAAGGGCTTCTTCAACGACTGATGTAGATGGAGCGAAATGAAGTGCCGGAAAACCTACGCAATCAATCAATCCCTCAAAACTAATAATGCGTCCCTGGGTCATTGATCCCTGGACTAGGCTTTAATCGTTCAAGAAAGTTGGCGTAAGCCCATAATTCAGTCCGATCTACAGATTTCTTGCTGATCAAATGATTCCTTGGAGTGCTATTTCAACCTGAAGTATCGGTAACGTCGACTACATTTTAGAATCGTTGACCCCTCAGATAAATGCTGCCCATGGATAAATGCCAATAAACTGCATCAATTTCTTCACAAAATCCATGATTTCCCTTGGTTATCAAACCTCAAAATCCTGATCTATTTTTGCAATGGATCGTGGACATAGATAGGAAATTCAGTTTCCCTCCTTCACCTCGTTTTTCAGTACCAACTCCTCATCCATCGAAAGTAGCCGACTCTAATCCGATTTAAGGACGGTCATATTCAACCGATTGAGTGATGAAGGCAGAATAGTGAAAAGAAAAATATCAAAACAGTTAATACAGTAAGGATAAAAATGCTTAAGGAAGGGATTTGAAAATGAAACGCCAGTGTCTCTGATATGCTAAACATGAAAAATGTGTAGATAAATCCGTTCCGATGTAGACTCCAAAGTACGATTGCTGAATCATCCCATCAACTTCCAAAATCCTATTCCATCGAGAAGGCAGCCGAGAGAACAATCATCACCATGGAAAAAACTGAATACGGTGAGTGAGACACTCCTCCCGGCTATTGCTCCCAAAATACCCTTTGTGTGGAAGGATCTTATGGTGAGCCCAAGAAGGTCCTGGTCTTTAGCTTTGACCAGCCTCAGAAAACGCAAAAAGAAAATAAGAATTGCGGCTAAGCTAAAACTGATGTACTTAGACTCCGGGCAAAAAAAGCAATGCTTGATACATAAAGCTGGTATCTGAAATAAGTCATAATCTGATTTATCCAATATTGAAGTTAAAGAAATTGAAAGGAGATTTTCATGAATAAATGCTTCAATTTTATTGAACAGTCCTAATTGCTTAATTACTAAAGCAGACTCTAAAAGAGTCCTTTCAAGGAGCAATTGTTCAGACATTCACACGATAAATTTGTTTAATCTTCTAACCAAATATCTGACACTATGAAAATCGAATACGCAACTCCTTTGTGAAAATCTATTCTTTTTGCGCTAACTGCCACAATTACCTTTCCTTGGAAAAAGTACGGAAGAAATGCTAATAGAACTGTCCGGAACTGCCACCTTTAAATTTGAATCACAAGCGAAGGGCCTGATCTCGCGCAATTGGGTAGAAGTGGGAAAGGATTGCACATTGAATGCAAATTGATCCTGAGGAAACCTGGCACTTCACATACTAGCGCCAGAAGATAGATGAATGGAAAGTGAAACTTGGAAAGTAAAAGAAAGGATCAATGATCATGGAAATCTGAGAATGCCCAAGGAAGAAGTGTTTTATGATATGTAAGCGATTTCATATTCCAATTAAATCACCTCGAACGAATGGCCGATGGAAAGTCCACTGGGAAATATTGCGGTAAGACAACATGACTTACCAAAAGGAATCAAGTGTTTTTCTTTTGGCAGTTACAGTTGGCCGTTTGCAAGTAAAGGTAGTCAACAGTAAAGCGTAAAAAAACCGATCAGGATCCTGAGTCGTTTTTGTTGAATTAATATCACTGTCTAAGGTCATTAAGTTTGGTTTTTATACAAAAACATATACTTGATTGGCTGAGCAAATCCAACTTCCCGTTTTCCGCTGCCTACCGCTACCGACTCCATACTTCCACATCCAATCCTGATTCCTCAAACTTCCCACAATCAACTTTCCCACTTCTCAATCCATCTAACTCCAAAAGAACAAAGCATTCAGAAACAGCTTATGTCCCGAACCAAGTGCTCGGAAATTGGCTATCAAAGAAATAATCACTCTGCCTGGCCTGTTTTTTGAAATAACACACTGCCCTATAGCTCCAAACTTCTCTAAAATTGTTGGAAATGTAACCCTAAACAAATAGGGGTTGGCAGTAAAGTCGAATCGGCGTCAAGTATTTATCGAACTTGGCTTGATGAAAATACTGGTATGCGCGGTAAACGGGTAATGGTCACGCAAGCCATAAGCAATCGGGTGTGTTTAAGTCAAGGTTGCCAAATAGAGTCGCTCCGCGCAACTTCCTTAGTCCTCAAAAAGCAACTATCGATCTTCAAAAGGGCAATGGCTAGATCTTTTAACTTCCTCCCTCTAAGAAATCACTGGCCTTCCTGCAGTTCAATTCGCATTTAACCAAAGAACTCGCGGTGTCCTTCCATGAAACTGAAACGCTCCACCGGACGGTCTTGCCCAAGTTGTCAAATGAAGCGACCCGTTCGATCGGAGAAAATCCACTGTGAATTTCCAGAGGAAGGAGATCAAGAGTAAGTAAGGGCAAAAAGGGTGACTCTAGCCATTCACTCTGTCGCGCGCGAGCGCGGCCCAACCCAAGAGTAGTATCTATGCGGTGATGGCATTCCACTTGAAACTGCTAGTAAAAACCAGATAATCTTCGCGCCTCTAGAGAGATGAAGTCCGCCATGACAACGATCCATCAATAGGTAAGGGTTTATGATCTGTCCGCAACGAATATTCCGAACCTAAGCAAGTAATCACCCGCATCGTGCTAGGTTCACACTGCCTGTTGCAGCTCAAATACTTTGGATTGGTGAAATTATAGACCGTTTGTCTGGAAGATACTGCGAGAACCCTACTCTGCTTCCAGCTGGCGCCTATTTCACAACACACCATCCCGAGCCAAACCGCGTCTAGCGCGCGGAATCTAGCTGAGGCGCGCGAAGGAACGAATACCTGAGCGCCCAATATCGCGCGCGGAGTTCTGCTATCACGAAACGTTTACAGAGCAGTAAGCAGGTCCTTGTATGATGGGCGTCGCCACAGAGATAGTACCCTTCTTGGGCAGCATCAGAGAAGCACTCATGCCACTGATGCCCGCAGACAAGACACAAGTCAATCATATAAGCCGCTCAATTCAAGGAAGTAGTGCTTGGATCCCGCGTTCAATATTCTCCAACGTGCAACGAATTTTACTCCCTGGTGCTTTCAAAAGGCCGTCCCGTATGCAGTCGCCTGGTACCAAGCCGACGCATCATAAAAGACTGGATCCTGCAAATCTTTTACTTTCAAACATGGTTCAACCATCGATATGAGGTTGTGCAGTAGGAACGAAGGATAGACTTCCCCTTTTGAATGAATAGCCTCCCTAATTAACATCGTGTATTCATAAACTTGAATCTGATGATCATCAAGAATTTTAAAACAAAAAGTTGTGTACGCTTGCCCATCAAACCGTCTCCGAAGAGGTAATTCTCGCAAGCATCTTTCTGTCCTCGCTACTGCTGTTCAAAAACTCACGAAAGGGAAACATGCATAAATAACCCGATGTCTAACGCCGCTTCCATCGTGCTAGGAGCTCTGACATGATTCTGATCGTAAAAGCAAAGCGTTATATCGCCTCGCTACGGATGCAAGTGTCCACGGCTACTGCTTGCTCAAAGCCAAACCCAATCCGCCCTGAATATCGGGATACGGTTAAGCCATAGCCGGGTACGCCTGGTTACAAAGACCTTTGGACAATAAAGGCTTCCGATTCAATCTAGGTATCCGCGAAAAGTATTTAGCAACGGACATTGGTCATTATAGTTTTTCTTGGCACACGTTCTCACTCCAAAAAGGCTTGTAAGTCAAAAAGTAAGTACGGTGTTCCATTTCATGAAATCTTCGTCACATCTGGTAACCACTCGATGATTACCACAGCGATTTTTCGATGAGATCTGATGGCCAGCGGCAACCAATCCGATTAGATCAAACCAAATACCTGGTCGTCCGACCCCTGCAGGCCAAGCTTCGTATGCTCCGATCGAGTTGGATCGCTACGAGGAAAGCCTTTATGCTGTTTCCCAAAGCTAATGGCGCTCGCGTGCCGTCGGAATTCCAACGGGTTGGATCAATGGTGGACAATGGAATTTCCTAATATTTCGCCAAATCACTGAAGCCTAGAATCCAATAAGCGAAAGCAAACGTCCCGCTTCTGCAAGAAAAGTTTCGTTGCCATGAACCCCCATATCCAAGTGGATGAGCTTGGCATTTGTGACATCCGCTTAGCTGCGAAGGGTCTGCCAGAATTTGTTTAACGCGATCGCTTCAAGTGAAAGATGGCAGTCGAACCTAAGGTCAATATTACTTAGGTCACGCTCGTGTGTAAAAGCCAATCCGTAGTGATTGCGCATTCGGTATTATGCCAGTTTTCAAAATCTTCACGATCAAATCATAGCGGTGTATGCCAATCACCGATGGATAAACCCAAAAGATTCTCAGGTAAGGAATGGACGAGCCAACCTTTTCTCCGGAAAAAAATAGGACGACTGGCGAAAGCAGCCGAAATTCAATATAATAAGACAATAATAGGAGTGGATTTTTTCCATAATGCTTTTGGTGAAAATTAAGAAAAAGAAATGCCAACGAAACCCAAAAAAATCCATCATGTTTTCTGATTCGGGGAAATTGACCTAATGTTAAAGTAATAACTCTCAACCACTAAAAAATAATATGAATACGAAAAGATCAATGCTTAGTTGGAGTGGGCTTGCTGATACCGCAACTTTGCCCAAGGAAAAAGATCCAACCACCGGATGAAGCCTGAGCCACAGAGTTTACACCCAAATACCTCCAAAAATCACACTCGGTACCCCAAAATATCTTCCCTTCGATGCGATTGTTCTTTTGAACGCGTCAACCGATGCTTGTAAGGCAAAAAGATGGATCACCAGCGATGGAAAACGAAGAATGAGCATTCATTGCAAAGAGGAAAAGGGGATATCCAATCACAAATTTAAAGCTTTGAGATGCTCAAGTACCACTTGGAATGGACGCCCTACTGAAAATTAATCGAGAAGGTCAGGAGAGGAAATCCGGATTTCCTAAATGGGAATCTATAAGTGCAGGTTTTGGATAGCTATGTAAGTAAACTTATACGAATGGACAAGCGGAAGCATACCAAACACATCCGCCATGGTCAACACAATTCGTCCCTCCGAAATGAATTACTACGATATCATCTTCAAAGCACCTCGCTTGACAAGAATGGGATGGCACTTCGCCTGCTATGGTTAGTTTTGATTAAGGGGTTTTGTACAAATAAGTGATCTTAAAGCCTACGGAACATTGGATTCAAAACTATAAAGCCCATGCTGAAATGAACTACCGACTAAGCTCAGGATCATGGCAATCCGGTAGATCAGAATTTGTAAGACCACTGATTACGATTTAACTAATCCCGGATTTAACGAAACTAATCTGGCTATAGACTAATTTCTCGATAACTTTTCAACAATGATTCGAATGGAAAAGGCCAAATAGTCATCCAAGTTGACCTAAAAAAGGCGTAAATCGAATGCTGAAATCGTAATTTCCCAAACCAAAAGACCTGAAAACTAACAACGAAAATGTCTCAGAAAAATAATATAAAAATACAAAGGCTCATTGGAGCGGTTAGCATGCCTCAAGTCTGAACAGCCGCTGATTCGGCGCGTTACTCGCAAGTCCTCTTCCCTCTAGATCAACTCAACTACGGCTCATAGCTGTAAGGAATGGTGTCCAAACATGTAATGCTACATCTTAAAATGCTCATTATGGTGGCTCTGCCTGATGTCGATCAATCTGTTTTGATATGCGAACAGAAGAACGTCCTTCAAAATCCGAGCACTCCGCCGAAGCAAATATAAGATATCGAAAGATGCTCGACCATCCGAATATTCGCGATATTGTGATATGAACCCGAATCAATTGGCATTGCATACATGGTGATTCGTTTCGGCTGGCCAAAAAAGTCTATGTCGAAAAACAATTGCGAATACGATAGAAGAATTGCCCAGATTATGGTAAAAGCTCAGACGGCTATGGCAAAATCGTTCAAGTGGGTCAATGGGCAGCGCTCGGGTCGCATAATGCTGAAGCGTCGATACGTGAAATCTGGAAAGCTTGACAGCTCAGATAGTCAAAATGCTGGCTTACAATGGCTGGAGAAACGCCGGTAACCTAGTCCTTTCCAAATTCAGCTCCACCGCTGGCGTGGATTACAAAATGGCCTGGGTCCCAGCTCCAACTCGAGAATCAAGCCCGAATCGTTCCACTTTAATTCCGTTGTTCTGGATGTATGCAGAGGCGGTTTGAATTACAGACTGGGGA
>Ga0163217_1041993_pt1 | contig 13273 bp, 8 predicted proteins | sample SynspAceP_FD_185933 | JGI IMG/M metagenome (GOLD analysis project Ga0163217, IMG submission 185933) | Saline lake microbial communities from Ace Lake in Antarctica - Synechococcus sp. Ace-P (PacBio error correction) | ecosystem: Environmental > Aquatic > Non-marine Saline and Alkaline > Saline ...
GATCGGAAAGGAGGGGGCAGAATTCACAAATACCGCCCCATAATTGCGAGGTAAAAATGTTAACCGTCCCCCCCCCCTCGAAACTTCATAAACCGCCAACGGTTCCCCTCTAGTTAAACAACCGGGTCCTAAAGGCTGAAAATAAAACGACGTTTTGTGTTGGGTTTAATCCTCGGCCACCTTAAAATGGAATTATTTTTGCATCCAATAAAATTGTGGACAGATGATAAGAAAACCGAAAGAACTCTTTTACTTGCTGCCACTACTGGAACGAATATTAATAAAAATTGTTTTTGTGTTACAGTTGCCTATCCTTGAAATAGACCATTCTCTCGCGACCACACGCTTCCATACGAGACCAAACCAACTACGGTATGTGGGTTTTGAATAATTCACCAACTGAAAACGAATACGACGATTAACTAAAATGGTCAATATCATGCTACCGTGGCCGATTCCCTTCTTGTAAATTGGAAGAAGCTAAGGTTCATTGAAGCAATAATATCAGCAAGGTGTAGCTTTTTTTATCTCTGTTGAATACACTTGTTCCCTGAATGACATTAACCACCGCCGCCAGGATCCTTTGGAAGAAACTACTTTTACAACTTGTAATAAAATCGATTTTACTACAGCGTCTTCTGACTGGATAGTAAATTACACTGTTTAAACCCGCAATCAAGAAGGATCTAAAAATATCCATATGATCACGATCTAAAAGCGTTCATTGCTCGATTAATAATTTCAAACCGTTTTTCAGGATCAAATTCCGCGTTTCAGATTAAATGTCAAATGAATAGAACCGTTTTTAAAATTAACTTTTTTTACTTTGTAACGAACCTACATTCAGCTAGTCATAAACGTTTTGGAATCAAAGAAACGAGCAGTTTAATAAACTCTTGAGCTATCTCTTGTTTTGGTTCACCTGGACGTAAAGAACGCTCAACACGTCTTTCAAGGCTTCTTCCGTACGTGGTCACTTGCTTTTTTTTGTGCAAATCTTTTCTATTGTTGAACGAAACTTCGTTACACCCAAGATTTCAAGAATTTGGTCATCTAACCAAAGCCTAATGCACTCAACTAAAACAGATTAAAAGGAATTTTTACCGAGTAACGGTCCCCGATGCGCGGCGGATCATAAGAAATATCTTTTGCAATCTGTTTCATACTCTAACCATGCCTCCACGTTATTGGAAAATCAAAAAGTCGTTCAAAAATTCTTTACCATTTCAATCTAATTAACTATTAAAGTAAACACCCTGTGAACGAACTAACATTGAGAAACCAATGACTCCCGTCAGCTTCCGTTGATAACAAAAGTACCATCTCTGTCATCATGGAAGTCAGCCGAAGAAGAACTTTCTTGATCTTTAACTTCTCCTTGTTCTTGTTACATTAGACGTAATTTTACATAAATCAGGCGCTGAGTAATATTAAAGCACGATGAGACGAGCTTCTCTCAACTGTAAATATTCTTGACTGCTTATAATTGATAGTCCCAAGAACTCAATGAAAAGGTTCTGCGAAGTTCTCTATTGAAGAATTCTTTAACATCCTCGCGAAGCTTCACTAAAGAACCCTTGTAGGAATTGTTGAATTTCATCAAATTTGAAGTTCTAAAAACTTCGCTGAATCGCGCAACAACTTTTACGTGTACGGTGTTTTCCGTATTACTAGTGCTGCCAAACCTTCAAACCCTAAAAATGTTTTTGAATGTGCTTTGTAGAAAAATCACAAAGCAGTAAAATCCCTTACTTATACATTTTAATGTCAAACTTTAAAATGTGTAACAATCGCAAAATAACCTATTTTGACCAAAAAAACCAAAAAGAGTCGTGCAACTTTAAATAAAAAATCACATTTTCTGTCTTTTGTTTTCGTATAAAAGCTTGTCCTGGACATATTTCAGAACACTCTATTCAAATCTACACACTGATGCATTAGTATTTTACATCATACTAATTCACACAGTTCAACGAGAAATTTAAAATTGCCTGTTTTCCTATTTTTTAATTCTTTGTGCTTTGGATAATCCAAATAACCCTTTATCTTTTTGTTATATACTCTACATTTACCAAATGTTTCTTTCATTTTTTCTTTGCACAGTCCCCTTGTATTTTCTGTACATAACAATAGTCAACGTCCTTGTGGCCTTTTAACTCGAGCAAAAGAACCCGTAATCCATTCTCAATGTACGACTTTTTTCCCCTGCACGGAATAGAGGAGTTGCTGACGATGCTGCACATAAGATTCCCTTCTACCTGTTGATAATATTAAGAAGATGGAATCTTTGCTACTAATATCGTTATTTATGCATTTGTTTGGCTTAAACCTAGAGCTCGTGTCGTTACATCACCCAATCTCGACCATTCGTTCATTAACAGCTTCTTTAGCTAACGAGAGTCCCAGAGTCGGTCCGTATCCACAACCTACAATCCACGAATGATCCCCTTCTACCATTTTATCAAACAATCGTTTCAATTAATAACGCGAAGCCAAAATTCACGTTTTTTTAGAAAAGACGGCCTAATATTCTTTTACAAATCTAAATGTAAACCCTCGCAATGTATAGGTCCAAATCTGACTGCCGTCGCTTTCAGTATGCGGCTATGTAAATAAAATGATATGCCATTTTTAAAAAACCCTCATTTTACCTTTATATTCAAAAAAAGACACGCGAAACTGCGTGCTCGAAAGTTCCAAACATAAATGTGATTAATTTAACTTGCTCATACAGTTGCCGCCGCCACAGCTTCAAGGAACAAAAAACCCCCTTTTTGTATCTTTCATATTGCTTCAGCGTCTTCTTAGAAATACGCTTCTTTAAATTGCTGCAGTGCTAGCCGTCAACTGAAGATTAGCTTCTTTCAAACCGTTAACCAAACCAGTTGGCTTCGGCCGAACTGGCTTTGATGTACTTTAATTTTGCGTCTCCAACGCTGTAATTCAACTGTGAATTCTGGTTTGTTCAGCAGCAGCCCGATTCTGGGCTCCACCAGCAGCAGCTACAGGAGTCTGCGCAGTTTACCGCCAATTGCTTCTTACAGATACTTTACCTAAGTCTGTTAAATCTAATAACTGTTCGATCCTTCAAATCAGCAAGTGATTTGTTCAATGTTTTAATGACATTGTTAATACCTCCATATGGTTTAAATTTTTTTGTTGGTTTCTTTTTTCAAATTGGCTAAAAGGAGCGATTGCTTTTTATTAAGCTACTTCTCTTCTTTTCATCTGCAACTGCTTTGATAATAAGAAGCAGTAATTGCGAATTTGGAGCTTGAAGTACAGAATATAACTAAATGATAGTAAACCCAATCGGCGATCGGTAATGTTGCAAAGAGTCATTTCTTCTACTGAGATACTTTAACCCTTCACTGCGATTACGACCACCTGTTAATTTCTAAGCTGGTGCTTCTTTAGCAAAATGTTGCAATAATTTTTTTGCAGGTGCAATTATATCTTCATTACTAAAAGCAATAGCTGTATGTCCTTGAAACATCATTCATTCCTCTAAACTGCTGCTTCTGGCTGTGCAACGGCTCAAAAACAGAAAATTCTTGATTCACCTTGCATCAAACAATACCTGCATCACGTAATTGTTTTACGTAATTCAGTCGCTTCCTTGAACAGTTAACAGGTAATGCCATATACTACATACTGACGCTGCGTTTGGAATTGGTCTTTCTGCTGTTTCAAACTAGCAAAGTTGTGTTTTCTGTGATTGCTGCTTGACCTCATTAATTTTTTCACCTCACGATCGATTGATGGAATCTTTCGTATATCTCAACTTAAAAAGTCTCTATAAGCAAAAAACCATGTACCTGTAGACATAGAGGGAGTGTTGGTTGCTTTCACATATCATGCTCGGCAGGAAATTAAGAGGCACAAGGCCACCTACGTTGCTCGGTACATAGTACTTAACTTTAGACGATTTTAAACAAGACAGAATCGTCTAGTCAAGAACATTTATTATTTTTATGGCAAATGTAATTAGGTCACTCATTCCACGCACGCCTCCCCCAAATGTGCTAGTGATTGTATTATTTTTGTGACTAAGAATATAACACCATTGCAGATCCTCTACATATATATGTCGTCGTGATTGATACTTATAGGAGATTTTTCCGCAAAATGTGTCTGGAAATGAGCGTGTATCAATGCCGAATAACCTGATTTATGACTGTAACAAAAATACTTATCTCAGAGATAGGCAGCAGAACACGTTTCCTGCTGTCTACACGAGTAAAATAACTAACAAAATATAGTACCATCATAAATAAGAATTTTTTAAGAATTAACCTAAATCGCGTCCTAAACGGCCGAACTTCACCATATAGACATACATCAAAATCAACCATCCCACCTCATTGATTTTTTTTGTACTAATTCAGCTTCGCCGACGTAGCTCGCTACCAGCTGCCTTTCTGCCTTCTTCTTGACTATGTAGCCTTTAGCAAAAACTAAAACAACTTTTGTGTTTTACCTTGTTCCGTTCTGGAAGAACAACTGCCCCACGAATTTGTTTGGGTCAGCCTTTCTTAGGTCTACACCAAGTCTATATGCTACTGGTCATCGTTCTCATCAAAATTTTAGCAAACACTAAGTTTCCCTTTTCAGTCAAAGCTACAGCTTCTTCTACGTAATAAAGCTTATCAGCGTCTCCTTTTTCTAAAGCTGCTAAATAATTGTTACTTTTTTAGCCATTTTATTTCCTCCTTTGATGTGCGTTAATTAACGTTTTTAACCTCCCACTTGATCCCTCATCTTATTGTAGACGAGAGGACACTGAGAAACAGCGCGAGACTTATTCGGAAATTAACCTTCGATCAGTAAGTCTTCCCATGCTTCGTGTCAGTAACCTTCTACCATTGCATAGCAGGCTTCATCTGTTGCTAGCATGTGTAGGTCAAGAGAGACATTTTGTGCTGTCAGCAATTTCTTTTCACTGTTGTGATGTAACGATCCTGCTTGAGTGATGTCTGAAAAAGAGCGCTAGAGAGCTAGACTTCAATCGTTTCTTATGATGTGTGCTCGATATAGCGATCTGTCTATATATAGTTGCGTTCAGTATGTGATAATCACGCTCGTTAAGAGAGAATAGATAGCGGCTATTTACTCTCAAGATTAAGTACATCGCAACACAGAACCATGCTTTATTTTCGATCAAAGATCAACAATCGCAGGGAGGATCAGCGATACAGGGGATAGAGCTGCTAGTCAGCAGGCTCGAGTTTGCATTCTAATTTTGTCGTAACTAAAGGGTGGAAAAATGAACAGAAGTCAGCTTCTACGTCATCGAATACCTCGAAAGTCGTAAGCTAAACAGCTATAGGCGACGCGATTCTATTGATAGTGATAAATTCACAGCAGCGCATCACATCGCCAGAGCGATAAAAATTCTGATAACTGAGTTATTTGAGGTGCCATGATAAAAGCATCGAAGCTTCAGACGTAGTTACAGATGAAGGATCAAACGAGTTTGCTAAGAGTCGTACATCAGGATCCGGGACTACATGCGATTAATTGCATTGAATATTGCGTGCGAGACATAGAAACGGACTTCAGAGCACACCGCGGATGTAGGGCGCTGAAGATGATACGTCAGAGGATGCAGTCAGTATCCTCTTTTAAGCGAGTAGATACGTATCGTATTAGAAGCGCAGCTGAAGAGTCAGAGAATATAATGCTAGATGTGCGGATGCTACATCAGATAACGGATCGGAGCGTACAGGTTATATGGGACGAGAAATTGCTGATAATAAGCGATAGCCCAGCGCCGAAATCAGGTAGAAAGGAGACGGGGCCGGCAGGAGCATGGATGATATAGAATGAGATGGACGTGTGTCGAGGCTCGTAATATATAAGGATAGGCCTCTTAGCGCATCATAGCAGAAGACGCAGGACGCTACTGTCATCAACGTAGATTATCGTTCGAGCTACTGTACTCGTGCGGATGAGGGGATCGTGCAGTAATGTAGGATGATACGCATCGCAGTGATAGGATATATCTGGAGCGATCAGTATTAGGTAGATGACGAGCATAGCACCGATGGCCGCCGCTAATGACCACTACGGCTCAACTCGTACTAGTAGGTCGCGCCACATAGTAGCGAAGTCAAGAGGTAAAACAGATCCATCGAATATAACGGATGTCACGTGGTAAGAACTTAAGACGGACATTAGTCTAATAAGAATAGCAGAATCTTAATGACACATGACAAATTCGATAGACTAAGCCACGAATCGATCAAGCTCTCGTCTCACGCTAGATATCATTATGAGTACCAGTGCATAGAATCTCACTACTCAATGCACCTTGAACGATGGTGAATCTGTTCATCGAGTCTAGCTAGCTATAATCGCTAGCGCATCGTATCTAGTAGTACGGCTCAGGAGGCGTATGCAGCTGGTACTATAAGGATAGGATGCGTGGACGGTAATACGTACGATGTTGACTCGTACGCAGATATAGGGAGGGATATAGAGGATGATAGCGCACTGATGGAATAGATGATGCTGATGATACGATAGCAGAAGGATGCGATCTCGACGAGATCAATATGAAGGCAATCAAATGACCACGATATGAGAAACTCATATATGCGTGCACCCTTCGACGAGGAGGAACTCCTCTTGTAGGCTAAGCGAATCGTCATAGGTAAGTAGCCGATGAGTGCAAAGAGGCAATGTCACGTCGAGCAGTTATTCAGATGACACAGTGAGAACTTTCAGGCTGTGCTGAGAAGAGAGCGTAACCGTAGATCACATCGGGATGACGTCATGAGAACGAGACTCATAAGCGCTACAGAAGCACATGATCGGTATATCATACAGCCATTGCATGTCTGACCTTAGTTAATCGTGAATGCAGGAAACGTTGGCTCTGGTCGTGCAACAACCACGATAGTGGTCAGTCGAGGGAGAACACCTAAGATTGACAATGTAGACCGAAGAGCCAACATACTTTAATGATTATTATTTGATGATTAATATAGCCATATGTGACCGGCAATCTCGAGCCATGACCAGCTAAAGTGGCAGCAAATACGAAGGGGTGAGAAGATAACAGATAAGAGTAGTAAGCGTGAATCCTTAGAACACTTGCACGCATCCATATCAGATAGAGATGAATAAGTGGCTATATTCTTCGACCATTGTTGAATTAGTCCGCGATGTGGTTAATGGGGCTAAGATTTCCCCTCCACATATCTTCATACGTAAAAACGTACTAGTGTTCTGACTATAGCAATTTTATGCTATAACAACAAGTATTATATTTAAAGTATGTTTTAATTTTTAGAACGGAAATCCTTGTGAGGGTTTTCCAGCGCCGGGGTTTTACTCCTTTATTTTTCAAATCTGTTTACTAAACTGCACACTACCCCATGGGATAATGCAGCTACTATATTCTATAGATAAAAAATGAAAGACGATGATCCCTACAACCCCATCGCCGCGTCAGCAATACTCCATATTCCCACGGTTTAGTGAATGGCTTGTTGAATGTCATCAATCGCAAGATAACAAACAACCAGCAAGAGTGTAATGTGTCAAAATAAATGCCAACTCAGTTGTTTTTAAATTTTTAAACTTGATTCAATCCATTTAAACACTACTATAAGCGTAATAGTAAAAGAACTACTAATCCAATCAACACCAATTACCCCAAAAATGCAAACTCTTTATCTGTCATCCCTGGATACCGAAATCGTAAAAGCTATTTTGCATCATGTAATTCACTTAACCAAGCTAGCTAGCCATAAAAATTTAGTGCTTTCATTATAAGACCCTCCATTCTAACGCTCCATCTTTTTTATCCTTTAGTTTTTATGCTTCTTCTAGTACAAAAGATCTTCGAAGAGACAAAAAAAGAAGAATATCTATGCTCACTTTTTTCATATTCCAATCACACCCTTGTAACCTCTCATTGAATGAAGGTTTAACAATGTATTAATCACTATTAAATAATAAAAACGCTTGTCTGTAAAAATTAGAGAGAAAACCAATCCATCATGGTTTTATCATCTTTCACAAAAGGCTTTCAACGTAGTCTTAAAGTTTAATCCGCTTGCTCGGAAATCAGTTCTGTAACTTGTCTCGCGACCAAACATCTCTACATTTACTTTTAATTTTAGGCTTTTTTCTGTGTTCAATTCAGTGAATTTAACCAATCATCCCACTAATAAGCACCTCAATAAATTGTAAAACCGATTCGCCTATTTCGAATTCAGACTTCTTTATGGCGAAGAGCTTATACCTAACGACGTAAATAGACTTCAATCTCTTTCTTTTAATAGTGGGGCAGGCTTACTTCAGCCGCATGAGAACCGACAAGCCTGTACTCCTGGCGTATTAGCGCGGACAACAATAGCCAAGATCATCGAACTAATCATTTCCACTAAATAGCATAACCAAGGGAAAGTTTTTTTTTCATTGTTACTTTACTTACCATTTTTTTCTTTTCTGTTTCTTCTTCTTCAGGTATGGACAACAAACGGAAATATAATCTCCAATCTCTGCATTCGCATCGTGATTCAATGTTTTTGTTTTCAACTTATTTTCGTACCCTGAATATGTGTGTAAAGACATACCAGTGTTTTTCATTTCAACCTTTGTTCCACTTTTAATCTCTCCCTATCTATTTTTTGTACCAGATTAATTTTTAATGTTAGTAGTTGTTTTTGATTTATGCCATACAAAAAAACCTTTGTTAAGATTTAAGGAAGTTTTTGGTGCGTCGTTATTTTGTGGATAGTATATCATCTTTCAATTCCAAGCTCGCTAGTAGTTTTGATAGTTTTAATACAAATAGAAATCAGACGAATTGATTCCGAAATCAACAACTAATAAAGAAATCGTAATAACGACAGAACTCCAAACAACAATAATTTGTTTCTTTTTATTCCTTTACTTTGTCGCCCAAGTACAGCTTTCATTTCATGGCTTACGCCAACGAAAAAAAAATCTTTAATCTTACTCATTCTATTCCTCCGAACAGTTTCCAATTAAACAGTTTTATTTCGTTTCGCGATTGTATTGTATGCTGATTGCAAATATTTACAAAATTTCTTACTCTTAGTCGTTCCGTACGTCCGCACTATTTACCTTTTTAGAATAGTTTCTAGATCCGCAAGTAATCGAAACTACGCAGAGCAAGATTTTTTAATGGTCATTTTTCACCTGTACTCCTATTTTAGCGAGTGAAAATCTAATTAAATTTAACATCACTTGCTAAAGTGTCAATTATTCTTTTTTTTTAGATTAATAGAAGTCTGTTCGGCGATCTAATTTATTGAGCATTAAACTTAACAGCTAAATAATAGATTTCTGTCCAACTAAAATAGTGATATTCTAATAGCTAAAGAAAAGTTTTTTCTTTTTAGCTGCTGCACATTAAATTCTTGGAGATTTTTTCTGGATAGGAAATAAAGGTAAACATAAGTAAAAGTAAATCGTATGCATCAAACTTGAACACACTGCTAAAATGATAATTAACATAAGAAAGCATACGTTTTAATGAATCAAACATAAAATGGCCGGTTTTTTTTTTCCCTATATAAAAAGGCAAAGTAAAACGATGGTGTGCTAACGTCCTTGATCCAAGTACAAAATGTTATTGCTTAACATAATATTCGCTAATCAAAAGACGTTGGTAGGTGAACAAAAGCTATTGTTATATGGCGAGATAGTTCTCCCTGGTTAGAAGAAATTGTGTCCCTTGAAAAACCAGTTTAGCAGTGTCTCTGATTCACATTTACTAAACGTAAAATGAAAAAAAATACCGAAACCCAATAACTAACCCTGAAAGTATTTCTCCAATGGCATTCTCGAAGATTGGAACTTGGACGCAAATGTAATAGAAAATCCCGACAATCAAGCCAAGCCCCTCCCATAAAGCAAACAAGATTGTTTTGTGTTTTTGAAAGAACTAGCCATAAACCTAATAGTGAAGAAACGCTTTAGCAATAACAAATATCACTGCGGTAACTGTTTTTTCGGAAATAATTTTGTTTGCCCAATAATGTTGAACTTGTTTTTTGGTACGTTTCATCTTTAGCTTTTTGATAATCCAATCAAATTATTGATGGCTGTTGTAGTCATATTCAACTAACAACATTGCACAAAAAATATAAATGTATTTTCCTATATTAAATGACTTGAAAAATAATCGAGAAATAACTCCTAATCAAAAAGGAAAATAAAAGCTGCAATTTTGTCTGTATCTCAACAAGTTTTAAAAAAACGTTAGCGTCAATTTGAGCTACTCTGTCTTTCATATAATTTAAATAACACCCAAATGCTTGATCCATTTTTTAATTCTTCAAATTGAAAATTCAATCATTATCTAACCTAAAACCATTTTTCAATCCTTCAGACAAATAGATATATCTGTCCCTTTCGTAACAAAAATAGCTTCTACATCTCTCTTTGATTTTAATAAAGTCAAACCACCTTTCTAGCCCCCTTAGAAAAAAACGACGTTGATAAACCATGCACCATCACCGATTTGTCCCTGCCACAATACTGACACCCGCTAAATCGTTAATCAAAAGGACAAACACTGGTTTTAAGGGTTTTAGTAACATGATGGTAACTTCACTCCCCATCTACCTCAATGAATCGTTTTCTAGATGCCTGATGTTACAAATTTGGTTTTTATGTTGATTGGGTGAATCGAACCTATAATTTCTCACATGTGTTTTGCGAAAGGATTTTGAATCCCAACATTCATGCAGCCCTTTAGCCTAACGGGCTATTTTCCTAAGACAAATAAGTTGCCTCCTAATCCAACAATTGCAACTAACTACTCGTTTAGATTTAAGATTCCTCAACTGCTTTCATCTGTATATTACCCTTTTGCAATTGCACCCTAAAACTTAATCGCATATTTTTTTTTTCTGTTAAGAAAATCGTTTGTTTTCTCATCATCTAACTCTCTTTTGAGTAATCTACTAAAGTTTAAAAATCATGATTTCGGATTGTGTTGGTTTTTGGCACATCGAAGGCCAATGTGCCATAGATTAGTCAATGGTCCCGACAGTCATATCAAAAGCTTCCTTCACTCTCACTGCTATATCCGTAATGCAGCTTTCAACTAAGGAAATAAACATCATAAAGATCTTCTAGCGGTTTGAAATGCCTGCTGCTTCAATTTATTTTTCGACTTCAGATTTACCATCATTGCTGTAAATCTTTCGAGATGTTTCTCAATTCGAATTAAAGACTCTCGTTTAATACTTCTGTTTCCCTCGTCGTAAAATTTTCACATTTACTACTGTTCCCCATCAAAAATTCTGTCCTACTATAATTGGTTCAGTTCTACTAGCCCGGTTGTTTCTTTTTCCCTCGCCTGCAAACCAGAAATCAAAGAGCAGCATATCTAAATAAAAGAAAAAATGCTTGCCAATTGGTTTTTTAGTCTCCATTTCTTTCCTCTCCTTTGTTCAATCATACTATCAAAATTCCTGTTAAAGCAAGTATAGACCCTTTGCAACAAGTCTCAGATTCCAAGATAAAGACCTTGTTGTTTTTATTCATTTAAATTTATACATTTCTATATTCTTCTGTCTAACTTTTGTTGTCCCACATAATTATTTCCATTTGTCTGCTTTAGCCAGCTGTAAGCATTACTGATCTGAAAAAATACAGATTGATAATTCAAACCCGTTTTTAATTTTCATCCTGAACCTCTTACCACCTATTGTTTTTCAGTCTTGCTTTTTTTTTGCATAAGGCGACTTTTTACAAAGCGAAAGAAATACCTGAAAGACTAGTATAACCTGACCAATTTTTAATTGTCTACATTCTTCACAAGAAAATCAACAACCTATATCCTTTTTTATCTTCAAACCATTTTCAAAGGCCGTTTCCCCATCTTTCAAGGCTGTTTTACCAAGCATTTCAAGGTCAAATGAATGTAGACATTAAGCTTGTTTTTTAGTTATACTTAACTTTTGTAATAGGTTGTGAATTGTTAACTAATTCATGTTACTCAATTTCTATGCTTAATTCTAATTAATTATATATGTTGGATCTATTTATAAAAGATTTTTATTTTTTATTTACTTAATCATTATTAATACTAATAAGGAGTGGAAAATATGACTTCCAAAAAACCATTGTTTGTTGGTTGGTGGGGATTGTGCCGGCATCGCTACTCACAAAAAAACTGTCACAGAAAAACGTTTTAGAGAAATCCTGAGGTGAAAATCAACTCTGATGACGCCATTCTTATCAAAACTTTATAATGAAATCGAATTGCATGAAGTATCCGGCGGTAGAGTAAGAAGAAGGCAGCTATCGATTTGAATTTACAAACGTTTATTCTTGCCCGATTAAAGAATGTCGCTTAGTTTACAGAATAATGGTAACTGAAATATGAGATCATGACAGGAGATTGGTATTCAAAGAAAAATGGTTCATTTCCTTTTGATTACGTGTTTAGGCATTGGGTGAGAACATGACTGGAACTCCCTGGAGTACAAGATAATGCATTACCTTATGGTCACTAGACGATGCCTTTAGATATTAGACATCAATATAGAACAACAGTTGCGGCTGCTGCTGTTGAAAGAGACGTGGACTAAACGTAAAGCCTATGTTTGACTTCGTTTTTGTGGTTTCTTGGTTTTTTTAACAGGAATTGAAATGACGGTGAATTAATTAAGATTGAAAAAAAGATTGGCTAAGAACAATAAAATTGATCCATCCGAAATGCTGATGGTTCGTGTGAGCTGCTCCAAATACTTAAATATGATCACACGGCAAGAGATGCAGATAAAGCAGAAAGATACATTGAGCTAAAAAAAGGATTCAATGCAAAAAAATTCGTCCGATCATTGCTGTCCGAATCAGACCATATCGTTTAAAGTCTGATGAGAAAAGATACCTACGCATACATTAATTTGGACTGCTGGCGTAAAAAAGCGAATACCGATACTGAAAATTTGAAATTGGAAACTGCTGGACGGGCCGTTTAGTGTGCCAATGACTTTATGGAAGCTAAGGATAGAAAAAAAGTCATGTTTGTTGGTGATTTATGTATTACGAGGAATTTAAAGATACACCAACACCGCAAAATTGTCAAGCTGCTGAACAAACTGGTCATACCGCTGCTGATAATATTTTGCCGATATTGAAAAGGACTGAAAAGAAAGTCTATTCTGTAATTATCAGGGCTTTATGGTTTCAATTGGTTCACCATATGGGGTTGCACATCTAGGAGGAAGCCCATTCATTTAAGTGATTCTTTGGCTATTTTTAATGAAGCCATTTC
>Ga0163217_1066287_pt1 | contig 13273 bp, 8 predicted proteins | sample SynspAceP_FD_185933 | JGI IMG/M metagenome (GOLD analysis project Ga0163217, IMG submission 185933) | Saline lake microbial communities from Ace Lake in Antarctica - Synechococcus sp. Ace-P (PacBio error correction) | ecosystem: Environmental > Aquatic > Non-marine Saline and Alkaline > Saline ...
GCCGCCACGCTTTGCTCTCCCCATTCACCGCAGGATCTTGTTCGCACACGAACTCTCTTGCAGCCGCTTCCAGCGTTCGGCTGGCCGCCCCGCGCCTGTTCTTCGTTTGGTACAACACGTCCAAGCCCAGCCGGCGGCTCATGCTGGGCTGAATCGATGGGTTTCGTGCCTCACCGCTGGACCCTCTCTGGCCCGCCGACGCATCCTGGCGGCATGGCGCGGGCCAGCGCGCTGGCCCTCTCCGCTTCGCTCGGAAGTCAGCTGATAGTTCCGCGTCGCCTGCTCTTCCCCTTATCCTTTCTTGCAGGCCGTCTCTTGCGGCCGTGCCGCTTGGGGGCGCCTGGGGTAATGCCGCGCCGCTCTACCCGGGTAAACTGCTATTGCCCGCTCTTGCGCACGAGGCACGGCTCGCGCCGCTCTTTTCACGCGTGGGTTGTTCGCACCCAGGCACGTCGGTAATTCTGCTTCCGGCTCGCGCACCCGCAGAGGCTATCAGGCATTGGTCGCGGTGGCCGCTGTTGTTTCGGCGGGGTGTATTTGCACCGGCCGCCATGTCGCAACGCGCGTCGCCGGCCGTGCGCCCGCTTCGGCCCGCGCCGCGGCGCTGGCCCTCCGCCGGTGAGCTTTGGCACCCGCTTCCGCGCGTCGCGCGACTTTCCCCTTCCTGCCGCCACTCCGTTCGCTGCCTCTGCCCACATGCGCGCCCTGCGCGCGCTTCCCGCACTGGCCCTGCTTGCCACCCTGCGCTCGTCAGGTGCGGCTTCGCGGACGTAACGGCTCAGTTCCGCCTGCTTGACCTTGCCCCCGGCTTGCGCCGTCGGCTGTTTGCTCCCGCATTCCGCCTGGACCGCTTTCTGCGCACGCTCTGTTGGCCGGTCGCGCTACATGGTACACTTACGCCTGTCTGCCTGCTGCTCTGGTCGCATCTGGGTCCGGTGGCGGCGCTCACATGAGCTCGCAGTGCACGCCGCGCTGACACCTTCGACGCCCGGAGACCCGCTACTCTGCCATGTCCCGCAGCTGGCCCGCCGACATCCGCGGAATTTGCTTGCGGGCGTACTCTTTTGTCACCTTTCGGTTATCCGCGCCGGCGGGCTCGCAGAGTGCCGCCCCTCTCCCCGCCGAGCCTTTTTTCCCCGAACCACAGGCGTGGGCCGGATCGGGGCTTGGTTTGACGCCAGAGTTCCGAGGCCTTGCCACCGTACTGGCAAGCGGCCTTTTACCCTGGCTTCCCGGCTCCGGCGCCCTGTGTCCGTACCCGCGGCACTGTCGCTTCCGCGTTTGAGTACTGTGCTTCAGCATTCTGAGCCGCTGCCTGCGCTCTCGTGCAACGTCAGCTCCGCCCTTGCTCGGGCTTTTGGCATTTGTGTCGAGCCGTGCCTGTCTTGTTCTGATGGACGAGTCCGCCATACCTCGAGGCTCTGGGCCTGCTGTTTTTTGGACTGTCCCCGGTGCATGCATGCGGCTCTCGTCTTCTTGCGGAACCAATTCGAACTATCGAACTTGTCTATCCGTGCACCCGGCCTGCCGTCTGCCCGGCGTCAGCTTTCCGGCGGCTTGCGGCGCCAATCCCCACCCCGGCCTCCCTCCTCCTTTGCGCTGGCTACGGCGCATTGCGCGGCGGGTCTCTCGTTCCTGCCCGCCGCTCGCCCGCCGTTCGCGCGTCCGTGGCGACCGTTTCGTTGCATCGGCGGTCGCTTCCGGCTCCCGTTGCGCTCCCGGTATCGTTGCTGGGTGCCTTGGCGCTTAGCTTCTGTGTGGCTCGCTTTACTGTGTGCCGCGTGCTGCGTCGGGCGGCCGGTTGCGGCTCCTGCCTTTTGGCTCATTCCGCGCGCACCTGGCTCTGCTTGCCGTTGCCATGCCTTGGGCAGTTTGGCGCGCCGGGTCCGGGCAGGCCACTGCGCATTTTGCGCCTGCCGGCTTTTGGACTCTGAAACCGTCTGCTTCCTGCTTGGCGCGCCAAGTAGATACTTTTCTTCACGCTGGTCGCGCGCGGCCGGGTCCCGCCTGTTGCCGCGTTCCTGCCTGCTCGGCACTCCTGGTCTTTGCGTCGCGCTACGCGCGACGGCCGGCGTGGATCGTGCTCGCGCACGGGGCGCCAGTTTTCGGTCACGCGCGGCCTCACCCCGCTTCTTTGGCCCTGTCTCTGCATCTTGTCGAGCAGACCACGCGCCCGACGGCTCGCTCCGACCACGCTACTCACCGACCTTCCGCCCTCGCGTTTGCCCTTTACGATCCTGCACGCCTGCTCCGTCCCCCGTTCCCGCCCATGCTACTGTTTGCGCGTTCGCACACCCTGGTCGCCGCGTTTTGGCGCCTTTCCCGTTCCTACGTCGCTGCTCGTCCGCGGCCGGCGCGGTCCGCTGTCGACTTTGGAGCCTGCGCTGGTGGTGTTCCGCCGCCTGGCCCCCGTATTTCTGTGCCTGCAACCCCAGGTCTAGGTTTCTCGGTGAGGCATCCGCGGCCCTTGCTCTGCTCTTTCCCGCGCTGCTGCCCATGCGTTGCCCCCGGGCGCTCTCGGTCGCGGCGGCCGGTTCGTTCATCCCCGTCTGCGGACCGCGCGTGTCCTATCCGATGCGGCCGCGCCTGATGGCGCACTGTTTGCTGCTGCCGCACCCCTGCATCGGCTCCCATCCTGCCCCTTCCTGCGGCTGCGCTGTACTCGCTCGCTTTTCGCCCTCACGGTTTGCTCTGTGCCCTCGTCCTCCCCGCCCGCTTTCCAACGGCCACGCCGACCACCTCCGCCGGCCTACGCGGACCCGCAGCCCGCTCGCGGGTGGGTCTCTTTTCTGGGCACCTCGGCTTATTGGTTCTTGTAAGCTGGCTCCACTTCGGTCTGGCCTCGCAGCTCTCCTTGCGCCTCGCGGCGCCCGTGCGCGGGCGTTCCCGTCCGTGCCCTGGCTGGCCGCTATGCGTGCTCCAGCCGCCGCCCTCCTTGCATGTGCTCTCGGTCTGCGCCGCACTCGTTTTGCCTCGCGTCGCCGCACTCTCTGCGCTGTCGTCCGGTTTCTCTTCTCCCGGTCGGACTCGGTCACGCGGAACTGTGGACACGTGAGACTAACATGTGAGCTCCTACCTTCGCCACCGAGTTTCGCGCCCACGCCCCTTGTGCCCGCTTCGTGTTTGTTTCAGATCAGACTAGCTGCAATGTGCTATATCGGTCCGCTCAGGCCGTTTTTGCCTGTCGCCCGCGGCCTCTCCCCCTCCGGCGTACAAACACCGGGACTACTTCCAGTTCCATTCTCATTGTGCTCCGCGCTGACGCTGCCTGCCCCGGCCGTCTCTCCACTCCTTTACGTGCTGCGGTTTCGGGTTTTGTGCCGCTGACAGCCGTTGACTCTCTGGCCGTGCAAGTCAGCTCGGGCACTCGCCGCGCCTGAATTTCTGCCGGGCGCCGCAGGGTTGCCTTTGCGCTGACTGCACGTCCACGCACGCTGTTCCGCTTCTCTTCCCTTTCTGCGCCCGTCACCCATTGGTCGCGGGTTCCACCGGCGCCGCCCTCGGGTGCTCGACCGGCTCGCCTCCGCCCTCCCGGGCTCCCGTGCCTACTTTCCCCATACTCCTTTACGGTTCAGAGTTCGGCGTCCACGGGTTGCCGTTTCGCGCCATGACTTCACTTGATCTGATAACCGCCCGCCGTACGACGCGCGCGGTTTCCGCAGGCGCCAGTGCGGCGTTTTTTCGTCTCGGAGTCCTGGCTCACTGGACCGCTCGCGTGCTAGCTAACTCACACCCCCGCTTCTGTTACTTCGTCCTCTTTATTGCGCATAAGTCGGTCACTCGTTCTTTTTGTGTGTCTGCATTGCTTCCATTATGACCCATCTGTATGCGCGGGTCTCGCTCAATTGGCAATCAACGTGCTTCGGGAGCGCCGGCTAGCGAATTTCGCCGTATCCGGAACCTGGCGGTTCAGCATGCGCTGGGCGGGCGGCGCTCTCTCCCGCGTCTTTTTCGCGTGCCCTCTACCCCGGGGCGCCGTCAATGCCGCCTCACGTTTGCCGCACCACCGGGACGCCTTACCGCCAGGTTCGACCGCCTCTGTGGCTCCAGCGCTTTCCCGACGGAGGATTGGCGCCATTTCACATGTTTCGTAAACGGGCGTCCCGCAGGAGATGCGCGCCGCGGCCGTTGACCACTGTGTGGGGCTGCGCACCTTTTACGCTGCGCTCCATCCGGCGCGCAGCGGTCGCACCCCACTCCGTATATCCGCATCGTGCCCCCCCGCGTGGTCGCGTACGCTTGACCGCGGGGCATGTGCTGGGCTGGATCGCTCGTACGGCTTGCCGCGCTTCCCCGCTGGTTCGATCCTTATTACCACGGTGCGCCCGCGTGTTGGCGGTGTGGTATCCGATGGGGCGTGCGCGACGCGGCTGGCAATTGGCGGTGGCTCTAATTGTCCCCTGAATCATTTTGCGTCGCCTTCGCACTATACTCGCTGACCCTGCCCGCGGCGCTCGATCTTATGTTCGATCTCTTGCGGTGATGCGCCACTTTCACTGGCGCTGTGCCTGCTGGGTGCTGGCCGGTGCCTGGTGTTTCGGCGCCATCTCGCCAGCATGCCTCGCGCGCACGCTGAGCGTGACAGCAGCACTCATGCGGCTTTTGTTCTCGAAGCGGTCCCTCAGTGGCGGGGGCTATCGCGCTCTTTCTTTCAGGTCCATTACGCCCGCGCCATCGTCATCGTGCCATTCCACGCCTGGCGTAGGCCGGCTCCTTGGACTTCCCCACACTGGCCCTCGCTTGCTGCCCAGCGCCGTGCGCGCTGACACGCACCATTTCTCCTCCGCCCGGCCGCGGCGCGGCCCTTCGCTCCAATCGGCCGGTTCGCCCGCGCTGGTCGCACGATGGCCCGTGGTGCCACCCTGCGCACTAGCTTGCTTCCTGTTAACGCGACAATCATGACGCGCGCGGGCCGTGCTGCTGACGCACGCCGGGCAGCATGTGCCGCAGCCAAGTGGCGCTTTCGCATCACGAGCTCTGGACTCGGATGAATCAGGCTGCCAGTGCGCGGATTTATGGGGCGGCGCGGCGAACCCCTGTCCGCTTGCGTTTTTGTTCGGCCACTCCTATCGGATGGTTGCCTACCTCGACCGCCGCCGCCGCCTGCGGATCGCCGCGCTGCGCGCCTGCTCTGCGGTGCTGCCCGCCCCCGTCGGCCGGTGCCGTGTTATGGCGCCACTACGCCTTCCTCATCGTTTTCTCCGCTGTGGCGAACCGCTGCGGCGCTGCGCGGGATGTACCAGTCGTGTCACGGGACCTGGCGCGCCCACCCGGTCCGCTGCCCTTGTCGGGCTGCCTCGATTGGCGTGGCTGATCTCTACATGCCTACAGAGCGGCGCGAACCCGAGCGAGCTCCGCGTCCGCCACCGGCGTCGCTCAACTAGAGCGGTCCACCATTTCGACGGTCCACAGCGGGTGCGCGCCTGGCCTTTGCCCCGCTGCCGCCACCCTGCCCGCGCCGCGCGGTGTCGCCACCCGCCGGTGGCGCACGCGAGCGGGCGTTCGCCGCGCCCCCGGCACCCGGAGGGCCGCTGGGCGTTGCATCTCCGCACGCTCCGCTTGTGCGCACAGGTCGCGGCTTGGCACGACTTCGATCTCACAGGGAGGGTGTTGTACGTGCGTGCGTCGAAGTAACGCGACGTCTCGATCTTTTCGTTGCTCGCACAGCCGCCGCTGCCCCGAGGTTGGCCAGGCGCTTTCGCTCGTCTCTCCGCCAGCAGCAAACATGACGGAGATGAAGAGACGGCGGTTTTTCTCGAGCAGTTGATGAGAACCGCTCTTCTTGGTGATTGAGCGCCCGGGCGTCGACTCTCCTAGACAGCGCTGGTTTCCGCAAGCCCGGCGCTCTTCGGTGACGGTGGCTGCGCCCAGCTCTGGTGCAGAGTGAGACAGACGCGAATAGTGCGGTCCGGTCCCGGCCTTTGCGTCCTGGCCATCGGGTGCAATCCCGGCGCAGTTTCGACGGGCCGCGCCGTGTGCTGTGAGAAAAGAGGAGAATTATTTTTTGGGTACTACTCCGTGGTTGCGGAACGGAGTCAATTTGGCTTTCACGCGCTCCACGCTTTAGCCACAGCTTCCGATGGTCTGCATGTTGTGGTAAGAGACTTGACAATCATTTTATCTGAGTTCTATGTTTTTTTACCGAGCCTCGTTGCTTTCCGATGCTTCTCGTCGAGACGTATCGCTGAGAGGGTCGCGGGGCAGGTGCTTGCCCTCTTGCCTATTCACTTGCCGTGCTCGCGCCCCATCCTGTCCTCGTGCTTACCCAGTTTCGCTGCCTCAATCGATTCCAGCGCTTCATCTGCGCTGCTATGCGACCGGCTACTAACACACTTATGTGGAAATGACACCGGGTCGCTCCACGCATCCCTCGCCCGGCCGCCTGCTGGCAATCTCGCACGAGTGCCTGCTATCGCTGCCTCGTGCCGGTGTCAGGTTTCGTCGGGGGGACGGCCCGCACCTCGGCGGGCTCTCCCGCAGCCGCCAGCCGTCGGGCAGCCGCCCTCGCTCCCCCCCTGCCCCCGCGGTGTGCGCCGTGTCTACGGCTCGACCCCGCTTGTTGCGCGCGCCTCCTTGCGCGCGTCCCTCCCGCCCTGCGCCGCTCGGGGCGTCTTCTCGGCGCCCCGCTGTTTGTGGTCACGCTTGCGGATCGGTGTTGGGTTGGCTCTCGCGCGCCCCGGGATGTCGCGCCGACGTCCGCTGCCCCCCCTGGTCCTGCCTTGCGCTCTCCCGGCTGTCCGACCTGTCCGCCTGTTGCGCTCCCGCCGCCTTGCCCAGCGCGTGGCACGGCCCGAGGCCTGTCGCAGCCTTGCGTCTTTGTCGGCGGGTTTTCGAGTCAGACCCCGGGTTGTATCCGTTTTCTTCTTATCTCCTTGGTCATGTCGCAGTTTTTTGACACTTCGGGCAGACTGGCGCTTTGCATATATATCTAATTACGGTCTTCGCGCGGTGTCACAGGCTCCGGTGAGTCATACGAGGGCACTTTCGCACATCTCTGCCTGCATCCTCCGCGCTATACGGCAACTGAGTCTATACCACACGCGCACTCTGTGTCTATTTGTCCATGCCCTTGTCCCCTACGTCCGTTTTCCCCCGCCATCTGCGCCCACGCTTCCTCATATTCCTATGGCTGGGGAGCGCAGCAGTCGACGCTGCATTTTGCCTTCCTCGCTCCGACCTCCCTGCTCCTGTCGCCATCGGACCGTGCTACGGCTTTCGTTGTCAGGCTTCAACGGCATGTCCGGCGCACGCGGCACGCCTTTTTTCCGCGCCAAGCTCCCTGAATGCTGTGGGACTCGTGGTTGCGGCTGTGGGCAGTCTCCGCGTTCGACCCGGGTCTTTGGTCCTGCGCCGGTTTGGCCCGCGCCCCCTTTTTCTTTGCTGGCTCGGCCTGCGGCAGCGCCCTCGCTTGTCTGCGCGACACGGCGCTCCTGCGCCCGTCATCCTCCTTCGCAGTGCGCTCCGCAGCTGCACTTCCGGTGCCCGATTGCCCTGCTGTTCCACTTCCCCCCCGCCACGCCTCCTCACTATGGCGGGCGTCGGGCGGTCCGGTCACGGCTGGAGCCTCCGCCAATGCCTTGCGCGGCTTGCCCTTGGTTGTCCTGCGGGCTGGTCTGGCTGCTTTCGCAGGTCAGCCGGCGCTTTGGCCGCCCATGCCTTGCGCCGCGCTTACGTCTTCCCCCCTCCGGTCGCGGTTCGTTTCAGGTTCTTGTTTCTCCTCCCGGTTGCTGCTGACTGGCTGCTCCCTTGTCGGCCTTCCCCCTCTGCCCTACTCTGCCGCTCTGCTTCGCCCCGGGACTGCCCGCCTCGAGCGGCGCCGCTCTGGCCTCGGTGTCCTGCCGCGCTTCCTCCCGTCGTTGGCGGCGTCTGGGCTTTCCCGCTCGCTTCGCGCACTTCGCCCGGCGTGCGGCCCGCTCCCTGTCGGCCTCGAGTCTCAGCTACTCTGCGATGTCCGCCGCTGACATTGGCTAATCTTCCCTCCCGCCACTATCTCTTGGCCGCGCCAGCGCCCTCGAGCTTGCTCTCGTGCCTCGTAGGGTGCCGGGTCAGGTTTGTCGGCGTTTCCCGTTGCGCTGATACTTTGCTGACCGACTTCAATCATCCTTGCAGGTGCGCCCTCGCGCATTCCAGTGCCTTATGCCGCGGGCCTTTTGCAGGCTTGTTGCGCTGCCGTGCTGCGTCCGCCGCAACGTTGTTCCCTCCGTCTCTGCCTCTGATATGCCCACTTCGGCGTGACGTCCTGGTGCTGTCTGCCACCTTGCCTGCCCGCGCGCTGCGAGCGCCGTGTTTCACTGCCTCTTGTCGCCGCTCGTGCCGCTCTCGCGGGCCTCGGTGTCCCGGCCAGCCGCTTGTGTTGCCAGTCAGAGCTCCGGGGTTTGCCCGTGGCGCCACCTCCTCTGCTTCTCACTCTCTTCGGGCCGGCTTGACGCGCTCGGCTTTTAGCTCCGGCCTTTCTTTGCCCGGGCAGGGCCGCCCCGCCTCTTCCAGTGGGGTGTTTGCGCTGCTTCCCACGTATCATTCTTCTTTGCCCGTCTGCCGGCTCCTTGGGCGTTCTGCTCGTCACGGTGTTCGACCCGCGGTGGTTCCGCTCGTTTGCTCGCCGTCTGAGGCGATCCTCGTTTCTGGCTTTGTCTCGGTCTCTCGATGCTGGCCCTCGCTTGGTGTCGTCGCCTTCACCGACCCCTTTGGCTCCCTTTGGCTGCTCCAGCGCTCCACGCCCGTCGCGGCTGTAATCCGCGTCTCCAGGACCTGCTTTTCCGCTCCATTTCGGGCCGCGGTCTCGGCGTTTCACCCGCTCCCCGGTCTTCTTTACGACCTGCTTAGGCGCTTTGCGCTCCCTGAGGCGCGCCTGGTAATTCCTCTCGGTCATGTCCGCATTTCGCCTGCCCGTGCCGTTCCGGCGTCTCCCTTTCCGATTTCAGCGTGGCCGCCGCGGTCCGTTGCTCGCGACTTTCCCCAGGGCGGTTATCCTTCCACGTGGCCTCCTGACGTTCCCGCTTCACACGCCGGCGCTCACCCGCCGGCCGCGCTCCACTTCACCCCTCCCGCACTTCCCTTGGCTCCTGTGCGCGAGCGCGCGGCCTTGGCCTCCGTCGCGCGCTGCTGTCCGCGCACGTTTGCGAGGCGTGCTGCCTGTCGTCGCCCCTCCGGCCCTTGCGTCGCGTGCCCCGATGCTGGGGAGGTGTTTTGTGCGCCGCCTCTCTCTGCCCGCTGCCCGCGTCTTCCGAGCCTGCTTGGGTCGGCTGCCCAGTCGTCTCGACTTCCGCGCCTCGCGCGCGCTCCTCCCGTTCGTCGCTCCCCTCTGTCCATTCTCTCGCGTATGGCGCCCGTTCCCTCCGCCTGCCGTCACTCGTCGCCGCCGTCTCCGCGCTCTCCCGCAGGGGCGGGCTTGCTGGGTGCGACTGGGCTCTTGCTCGTTCCGATCCACTTGACTTCTTTGCTCCACCTGACCGCACACGCTTTCGCGGTGTAACCTTGCCCGGCGCGCTTTTTCGCGCCTGCTCCGCGCTGGTGTTTTGGCCCGGGCCGTGCCATGCTCCCCCCGCCCGTAACTTTGCCCCGCTTTTTGTCCGTGCCCCAGGCTCGGTGGCCTTGGCTCCGGTCTGGTCCTTCGTCGTGTCGCTACCGACTGGACCCTCGTCTCCGTCACGCCTCCGCTGTGTGGCTCGTTTCCCGCTTCTTGCATTCCTGCTCGCTGGCCTTGGCGTCCCGTGCCTCTCGTGCGTTCCCTGGCGGGTTCAGTCTGCCTCTCCGCTGCCCCTATCGCCCCTCGCCGCACGGCCGCTCCGTGCGCCTTGTCGCTCTCTCGCTCCTCCGGGTCCCCAGCGCTGCGCCGCAGCTGTCCTGTCTTGCTGGCTTTGTCGGTTCCCGCCTTGGCGCGTTCTGTTCTTTGCGAAGGCGCATCGCTGCCGCGCCGTGTCCGTCGCTCCGCCCTGCGCGCGCCTTTTCGCGCCGGGCACTTTGCTTGCTCGCTCTCCTTGTCGCCTGTTTTTTGGCGCAGGTGCCGGCTGAACTGTGGCGGCCGTCGTTGTTGACCTGTGCGCGCCGCTCGGTCACGCTGTCCCCCGTCCGCTCTTGCGGGCTTGCGCCGCCCTCTTCGGTCTGCTCGCTGTTCTTCCTGCTCCCGCTCGTCGACCTTGCGTCTGTTGCCATCTCGCCGCTTCCCGCGGTCCCCCCGTACCACTGCGCTTGGCCGCGTGTTCTCTCTCTGTTTCGCTGCCGCTTTCCCGTTTCGCCCCCGCGCCGGTCGTGCGCGTCTGCCTTGTCTCTTCGGCTGCAGCGTGTCCCACAGCACTACTTTGGCGCGTGGCGCATCCCCCGCTGTTCTCCACAGCGTCCTCTTTGCTCAAGCTAGCGCCTTCGGGCAGGCAATCCGGTGCCGCTCGGCGCCGCGGCCCAGTTGCCTGCGCTCGGCGTCGGCGGAGTTCAGCTCGGTTCCCGCGCCCATTTCCTCCGTGTGTCTCGTGGCGTGGCCTGCTTTTGCCACTCGTTACGGCCTGCCCCGCCAGCCGCGCATCGCCGCGTTCCGGTGGCGGTCCCGGTGCCGCCCGCGCCCCCGGCTGGTTTTCTTTGCCCGCTCGCCCGCTTGACGCGTGGTTTCCCGCTCTCGGGTGCCAGATCTGGGAGGGGTCAGTTGCCCGCTCTTGTTGCGTCCGCCGCCGTGTCCTCGCCGGTTCCCTGCTCGAGACTTTTCCCCGGTGGACTTTGCGAACGCTTGGCTGTCCCGGGGACGTCCCCGTTCTTGGCTCTAGCGCTCCTTCCTTGTCTTCTTTTCAGGCTCATCACGCCGTCTTTCCCGCAGCTCGTTCTGTTCGAGGTTTGGTGACGTCCCCCCCCCACCGCCGCGATTCTTTCGTGCCGGACTGCGCGTCTCGGGTGCGCCCGCGCTCTGCCAGCGGCCCCACCCGTTTGCGCTGCTGCTCGATGCGACACCGCGCGCCCTTCCGCCCTGTTTTTCTCCCCCGGGCTACCTTGTGCCGCGCCTTTCCGCCATGCCTGCGCAACTCGCCCTGTACAGCTGCGCCCGCTTGTTGACCTGGCGGTCGCCCCTATGGCCCTCCTTGTCGCTTTCGTGCCTATTCGCCTCCCCGCCCCCGTCCGCGCTTCCACTCGGCGGCCCTCTCCTCGGCCGCTGTTCTCTCTCTTCCCCCCCCGGAGGAGGCGGCGAGGCTCGACATCTGTCGATGTCGATTGGCTTCCGTATTTCTCGCTTCCGACGGGGCTTGATTGCTGAAGTCGTTCCGCGCGCCCTGAGGTCACTTGGCGGTCCTCTGTCCCCGAACGCGTGGTGCTTCGGGCTGCTTCGCGGGCATTGCGGGAACGCTGTCACAGCGGTTCTTCCCCGGTGTCGCACCCCCTTGCTTGCCGGGTTCGCTCGGTCGCGCTCGATCCGCCCGCCTCCCTTTTGTTGGCCCTGTTTCGCGCTGGCGCCTCCGCTCTTCGCGCCTTCCCCGTCCGCGCCCTCGCTTCGGTTTGGTTGTTTTTTGCCGTCCCCGCGCGCCCGCCCGCGCCTGCGTTTGCCGCCGTGCGTTGGCTGGCCATACGCTCCAGGCTGAGCTCGGCGCTTCGAGCCACGCCGTGGGAGTTTCCCGGCTCCCCGTGTTCCCATCCTTGCACTCTTTCGACGCGTGTCCGGCGCTGCCCAGCGTCTTGGCTGGCCGCCCCAGCCTTGCTTCCCTCCCCGTCTTGTTTCCCGCTGCTCTTGAAGCCCGCTTTCCGCGTTCGCAGGCTGGCGCCCCCCGCTGTTCTTCGTTTTCGTTCCACCCGGTCACTCCGCCGCCGGCGGCTCTCGCTGGCTGTCGTGGGTATTTCGTGTAACGTGGCACCCCTCTCGCACGCCCGCTCCCTTGCGGCATGGGCGGCCCCTCGTGGCCCTCCGCCGCGCCGCGCGCAGCGCTGTGCGCGTCGCCTGTCTTCCCCTTTCTTTCCCTTGGGCCGTCATCTTGCGGCAACGTGGACACGCTTGGGAGGCCCGCTGGGTCTCCAGCCGTCTCCGGGTATGCTGTTTGACACGTCTCCTTGCCGACGCGGCTCCAAGGCCTACGCCGGCCCGACCTTTTCGCTGGGTTGTCGGCACCGGGCAGTGGTCATTCCTCAATCGGCTCGTCACCGCGGCCTGCTTGGGTCGGGTGGCCCGTGTGTTCATGGGCGGGGTGGCTTTGCACCGGCCGCCTGTTCCGACGAGCGTCGCAGCGGCGCAGTTAAGGCAGACGCGCGGCGCTGCGCCTCGCCGCTGCGCCTTTGGGCCCGCTTCGGCGGGTCCCGCGCCCGCTTTCCCCCCTCCTTGCCGCCTCCAGTTAGCCTGCACCTCTTGCCCCCTGGCGAGCCATGCGCGCGCTCCGCACTGCCCTGCTGCCACCTGCGCTCGCCCTGTGCGGCTCGCGGGGCCGCGGCTCGTTCAAGCATCTCTTGCTTCGCACCGCACCCGGCCCTTGCGCCCGGCTGTCAGCCCTCCCCGCATTCGACCATGCACCAAGCTTCTGCGCGCTCTGTTGGCGAGGGCTACCGCCTAATCGTCACTTCGCCCTGCTCTGCCTGCGCTCTGGTCGCTCTGGGTCCGCTGGCGCTGGGCGCTCTGACCTCGCCGTGAACGCCGGCTTGCCTTGCCGGCCCGGCCCGCCTCCGTGCTGTCCCGCACGTGGCACACCGCGCCCCACGCGGCTTTGCTTGCCGGCGCTCTTTGTCCTTTCGTTATCGCCGACGGACGTTGCCTGGATGCCCCGCCCCCTCCGCCCCGCGCCTTTTTTTCGACCCCGCGTGGCCCGGGTACGGGTTTGTTTGCGCCTGGTTTCGCGGCCTTGCCCCCAGTCTGGCGGAGCCTTTCGGCTTCACGCGCTCGGCCCTAGGGTCCGCGCGGCTGGCTTCGAGTTTTGCCGCCCGATCTCTTTCGTGGCCGCGCACGCCATCGCCACCCCGTCAGCCCGGCCTCTTGTAGCTTTTCGCTACTTGTCGTCGACGCTGGCTGTCTTGTTCTGCTGGGCGGTCGCTACTCGCGGCCTTGGGCCTGCTGTTTTGGATGCTCGTCCGGTGTGCTGCGCTCTCTCTTTGCGCGGCCTTCGGCTCATCGCCCTGTCTCCGGACCCCGGGCCATGCCGGCTGACCGGCGTTCGCTTTCAGAGAGGATTGCGGCGCCCCGGCCTCCCCATCTCCTTTGCCCTGGGCTCCGGGAATTGCCGGCGGGGTCTTGTTTACCTGGCGCCCGCTCGCCCGCGTTCGCGGCCCGTCCCGCTGCGCCGGTAGTTGCCACGGCGCTTCGTTCCGGCTCCCAGTGGCC
>Ga0163217_1073140_pt1 | contig 13273 bp, 15 predicted proteins | sample SynspAceP_FD_185933 | JGI IMG/M metagenome (GOLD analysis project Ga0163217, IMG submission 185933) | Saline lake microbial communities from Ace Lake in Antarctica - Synechococcus sp. Ace-P (PacBio error correction) | ecosystem: Environmental > Aquatic > Non-marine Saline and Alkaline > Saline ...
ACACGAAAAGGTGAAGGAATTTTTCCCCCCCCCTCCAGGACTTTTTTTCCCAAAACTGGGAAACTGGTGGCCTGGGTTCCCTGCGGGTCGGTTTTTTTTTTCGGGGATAATTTGCGGAATCCAAAAAAACAACTGCGGTCAAAGGCCCTCGACCTTCACCCAAACGCCCCTCAACAATCAATGCCAGTTCCGCAACAAAAGGCAGCAAAAACACTGGGCGCTGCAAATAAATGAAATTTTTGGGCCATATGAAAAAAGCGTACAGCCGACAACAATGCCCGGCCGCGAGAGCTTCATGTCGCAGGAGATTGAATAGCGCCCGGGGCTACAGAACAGCTTCGAATCACTTCGGAATTTTCATTTTTCTTTGATGTCCAACGCTTAATCCCATCGCCGGTCGCGGAAGAAACCTCATGAAACGCGGAACAATTGGTCAAACCATGAAAAGGATGGATATGACAACTTCATCCGGGTTCGAAATCGAAATCATAAAACAGGAAATTCGCCAATTCCTGTCGACTGGATGCTATTCGCCGCAATCATAGACAACCTGTATCCCGCGTAAAAATTGTCGATACAGAAGGAGCGGCACGATCCGCCATTCGCAACTTGGCCACAATCATCGCGCCTCAAGTGCGCCGACTATTTCCATGACGATCAAGGCACCCTGTCTGCCAATCGTTCCGCAAAACATTCAACGGCGCCGACCAACCAGCGCAACATTCATCTCAAAGAACCCACGAAGTCTGGGCGTTTAAATGTGTCCGGCCAAACTGTTGGCTCTCTGCGCTAAGTATTGCGCAATAGACAGACAGATTTCCCTACGAAACGCTTATCATAAGCGCCAGAAACATGGTCATTGCCCCGCTCGGAAACAGACGTATCAATAAGCATCAAGTTCAGCCTGAAACCGCGCTGCATAGCGCTTTTCCCACCACTGATCTCCCAACGTTGATTTCTGTGGATATGAATAGCTGAACGCTCGGCGCTTTCACGCCCAACATCATTCCGCAGGTCGCGAAAACTGGACGCTTTGAAACCCTCTTCCCCGCATACGTGTTTCTGCGGCATCCAGAATTCGGTCCCATCGGCCAAAACATGCTAATTCCATATCTACTCCATTTAACCCTATCTACGAGGTAGAGTTGACAACACACCGTCCAAAGTCCGTATCCCGAACAAACGCCTTTGGATAGGCAGAGAACATAGCCAACATCCAAGCTGGAGAAAGAATGGACAAGAATTAGACTTCAAAATCCCGCGCGTCCCCGTTCATGCAAGCAAAAAGAACCCTGGGTTTTCCCTCTACCAATGCCACGGCTAGACCGACGCATCTTTTGACCGGAATCGCGAATGAAGTGGCGCGGGCAACCTCAATCGTCCGCTATGCCCCCCGGCAGCGCGTTTTCAGCTCATACACATACGGGCGGCGAGGAAATATCGTCGGTTCGTCCGTCGTTTTCAAGACACATGGCACTTTCCAATCGGCAGTTATTCCGCCCAACCCCGCCCCAATCAATCACACACGGCCCAGCGCTCTTCAGAAGGCGCGCTCATACTCGTGAAAACTGTGGCAGTTTGATCTGATTACCGGACCCGGGCGGTAACGGCACTACACGGCCGGATATGACCCTGAACCGGGTCGCAGAGCGGCCCGCGTCAGCAATCATCCCCTCTTCACAAGATGTCCTGAAACTGTTCGATTGAGAAGTATGGGACCCCGGCCGCTGGAAATCCACCATCCAAGCTCACAAAAGGGCCTGAAGTCTTTGGTTTGGAAGGCAGTTTCAACCGAAGCGGATGAGCTGTTTTTGAAGTCGACTCATGTTGCGGCTGCCCGCTTGAGAAGAATTTTGCAGCACGCCAGACCTGTCGGAAACCGCGTCTTGGATCAAATCCGAATCACTTGGCCGGCCCCATAACCCCCCGACACCTTCAAAGAAAAAATCTGAACATGGCGAGCAATGGAAACTCCATGTTGGTTGCAGGTCCAGCACCGATTGGGAAGACGCCTTGGCTGACTGATTTCACCGGTGGCTATCTCGCGTGGGCTTGGCTCGCACAGAACGCATTGCACCTTCGGGCATATGATACAGACGTGGACCCTGGCAGAATCCGAAAGCAGTACAGGCCACCGTTTCCGCCGGATTGATTGCAGAAGTATGGCGCACCGGCGACCGTCATCATAACAACGGCGCATCTGGTGCGTGGCCATTTTCAGGAAAAGCCGCACCGGAACAGTTTCAAAGCCCGAACCGGAACAAATTCCTCTTCCGCATCGCACTGGCTCACGCAGTTCTGCCACCATGCAAGAAAGATGGGGCGGCTTTCCTGTATCTGCGCCAACATGCCAGTCCTGCGCGGCGTTCGGCTTCTCTTGCTTTGCCTCTGCCAAATTGCATTGCGCGGCCTGACCCAGTCTTTTGGGCGCGTAATATCACCAAATGCATTCACGTGCCTCACGTCAAATTCGGATGGCAATCATCGACAAGCGCAAAAAGTCGGGACCTTGCACAATCTCGACCCCTTCAAGAATTGATGAAACCCGATCACTTGTGCCGACGCCTATTGGAAACTTGGCGCATCCAACAAAATCCACTGCTGGCATCACGAGTTGGATTTGCGCCCCCATGAGTGAAAATTTCCTGATGCAGACGAAAACGCTCATTATCGCGTGGCCTATTCCGGCCTCGCTCTGGCGGATCGTCCTTCACCGCGAAAAAATCGAACTTCTGCTGGTTGAAGCTTCCGACAGATCGTGGACTATAAAATCCGCAATGATTTGAGGCGCCGCCTTCCGATCTTGCCCCGCAATGGTCTGGCCCGGACAACCAACGCCTTCAGTCCTATATCGACAGGTTTGGGCTAAAGGTTTTTTGAGCAACATGCAGAAACGGCCGCCAAGCGCTCTGTCGAAACGGCAGACGGAAGAGTTATGGCGCGCCGGGGATACGCATCCCATGCCCACAGGTCCCTGCGTCTGCAGGCGGCCTTGGTTCGCTCATCAAACTGGCAAACTGGTCCAACGAACTCCCGACGGTAAATGCCATCTGTCAGCACCTGTGACAGCCCCTACACAACACGAATGGCGAAGTAACGTGCCGACACCTGCCATGGTCCCATTTCGCCCGCAAAACGTCCTGTGATCAACCGGCGCCAACCGCACGGGTTGCATGCAAAGACCATATGTTCAGCCCTGCCTTCCTGCAGAGCCCAGTCAGCCCTAACAGAACTTCCCACATGGATGGCCGGTCACGGCCAAAAATTCTCGCGCCTATGTAACAGCACCGTTCTGGAGGCTAAACGGCCTGTCTGGCGAACGCCATGATCCAGCGCGGACCTCTTGTGGAAATCCACGACGCCACAGCCATGAAAACGGCGGATTTTGCTCTATTCGGCTTTGTCGAGTCCTGCGGATAGTCCGAGCAACTGGCCAGTTCCGCTGAAGCCAAAAGATGTGCCGTAGATCAGCTGGATCCATTGTTCTGGCCAGCATGGCAGAACACCCAATTGAACTGATCTTGGAAGACTGGCCCAGAATAGTCTGATTTCCACTACCGGGCTGATCATACAAGTTCGTGCCACCCGTCTAATGCCGACCACCCGCCCTCACTGGTCTATGGCAAGCGACGCTGTCCTTCGCTTCAAAAACTGAAATGCAGAAAGCTTTGGTGGATTAATGGAAGGAGCGTTGAAGCAGGCGAGAAATCTGGCGCGACATGATGCCGTTTTCCTGATCCATCGCCCGCTTCCGGCACATGGTTTGGCACCTATTGTTTAGCAACATCAGTGGACCGCCCAGATAAAATGCATCCTGCATTCCCCCATCTTTCTGACCTGTCCGCATGCTCACGCGCAATCTTTGCAACGCCAATGACAAGCTGAATTGTCGGATCAATGAAGATGTCCTGACCAAATATGCCCTGTGCGCGGAAGCTGCCGCCATCCTGCAACCACCACAAGATAGCCATATGTCGCCATTTGCCTTTCGATGAGCCGTTGCGGTCTGCCATCCCCATCTCCTGACCGGCAGCACGGTGTTCCATCCGCCAGACCCCATCATTCACGCAACAGCCCAATGTCGTCCATAATCGCGCAATGTGGCACTCAACAGCAACCGCCAAGATATCTCCCCTCAACCGCCGGATTCGCTTAACATCCAGTTGCTCTGCCTCCATTTCCAAAACGGGTGCCAATTTTTTCGCTCAGATAGGTTCGAACAAATTGGTTACCAAATGGCAAGATCGCAGCATGGTGCCGACCAGAATTTGTCCTCTTCAGTGTTGTATTGAAGATCTCGCCCGGCTGCGCCATGACAGTTTCAGACAATTGTCCGATAGAGTGCCAAAGCGTACTCAATATCGCTTTGGGGATGTCAGAAAATCCGGGCTGAAATAATCCTCATTCCACTGAACGCCCCGAAGACATTTGTCAGCACATCCCTGATGTCCGCCTGATCAATTACGCAGACCGTTCAGCCGAGCAGATAGTCTTAATCGCTCATCAAACGCTTTCAAGTACCATCTTTGAAGGGCGCCCAACAAGGCATCGACACAATGATTTTTGTAAAGAACTGGAACGATGCCACGGCGTATCCTGACGGTTGCCCAATCCGTAATAATATCATAATCAATCGCGCGCGTCTTGATGATCAGGTAAGACCAGCGACATTTCACTTTCCAGGAACGTCATCGATTGTCAATCTCAGCACAATTGTAACGCAGTTGAACGTCACTCAATCGCTGCGCATCCTTATAGGGGCAGCGGATCGTCGCTGGCTGAAGATTTTTCGCGTCCAGAAACAATCTTGTCCTATGTTTCCTGAAAACCAGCGCACCATTTGCTCGGCGTCCAATACAACATCGCCCTCTGGCGGGCCCAAAATTCCCTCCTGGATCAGAGGGGGATCAGTCGCTTGCGTTGCAACGCGCTGGATATGTTGCGGAAGCGAACAATGCTGGGCGTCACGCTACCAAGACAGTGTATTCCTTAGCTTCAATCGGGCACTCCATTTAATGTGTGGCTTTGGCTGGTTACCAATTCACAAAAATGAAGTTGAGAAACTTGAAACCTGTATCAAAACGGCGAAAATGTTTTCCGAGAATCGAAGCCTAAAGCGCCCCTTTTTTCAATGAAACCGTACCGCAATGGATCTGTTGGGCGGTTGATCTTCTTTCAGTGGCCAAAACACCAAAAGTCAGAATAACCAAATGGCTGTAGAATGATGGGCGGTTTTCAACTGGATGTATCAAGCCAAGCGCTATGACAGCCAATTTTTCGCGGCCCTGCCCCTCAGCAGCCAGAACCAATTGTTTCCCCAGACCACACCGGATGCAATTCTCAATCAACCCAAATCGTTTTATCGAATAAGCCATCCCATAAGACGTGCTTCCTGTCACAATCCACCGCAGCAAAGGCGCCCGCTCTTGACCTTTGTGAAACCAACACAAAAGTGTCAATCTCCAGCTTGAAAGTGTTTTGACGCTGGCAAGCGACGCCAAAAGCCCCTGTTTCAATAACTTTTGCAACCTGACCTAACGCTCACGCCCGTCAACTTCAAACAACCGTCCATCCAATCGGTCAGACAACACGCCTGTATCAGCAAAGAAAGAGCATTTTTGTCGTGTGCAGAGTGCAAATAGGATTTCTTGCCTTGAGTCTTCTCCCAACATCACCTGCTCGAACAGTAATCGTGCCAGTTCCCGGACTGCTTACAATAAAGAAACGTGTCGGATCCGAGATATTCCACGACTTCAACAATGCGTGCTGCAATGCTGAATCTCTTCTGCAGTTCCCAAATCTTAATTGTTCGGAACGAATTCCAAGATGATTGACACCATTGGTATCGGTTCGTCAGGCCATGTTGCCTGAATCCATTTCAGGTAAATGAAAGGTCCCTGAAATCATGCAAAACATGGCAATGACAATTCATTTTTGGCTGCCTATAAACTGCGCACAAAATGATTGTCTGGGTTTTCAATAAAGTCGCGCGGCGAGCCGACCTGCATGATCCTGCCCATCCTCAGCACCACAATCTTGTCAGCAAGGGTCATCGCCTCAACCTGATCATGTGTCACATAGACCATGGGGCTCCAGTGTCATGCCAGCCTTGCAATCTCCAAAAGCATCTGCACACGCGGCAGGATGCAATCCAGATTTTTGACAAGGCTCAATCAAAACAGAAACCTTTTGGCTCTCGCACGATGGCAACGGCCAATGGCAAACACTGCTGCGCTGACCCGCTACAGGGCTTTGTCTTCGATCAAGAATATTGATCAATGGCTCGAGATTTCAGATGCCGTGATTGCACTTGCCGATCAATCTTCCGAAACGCGGTTCACTGCAGTCCTTCAAACCGAACCCGACATTCCCCGAAACTCGTCATATGGGGTATATGTGCGCATAAACGACTGTGAAACAGCCATGGAAAGACCTCGCTCGCTTGCACCGGGTCGTAACATCATCTTCCGATCCAAACATATATCTGCCAACGACCTGGGTGTCTTCAAGCCCGAATCATGCGCAAATCAAGAGTTGAACTCCCACTATCTGAAGGGCCAACAAAAATGAACAAACTCGCCGTCATTGAAGTCTCTAGATCTATGCTTTAATGAGCCTGAACATTGCCAAACCATTTCCTCACGGCTTCCAGTTGAAATTGAGACCCATTTCTGTCTCAATTGCGCTTACAGCGTTGTTCTCGGCGATGCCCACGCTAGCCCAAAGGCGCGGTCCAGAGAAATTCGCACCCGATGCACCCTTCGCCCGTAATTGGATTGAAACACCTCGTAAAAATCCCGATTGTCAATCAAGCTGCGGCAATATCCAGACGCCATTTTTTCAGCAATGCCTGATGCTCCATCCGTGCTCATTAAGTGCCCTTGGCAATGATGTGTGGTTCAATCTGCGGCCAAACAGGACCACACCAATAGCGTTGTGGCTCAAAACAAGGGAGCCTCCGGGTCCCAACTCGGCATCATGAACTTCGCTTTGGGTCTGAATCGGCGGCATATTTCCAATGTCCGCATTGCGCTGATAATCTGATCCCGCATCTGCATAAAAACAGAGCGGCACTGGCGTTGGAAAAAAACCGTCTGGAACGCTTTCCGGACGAATATACATAGGCCGCAAAAGCGCCCCGATTTCATCTTCCAGAACGTGGTCACTGGCCTTCCACGCCCGGCGGCAAAAATCCGTTTTCGATTTCCGAACGCATCATATTCTGTTGAGACGTTTTTGCCAATGCCAAAAAAAGATCACGATCCGCGCGCCAACAACATGCAAATGAATCCAGGATCAGCCATCATCAAATGGCCCATCATTGTGAATGATGCTTCTGATCCCAATGGTGATCACGAACGCAAAATTTTTATCAATCGAAACATAACTTGTCCGTATTGCTCTTTGCTCGCCCTATCGTGGGTCGACATGGTCGGTAATCTTTCTTCGTAAAACCTCAATATCCGGATCAATCTGCATCGCTGACAGCCCGTTTCCCAATCAGGGCAATTGTCGCGTCCACCCCCTGTCTCCCGGGAAATGGCGTAGCCACACGGAAAAGGCCGTTCGGAAACATCGAGCTGTAATGGTACGCAAACGGTGCAACGCATCAGCTTTCAAACAGCAAAGCCGCGCGGTCATGATTCGCCATCCTGCTGCACTAACCAAGAACGAGTTGAGGCCAGCCACCGGCGGTTTGGAAATGGCCACCTGAGGGAAAGAAGACCGCCCATCATTTTTCATGGGTTCGGAGTTCGCCAGACGGAAAGGCCCTGGAAAATAGTCTTGGAAATGTTGCGCCTGGAACAATATGTGCGGAACCAATGCATTGGCCCATTGCCCTTCGCCAAGCAGCAATTTCCAGCTCAAATCGCCAGGCCGCGAACCCGTCAAAGTGTATGCGAAACCCGAAGGCACAAAATGCTTGAGTCCCGTTCCACTGATAGGGATACAATCTGCCGTGGACATGGTGTAAGCCAGCCACGCATTTTTGGCGCAATACTTCTAATCGCCTGCTGATCGAGAACTCACGGAGACATAGGTTTAGCCTTTCGGACACTGCCAGCAGTCAGAACCCGCAACAAGGAAGCGTTCAAACGCATAAGGAAAATTTGCCAAGACCGGTAACCGTTGCAACAACAGCAACCGTGCCATCAATGTTGTGCGAGGACCTCTGATGAAATTTGGAGGACACCAACGCCACGTGACAGTGGTGAGAGACCGAGATCATCCAGGAACCATGAAGGCGAAACAAAAACTCGTTCCAACGCGAAAATCTGAAAAACGTAAGAGCGCAACCGACGCCCAAGCCGGTAGAAGACAAGGGCATTGTGATCTTTGCATCACAGCCCAGACGTGGAAAGCCCATCCATCAACCCAGCATCTTCAATTCAGAAGGCAGCCTCGAAAGTAGCCCTGCACATATATAAGCTGCGACCGGGATTGTTTTGTTGCCGGATAATGACGATCAACAAATCAGTCAGCGAATTGCGTAGGCCCAAGCTGGGAGAAACAGCGTAAAAAGCGAATGACCAATACAATGGCTGGAACCATATAGATCAGCAAAAAAAATGGACCGTGACAGAAAACGCTTGCCCCGGAAAACGCAACCGGCGCCACCGCTATAGCTCCCGGTTCGCAATGCCTAATTGCATATCAACGTACAAAACGGACACAAACGCTGTGTTCATGAGGAACGACCAAAATGGTACTGATGTGAACAATCCACATAGGAACGCGGACAGGCTTCAAAGCCCTGACCAAAAGCAATGAAAAATCAAGAGGATTGGCCAACAGGCTTTGCTGGCTTTTTGAAGCTTGGTCATCATGCATCAACAATAAAAGGAAAGCACCACACGATGATTGTGAAGAAAACAAAGGCAAAGCCCCTCAGGTCAGTCCTGATCAGCAACAAACTTCCATTCTGTAACGCTGCACCGAGCCAGAATTGGGTAGCCCAAAAGAACCACATGCCAATCGAAGCGGCCGTTAAACCCCGGCCAACAAAACCATGCGATGAGCTGTAGAGCGTTTTTTCTGATCGAGGTCGACACCAAATTGCGTCTGGCAAGACTCACACGGCAAACAGGACCAAGCACAAAGAATTGTCAGTTGCGCCAATGGCTGTCATTTGCCTTTGCAAAACGGAAATTCAGCATCTCAAAAACAGCAAACCTCGCATATCGCCCCTGCAAAAGCGCCAATCCGCCAGTGTGAAACGATCAATCCGGACACAAGCATTAGCAACAATGCCGGTCACAATCATCCCATATGCGCCCCCAATAATCGCGCCAAATAAGAACTGCCGAAAATATCTTACGGTTCCGAATTTTCATCAGCCCTTCATTCCTGCCGGGTGAGAATTGAAAACAAGATCAGCGCAAAGAAAAGCAGCACAATGAAAACGACAACGCTACGTGCCGCGCCCGCGCCCTAGATTGGAAACTGCAAAAGCCTGCTCATTAAACTCAAATCCGTCAATGTGCCGCGTCCCGCAGCACCACCGGGTGAGGAGGAAGATTCGCGTAATTTTGTTAAAGGTCCCAAATGAAAAGCGCCAACAGAAAGAGGACAGACAAGATGCCTCAGAAGCTGCGCACGACAGACTACCAGAAATTCTTGGAGCGTGAGCGTTGCCAACCAATCATTTCAGCTGTCTCTTACATATCGGTCGATTGCTTTGCATCCGCGCCAGAATGACAGTAAATGAAAGCGGGAAATAGCGCCACGTGCTTCAAAAGCAATCACGGGTTGTGAGTGCCATGGGAAAATTGAAATGTAAAACCCAGAATTGAAATGCGCTTTACGGTCGCTGCCCCAGGAAATTGATGGCCCACCCAGCTGCCCCCAATTCATCAGCATCGCAATTAAAATTACCGCACGGCCCGGCCGTCCAGCAGCAACACTCCAGGCAAAGGCAACCGCAATGCGCGCAAACCAATAGGGAACAGAAAAGCCCCGCCGCAAAAACATATGCGCCTTAACGGCAAGTATTGAGAATCTGTGCCGGCAAACAGGCCAGAACCAGAGCGCCCCAAGCGTGCCATAAGACCGTATAATAGATGCGAGACACGCAGTGACGCTCCGAGAATCGTCAGAACTGAAAATTTTGCGGAAATTATCGAGCGTGATTCAAAGGACGTAAGAATATTTTCTGAATTCGCCAAGTGAAGACGGCTTGTTGATCGCGCCGGCGTTCGCCTGCATCCAGTATAGGTCTGGCATCCGCCACCGCAATGGAATTTTTGCAAGAATTGAACCGCACCGGCAGCTTCAATAGTGGCCAAAATGCGCAACTTCAGGCTTTGGCCATCCAGCGTGCAGCGTGCACATTCAAAATTAAGGCAAGGCCAACTGGAATGGTTCTTGCCATGACAAACATTCTGGATGGTTCCTTTGCCGGGAATTGCGAATGCGGTAAAATTGGAAAAGAACAACCTCCTCACCAAGCAACTCGGGCCCGGGCCGGCAGCCGTTCGTTGGAAAAGGGTTTGAGCTTGCACGGTAAATCGGCAAGCTGCACCGTGAAGCTGATCCAGAAGTCCGCCAGAAGCGTCCAGGACAATTCCCGATAACGATCTAAGAATGTTGGAATCAACATTGCGTAAGCTAACCGTTTTCTCGGTGTTGCAAGCGCCCGGTATGTTTTGGAGGTTGTGGGAGTCGAACGTGTCAGTCAAGATCAACCCTTGCAGTCCTGAAGTACGGGCGGCAACGATTTTGCGCCCGCTTTTATGCGGTCGATAAAGGCCTTATGTGGCTTTCAAACGAATTTGTCGCAGCAGCATCAATGTCCAGTGTCGCCAATCAATGTAACCTGGCGATCACCTGGCCATCACACTGCGCATTGACTAGCCTTGAAGCCGTTTTCTCAGTTGACCATTCAGCTAACACCGCAGGATCGATCACCCACTGAAAGTCCGGCAACGATGTCCGTCGATTCAACTTTTTTCGGTAGATATTGCTAAGGGGTTCTTTGCCGGTCGACACCAACATCCCAGACTCGGACCACATGGTTTCATAATCCGTTTTACCAGCTGCGGAGCTCTTTCCGGACGCGGGAACTTGCTTCGGGGCATACCCATTCCCAGTCGCCAACCCTTCAGAAAAGGCAAACTTTCACAAAATCCTGTGCAACTTTCGGTGTTGGGCGTCATTTGTGAATTCCAAGATACCGGCACACTGCATAGGCGCGCGCCTGCCCGCATTGCCCCGTACCGGAAAACACAGTCACAAAGCCTGGTTCTTTTGCCAGATCTTTTTGTTGTTGGATCATCATTGGAATCGTCACTGTGCGCTAATCGCGCGAACCACCTAAGTTCATCGAGGCAAGGAAGGCGACCAGATAATCAGGGCGGCTTAGACACCCAGATACAGCCTCGCGAGACTGTTTTCCAGAACAAATTCACCCTCAGGGCGACGGCAATCAAGCAATCACTTTGTAGAGAACTCAAGCACGTCTTGAGCTTGCTTGTGGTCCTCATTGATTGGAGCCATCTGCATTAACCGGAGAATATCCGGCCGCAAAGAGAAATGTGCTGATCAACTGCATCATGTATGTTTTTCCCGGTCGATCTTGTAGCAGCGAACTATAAGCCATACATTTCGGCGGTGTATGCAGCTTATCAATAGCAGCTTTAATGGTCTTCAAAAGTTTTGGTGGATTCAGGCCCATTTCTTCAAATTTTCAGCCACGGGTACACATAACCAACTGTGGGTCCAATCATCGCCCGGTTACAGGAAGACGATTTCCGCCGTTATATTTGGGCCATATTTATTCGGGCCAGTTGCAAATGAGCCAATTTCCAAAATCTTCAAATCCACTTCAGTGGCAGGCACCGGAATCCAACACCCCTGCAGAACGCAAAATGGCAAACAGATGTTGAACCGTGTGGTTCAAAATATCCGGGAGATCGCCCGCACCAAAATGCTGCAGTTGCGCGTGTTCAATATCCTTTTCTGTCCAACAGGAAACAAATTTTCACAACTATGCCGTTTTAGCCTTGAACGCTGCGGCAATTTTATATGAGCCCATGCGCCTCCGGTGTTTCTTCCATCGTCCAAAGTGTGATTTCCGTCCGCCCACAGTCGTGTGAGAAAACGTGATGCAGTATGAGCAATTCAGCCGCTGTAATGCCCAGTAAATTTCTTTCATGTCTGTTCCGTTACCAGGTTTTTTGACATAGTTTCTGACGTCTCGAACCAATACCAAGGTGGCCCCACATCGCTTCTTTTCGGTCGCACCAACTCTGCCGCTTTCGAAGTACTTGAAATCTTTCGGGGTCACCGCCATGTGCGACGGATCTCGTTGAGGCCAGCAGCTTTCCGCCAAGCAAGTAAGGCTCCGAATCCGGAATGTGTCTTGCGGCTGCGCCCATGGTTGAGAGTTGAGCGGAGGGTTTGTATGGCGCCTAAAGCCATATCTATCTATATATCCGATGACCGATAACATGCCTTGCGGTGCACGACAAGGAGACTCGCCGCTGTCCCTGAGTGATAGCATGTGCCAAGCTCGCAAACGCTGGTATCAGTCACACAAAAGGACGGAATCGTAGTATGGTGCTTGGCTTGCCGATCCAGCAAGTGCACCCGCAGCCAATTCGCCACCATCGTCGCTCAATTCTGTAACCTGGATTCAGATCAGGAATCAACATTGATGTCCATTAATGACGATGGCCTCTTGTAGCCATCAGACGCATCTGACGAAATTGTAAGAATAGTCGGCGCGCCAAATAAATCCGATGCGCGCAATGGGCCAAGTGCAAACCAAATGGAGGTCTAACGGCAGCCACAAAGGCAGCTTTGCTATCGACGTCGTGACCGAAGGGCGATGAGAGCGCGTTATTCGACGAGCGGTCCCATGAGCGAGCGAGCTCTGCTTTTGGCAGCAGTTTGATTCCGGGCATCGCGCGAGAGCGGCGCGACAAAACTCACACGCGCTGACCGGCCAACGGAGACTGACAGCTTATGCAACAATGTCCGCTTCTTTCTCTGCGGAAACAGACTGGTGTTCTACAAAGCAGAAGATCCCCAGCCACGCTTCTGGTAAGGGTCTCCCCAGACCTGCCAGAAAGCTGTGCCGACAAATGGCTCCGAAATAGTGGGTGTTTTCCGGCTAATAGACATAGGACAACGCGCTTCCGCGACCCGTACTGTTCGCAGCGCTGCCGGCAAGCGGAATTTGCGCGAAATAGCCGCAGCGTTAACAAGAGTGCGGCGTCTGCTGAACACGAAGTCGAGACGGGTCTTTTTGGCTGATGTCCGGATTCACACA
>Ga0163217_1017107_pt1 | contig 13272 bp, 12 predicted proteins | sample SynspAceP_FD_185933 | JGI IMG/M metagenome (GOLD analysis project Ga0163217, IMG submission 185933) | Saline lake microbial communities from Ace Lake in Antarctica - Synechococcus sp. Ace-P (PacBio error correction) | ecosystem: Environmental > Aquatic > Non-marine Saline and Alkaline > Saline ...
TTCGAACTCCCGACATTCGCCTTGTAAGTGCGAAAAAAAAGTTACACTATCCAACCCAAAATGACCTTAAATTGCAAAATATACAATGAAAACTTATAAATCAAGCAAAAAAATTTTATAGTTTTTCTTTAATCATAAAGATAAAGTTACTTATCTTTATGATTAAAGAAAAAATTCTGGCCACAACATCTTAACAAGAAAAAAACATAATTACAAATATGGTAAAAAATACCTTCGCTTGAAGAGGGGCGTATATTACCTAACCAAATGTATGTCTAATCTTTTTTTAAAAATAGCCTGCCGGACTTCCCAGAATTTGTTCGATAATTATAGTAATAAAATAACATGGATGGCAGCGGACTTAAGGCTTTACCAGGCACCCTATTTGTGTTTTCTTTTTTTTTCATTATTAAGTGTGAAGCTCCCAACTCAGCCAGTCAAGGAACTGTCGGTAAATCTATGTACTGATGTGAAACTAATTCACACATACGAGATACTTTGACACTACTACCTAAATAAAATGGACTTCCCAGACTCTAAGCAGTTTTTCTATAATACTGTCTCAACCGCATCTATTAATTGCCATCGCTGATAATGTAACCTCCATCTACCAACGAATATTTTTGCCCAGAAATAAACCACCCGCCCCGACTTGCCAACATCACACCACGCCGGGCGATTTCTTCTGGTTCACCGACTCGACGAAGTGGTGGTGGCGAGTAATCGGCCGTTGCATAAATTGCTCGTTCAAGTAATTCAGTCGCCAAAGGCGTTCGGATCAAACCAGGAGAAATAGGCGATAACTCGAATCCCTTTAGGCCCCCCTCAACAGCTAGTTTCCCGCGGCTAGCTGAGGGCCAATCCGGCCTTAGATAAACCATAGAGTTCCAATAGCTTTTAATTACCTCTTAATCCGGCAATACTAGACATTAAAATCACGGCCTTGGGCCGCGTTCAGCCTATCAGGCATCAACGCGAGCAATAGTCGTAATGCACTTTTAAGATTGAATGCGACATTGACCACATCCATTCATCGGTCGGAGGATTAACTCTATTGGCCCAGCCGGCCCTTGTTACGCCAGCATTCGAACAAAAACATCAATAGCGGCGTAAACTTCCCTTGGCTTGTTAACCAGTTTAACGATGCCCTCGTTACGACTTAGAGTCAACGCAATCAAAACCACGCCATTTTTCCGCGACATGCTGATCAGTCCGGTCGGAAGCAATCACCTTAGCGCATGGGCGGCCATGGTATCGCAATGGCAGAACCTAATCCACCGATGCCCCAGTAACCAGTACACCACATTATATTGAAGCGAAAATAGCGTATTCATGTTCATGTTAATACAGCCCGTTCCTACTAGCTTATTCAATCCCCATCAGCTTTAAATCCCACTTCCGTCGCTTTGAAGGGGGCTTCTAGCGGTGGAAAGCAATCCGAATAAGCTTTCAATCATGGATTTGGCTCATAGCTAACGAGTTCTTTCGTGTTCTGCTTTATACAACCAGCCAATAGCATCGACCATTCTCTGCCATGCTGAAACAGAGAGTTGGCAAGTAACAAAAAAAGGTTCTAGTCGCCTTTTAGTTTGCTTTCTCTAACGCTGCGCCATGGGATAAGGTTTTTTCGATGATGTTGGTAAAGACGGATGCCCAATGTTTTTGCTTGTGCTGACATTGGGGCAAACGAAAGTATGACCTTGAGATACTTTCGCGCATAATATCGCTAAAAAAGCCGCAATTGGACCCGTTTCAGCTGAGGGAACGAGCCATACATCCAGGCAAAACGCCAATGAACGAGCCATCTACCCAGCCAGGCGTACTAAAGTCATTAATCATCACCTCACCAACGATTTTATGGGCGCCATAACTCATCTGAGGTTTCAGCGGGAGTATCATCGTTGACACAAATCATGGCATGATTGCCAAAGACCGCATGCTACTAGCGAACACCAATACAGGTTTGTGTCCTATCGATTCGTTTTGATTTTTGCGATATCAAGTTAAGGTCAATCGTGGCTAAAATATTCACACTGGCGACGAGCTGATCATTTTTTTCCGCCATGGACCCACCGGGAATACTGGCGCAGATGCATAAATAACATCCATGGGGAACGCCCCAGTGTGTCTTTCACGCCATTGATCGTTGCAAAGTCACGGCTATGTTGCTCAAACCACCAAATCGATGATGAGCTAATCAACAACAGCATCATCAAACTGACGTCTAGTCAAGGTCAAAACGCGAGACCTGCTTCCTCCAACACAGCTGTGACAAGATAATGGTTTGCCAGTTGCTTGTCCAACAAAGCCATTTGCGCCCGTAATTAATACATGCATCGGACAGCCCTTATTTTATTTTGTTCGCTATGATTTTTTTCTCGATCATCGCCAAATGGGCCAATCGCGAACGCATTATGCAATTTTGCCTGCATACGGACACTGTCACCAAACGCAAATATACTGGAGTTTTAAATCTCACCAACGATCGATTGTTCTCATCACGTCGTCGTTCAGCGATACACGCGATCCTGCTCTCGGAGAATTTATTGGAAACGGTACCCCCGATCCTATGACAACACCTGCATTTAATTTGCGAGTTCGTGCCGCATGAGCAATCACTCAGGGAAAGAAAATTCATTTACTACCTGAGGTTCACCAAAACGCTTCACCATTCATGTGATTGTTAAAGATGCAAGTTAAAGCGTCCATTTTCCAAGCATCACCCATTTCAATCAGGAGTAACGCAACCGGTGCAAACTTGATGAAGTGGCTTGGCTTGTAATTGCAACAAATCCCGTTGCCATTTCACGGGCCCAAAGATCGCAGACTCCAATCGTTTATTTGGTACTAAACAAAACAAATCGCTTGAGCTGCCTTCGGTCCAGAGTTGCCGCCATAGGTCACTGGCCCTGTATCACACCAAACTCACCTTCAAGTCGATACCATCTCTTCATTTGGCATCAGAATAATCTGCGGTGGACAGCTTTGAACATCATCGCTCGCGCCTTGGTATCACGCGGAAATGTGTCGAAAATCGGGAATAGGCCTTAGTATTAAATGCTTCTTCCGATTCAATTTACCATATTGATAAACGCAGAGCCGTCTTAACCACTGCGAACTTTCTTTGGCAATGGGTGCAAGGCAGCCGATGGGTCAAATCAAAAGCAGCATCACTTTTCCTGCCATTTAATAAGTCGTTACAACGCCTGAAGATTGGCGGCTTTTTCTTTCCATTTTTGTACTACTGGATAATAGGTTTAGACGCAATAACTGTGGCGTCGACAGCCTTGGTTAAATCTTTTGAAAACAACGACAAGACGACCATCTAGCAGGTGCCCATTCGGTAGGGTTTTGCGAATTTTCATTTATGACTCCTTATTTTAGTTAAGGCGTTAAGCCAATTGATCGTCCGTACTGTCCACCGATTCGGATGGAATACAAATACGGCACTTTTTCCTGAGCGGATTCGCCACGCATGGTTAGTACCACGCTGAATTAACGACACTACCGGGCTTTAAAATGGCTTCGCCTTTATCAACAATCAAGGTTAACTCGCCCTTCAATGCATATGCGCCGGTAATCCACAGATTCAGTTGCGATGCATCCAGAGGAATGAGGAGAAATCTCTTTTACTGTAGAGGCACCTTCATCACCGTGTGACTTTTGAAACACATATCCCTTCATATTGCTTTACCATGAGTCAAAACTTCTCAGTGGTTCCGGGTCGGAATATCAACAACAGTCGAATACGAGTCCTGATTTCATCGGTGGTTAAAACCACAGGTCCTTTGGGTCGGAAATCGGTTTAGAAAGTATTGTAATTAGGACGGGTGTATCGCTGGTGTTCCATACTTCAGAAACTTAGTGGCTGACCACCGGCTTCAAAGGTCCATCACAGTATTAAGTGGCAGCCGTTTTCTAAATATCGCGTTACCATTTTCATCATTGAACCGTGACCACACGTTAATTCGGTGAAAACTCACGGAGGTAACCTCTTTCTAATGTTGAAAAAGGCACCAATATACAAAAAATAAAAAATGCAGTGAACACAAGCGCGTCACAACTGCCCAAGGGAGTTTTTTAAATTAGGCTGACTTTAACGCTATTAGTGACTGTCCCCATAATTTTTTTGAGTGTTCGGCTTTATCGCCCGATTAATCTTCGATATGGCACCAAGCGAGCGGAGTATTTCGACACCATGCGACAACGATCCAAGATCGAGTCAATCGGAAACTTATCTAAAGCGCCACTGAACATCATCATTCCGCCGCCAATCTCATCTGCCAACAATACAGCTTTCAATGCAATACCAGCGCCAGACGCAAGATCGTGGAGTCGTCGGCGGCAACCGTATCGCCTATGCATCAACTAGGGCGACCTTTTTTCCCTAAGGTGTTTTGACCAGCAAATTAGCAAGTGGACGTAGTCAATGTTTGCCTCTTCTTTTAATGCATGCGGATCAGCGCTTTATATGGTTTGGAATTAGGGAAATGTTCCATCAATCCTTCGAAAATTTGCGCAAGTTTCCTTTACAATGTGTTCTTTCGTTGGAAACGGTCCTCCTGTAATAAAACATATCATATGAAAGTTATCAGAATACTGGGTTTACCAAGCTTAAGGTGATCGGCCCTCCACATGGTCACTGAGCGAATTGGATCTCAGCGGTACGTGGGGGGGCCCCCCCCCCCCCCCCCCCCCCCCATAATCGCACGCCACACGCCCCTGGACCTATGGTTTTTCAGGAATCAGCGCACTTCAGGGAAGAATTTTTGCGTATTTTGAAGTGCACGCCGTCTGCACCAAGCAACAAAGATCATAGTCGTGCGTACTTCCATCGGTTAAAAGCCAAACTGCGACAAGATTCATTCTGTTGAATGTCTGTATAAGTGCAGCCCAAGCGGACAATTGACACCAGACCTCAAGTGTTCGCAGTAGACATAAATGGCGAGCGAGAGTCGGACGAAAAATACGCGCTACTGCCTCACAGAGGGAACCACTGGGCTTGGCGTTGGTAGCTCCATAATTAAGAGGCATGAGCGCAGGCTGAATAGCGACGCCCATCGGTCACACAACCTTGTTCAACAACTTGCTGATACGCCAAGGTTTTTCTAATGCACGGCATAGCGCGCCATTAATGCTGATACCAGCGCCCAACTTCAACACATTCAGGATCAATCTCAACAATGATCAACTTGAATGCCATGGACTGGCATTTTAATTGCTGTGGCATACGCGGAGAAACCCCACCAATTGACCAAATATTTTATTTACTGCAGCATTTTTTAATGACTCCTTATTTTTTGTTGTCAGTAGAATTAATTAATGTCTGTTAATAAAATTGAGACCATGCCCATGCGAATTACAATAAACAGGTCTTTTTCTAAAGCGTCTTGCCAAGGCAAGGCCCCTTGGAATACACAACCCAGAATCAGGCTCAAATAAGGCACCATGAGCATTGACCAAGCAAACATGTTTTGCTTTTTTTAGCATCCATATAGCATCTTTACGTGGCCATGCCATCGGTGGCGTTTAATCACATGAGGACAAGCATTTTCGCCAGCCATATAATTCGTCGTTAAATTTCGACCACACGAATAGCAAATCCTGCCCGGCCTCGTTTTTCTAAAAAGCCTTTCGTGCGCCTTCTTTAAGATCATCAACATGACAAAGTAAAACAGCGCCGTTTTCAAGTCAACATCACTCACAAACCTCACTTTTGGAGTCTTCGCTATTAGCGGTATTTTTGGCGCTTAAGCAGAAAATGCGCAAGAGCAGGTAAATAAAATCGCGGCCCTAAACATGTTCCAAATGAACATAAACGCCAGTAAATAAGCCCCATGTCCCGCTTGGAAACTTAATCGGGCTAGCTATCCAAGTATCACCCCTACAGAACAAGGTCACCCGGTTAACATCACGACTTTTGCGTGAAATTAAGCGCTCTTAAAGTAAGACTGAAGATAGCTGCTCACCTTGACGTAATCCAACCATGGTAATGGGAGCAAGATATATAAGGCGTAATCGATACCAATACCGACCCCTAAACGATAACTGAAAGTGGCAACTTTCACGCCCATGCTATTGCACATCAGGCTTCGACCATAAGGAGGTCAGCCATCAAAAGGAAGAAGCGCCAACAATAAACGGCTTTAAAAGACGGAAAGTAATAAGAGAACAGTAAAGCCACAGCCCGCCATAAACAAGGACAGCATTTGATTACTCAAGCGGCTTTTACGAGATATTGGTCGCCCGGCTTGAATCCTGCACTACCCGCAGCTAGATAGAAAACTGCCACATCGTCGGTATTTATTGTCTTTAGCATAAAAGCTTCACATGATTAACAATGGGATTTTACTCAAGGGTAATCTGCTTTGTGATCTTGTAGTAGACATAACACTCGGTTCAACAGATTGCAGCTGCTGTTGTACAAACCTCGTGTGCGCCGCCGTGGATGTAATTCAACATACTTGGTTAGGTAAAAACTCGTACGATTTAGGGTTGCTCATTTTAAACCAGACAAGTAAACACACGACGAGATAATAATAGCGCAAGCAGTTGTCGATTTCCACCGCATAGGAAGCCTGACGCTATTTGCCTTACACTGGCTTAACAGAGCGTATTTTCGCGGTATTCTTCATTTTGATCGTGTAATTGCGTCATAGAGAACATTGGATTCTGAACCCTCAGGGGTTTTTTGACGCATGATCGCCATCACATCACTGGAAGCAACCATAATTGCTGATTCATAAAGGTGATATTGATTGTAACGACTGTCCCTTGACGAAAACCTTCCAAAAGGAAGCCCCTTGGATCAAGATCGCCAATCTTCAATTGGGTACTTAGCGGAAAAATGCCCCAACTGCAGCACTGCACTACTATTAAAGCGCCGTTGCTCCATTTCGCTGGGTAAAACTTATCTAAAAAAACCAGCATAATCAGGCAGTTTTTTCGCACTGGTTTGGTCTATGTCGTTTTACCAACACACGTTGTGGGCGGCTTTTCACCCAACACCAACATAAGAAAGCATGGATGGGGCAAAAGAATCAGAATTGGTAAAAATCAGTACAGCCACCCAATAAGAGGCAGGCAATGGCTAACTCTTGAATCACCTTAATGATCTGATCACTACAGCACAGCAAAACCAACGGCGTCTGCCACACGCGGTTATCCTGCAAAGAAACAAACGTCTAAAGGTAAAACGCGCCGGCCACTAGCTTGTCAAAACCACGGCCAACATCCTGCATAATGCCATTCATTTTCTGCCGCGCCATGGCTCATACCAATAGCGAACACCAGAAAAAGGCACTAGGATCGAATACGGATCTAATACATAACGCTACGCGTAGGCAAATACCCAATTGCCATAACCACCGCTACATAGAAGCGAATACCACTAAAAAGGTGAACGCAACACAACGGGTATACCAAAACACCATAATAGTCCGATCACAACCGCCAATGCGAGAACCAAAACGCCTGTCCCACCATCGATTTAAGTCACCCTTACCTTTAGTGAAACGGTAAATAGGATTTTCCAAAACCTTTCGGCTTGATACTTAGTTCGAAGGTCTTCAAGCCACCTTGGGGAATATTTTGCGTAAATGCTAAGGCTTTCACCAGTGGCATCTTGGTTCAGCAATGGGCAAATGTAATGATAAGTGGATTCTTCATCTGCGCGATCAATTGACCATTTGCCCGAACGCGTACGTTAACTTTTAAATATTTGCAAACTAGCAGAGAAGCCATCGTAGGCCTTTCAGGATAACAGGAACCGCCATCTAAGCCTTCTTCAGTAACCCCAATCCATCGCGTTGAAGCGTTCCAAAGAGACGTCATTTTGCACTCGAATCTACACCAGGCAATAGAAGAACACTTCATCATAAATGGAACGGCAAATACTCTAGATGTGAAGCGTCCATAAATACTTACCGTTAGGGTTCGCAAACAAGCAATCGTAACGCATTACTAGACCCGTTAACTCCTTTCATATTTTCAAATAGTTTTGAATATAAACTTGATGTGGTTGGTAAGGTTTTTCGAAACTTGCATTGATTGTTACTTAAGTTGCTTGCCAACTAAATAACCCCCGTCACCAATAGCACAAATGATAATAACGACTAAACGTGATTGAATAACACCGCTCAATAAAAGAACGCAGAATTCGGGTCGACTTATCTTCGAGTGAAGTGGTAGTAGACGTATGAATGGTTTTTCATTTGACAATCTTCCTACATCAAATAGAGGACAGGCCATTGATTGGCTTAAAGCAAGTAGCAACTACCGTTCGCTTTTTCTAGAATATTGGTTAAAGGTGGAAGGCGCTTTACGGGTAAAGTGGAACGAGTCGATTTTCTCTCAAACCAACAAGGGTTTCCGCTTGATTCGCCATGATTACGTTGGCATACAGAAATGAATAAAAGAGGCCATAATCGACCGAACTATAGGATTTTAATTCTTTCCAGTGTTGACCATTATCATCGGATAGCAACGGTATTACCCCGTAAACCAGCCCAGCACTATTCCATCTTGCTCACAGCCTGAGCAGTAAAAAAGCTGCCTTAACATAAGCGTTTCGATGGTTTCGAACGACTGACCATCGTCCATAGAAGTGCGACAAAACCTTGCTCGCCTGCAACCAGTAATGCGCTTCCACCCCTTTTGGGTTTTTTTTACGATGCTGTATAAAGTGCAACCCAAATGGATTTATCAATTCGTCCATCCAAGAATGCCCAAAGTCTGGCGCCATCCCGATACTTTCAAAGACAAAGCCATAGCACCAACAACCACAGAAGGTGATCTCGTCCAAAGCACCAACAAATCTAAAAAAGGTTTGTCTGGGCCCGTCGGCAATCAGCCATTTTAGCCCTGACGAATCGATTCCTTCGTCTTTAGATTCTTCAGCTTGTTTGTAGTACGCTTTTCTGCTAGCTGGAGACCATTTAGCTGTACTTTCCAATCATTACCCCACTTTGTAGTACGCAAAACAATGCCGCCGTGGCCACATCGGGAATAGCCATTTTCATCATCAAAAACTTACTTCAGTCATAGTCACACTGGACTTGAGAAGACAACTGGATGCCAGCTTTGCCATCGTCATCGGAGTGCAAAAATCAAACCACGCTCAACCAACAAGCAACAAAATGATCACCGACCAGATGTCACCGACACAAAACAGAATCGCGCCAACATTAACGACTCAAATAGCAGGACGATCAATAGCAAATCAGCCAACAACACGGCGGGCAATCCACCTTTCATTTCGAAAAAGTTAAAAAGCTGTCAAAGTGAACATAGTGAGCTTACGCAAGAAACTCGCTATGCTCGTCTCTCTTTTCTTCTGTTAGACATTATCCAACTCCACGCCCAGACTCAGATTGAATAGCATCTGATCTGCGCTGAAAAACACGTATAAAACACAAAGTGAAATCGTAACCGAACACCAAAGCGGCTATACAATGCCCCTTGATAACAACAAAATTAATGATGGTTCCACCTAAAATTGGGCCAACCGCCGCTCAATCATTAGCATCGCAGGGTTGGCTGCTAAGGGCTCGACAGACTCGTCTAAACGAGCCAATAGCCAAAAACAAAGGTATTGAAGTGAATATCATCAGGCACAAAAAACAAGATGCTGCAGCGGCAATAAATACAGCGAGCTACTTGCATTCATCATAATATTGGACAAGATAATTTGTAGAACAGGACCCTGTGCATAAACAACACGGGCAGAAGGCGTTTTCAAAATACCAAGCGGATGCCGCTGCGACAATGTTATCACAGTAAGCAACAATTAATACTAACGTCCCCAACAGAATCGGGTGGAAAAACCTCGATCGTTGCCTACTCGTTCCATAAAGCTAACGTCATGGCTTGAGTCACTGCATTAAGCTAATGCCCACATTGCCGTACAAACGCTAGACGGACAATTTTTCGTTACAACCTGTTTGCATTCTCATCTGTTTTTTCAACCCTCTAGAACCAAAAGAAGGAAAGGCCACAAGCACAAACAAAAGAGCAACACGTCATAATGCACCAAGATAATGAACAATGAAATGTCAACCCACTGCCTTGGTTAATAATTGGGAGTTGCGCCCCCATAAAGACGAAACGCATAATACCCAAGGTAAGCCCGGCAAATGGCGAACAATCTGTTGGGCGGATTTTCTCTCGAGCGAACGTACCATGCGCCATGCTTAGTGCCGCGCGTTGAACTGATGCCGCCACAAAGATGCCAAGAGCCAATTGAACTAGTCAGATTTGGTTTTGAGAAGCGGCAAAGAAACATAAACCTGAAGCAAAAAACCACGCTGGCGACCAATCGTCGATTTAGCTTTTAAAACACGGAGCAATTAATATGCTAGAGCATACCGCACCAATTAAAAATAAGTAACTAGGCCACCCGCTGCTGGGCTATGCAAAGTGAACTCGTGGCAACTAATACCCCAAACCATAAAGGTAGGCGCTACTAGATCTAACATGCCGGCCAACTATGGAAATCATCAAAGCAAGATGCTGCCTTAAACCCAAAACGTTGGTCATCGTACACCTCGATCAGAAAGGTCGGGCTCCTTAGATCGCACAGCAAATAAATCCGTATCTCACAAGATAATCATTCAACATACTGTTTTACCATCCACTTTGTTTATTGTTATCTTCGTGTACGACGTGGTCGTCGCTATTAGTTTTTTATGGGCAGCACTCAATCATTTATCTGCTCCTCCCAGTAATAACTTTTCTTTATTTCAATACTTGATTATTTTTTTTACTTAAATTGATCTACTCATATCACCATTAATTTGGGGTATCTTTTCCTGGCGACATTTACTTCGGGTTAACGCAGAAGAAACGCTTGTGAGTTAACTCTGCACGCCATTGGGAACGCACGAGGACTCAATTTTGATCATGCAAATCCATATCCGCATCCATTTCATATGACTGCAAATGGGCTGTTGAAAATACCAGAACCAATTGCGATCCCTAATATGGCGACCCGGCCCCCAACAGGCTTGATAGCCCTTTTTTCTACAAACTGAGAACCGTTTCTGCATCACTTCAGTCAGGAACCACCGAAAATGGAAGCGTGAAATGTTCGAACGCCTTGCATAAACGGGGTGGCGCACAATAAGAAATGTGTGTGGTGATCTAACGTGCCTGCTGGCTGTAGAAAAATGGACCAGCGCCTTCAAATCTATCTGTGGGCAACGGAAGCCCAAACGCTCACATAAACGCTTCAGCTTAACGAGGTCAAGGTTACAAATACACAATAATGAGACAAGGTTTCTTGGACGAATTGGACCCGCATCTAGCTGCACGCTCGTGGTTAACAGGTCGTTGAAAATGGGAGAACTGGTACATTGGACGATTTTCACCTGCCCAAGTTCACTCTTTACGAGTTGTCACCTGAAGCCAATCACAAACCGAATCATCCGTAGACTCAATAGCAAGCCATCCGCTAATTGCGAACTTCGGTCTTTACTCAGCTCTTCGGTAATCGCCTGAATACGTTGCGGAATCAGCCACACCATGACTGTTTTTTTACGCATCATGCGCCAATTTACCAATACTGGTAGGAATGCCTTTTCATCTTGAGGCATGAGCTAAAACCACAAGCGGTGCCATCTAATGCTTCAAAACGCCGCCTGTTTCAGTTACATCAACAGGTAAACAAACCGTATATCTGTTTAAAAAGGTTGCACAAGAGGCAAACATCCTGACACCAAAAATGATGGTTTCTACCGACTAATCTTCAATTTTTATAACCTCTTGTACGATTAGGCCGAAGGACCATTCATGTCTCTGCAACCCAATCGCGATATAAGCCCAGCATTGGCAGAAATTTCAAAACTAAGAGTGCTGAACGCCTGCTTCCACGATCTGTGAAAACTTAATGCTCCTTTTTTAGGGCTATTACCAACTGCTCGTAGGTTCCGATGAGCCCATTTAACGGGGAAATTTGAGAAGTGCGTTTTTTCTCCCGTGTGTCACAAGAAATGGCACCTTGATGCGATTAAAATACGCCATCTAAATGAACTTTTTCCGCGATCTCCATAAATCGCTCCATGTCTTTTGCTCCCCATCCAACGCACGTGTTTCCAATAATGTGGAACAGGAAACTGCCTCCTTTTCTAGCGACATTTTTGTACATCTCGCCACATGATTCGCTCCCATACACACCACCAGCAAAATCTAAGGCTGCAAAGCACAGCACGGGACAGTAATAACCGCCCAGAGGAACGCCTTCCATCCAATGCGTTTGCATCAATTTCTTTCCACCGGTTTTCCACCAATCCACAACACGGCTTGCACCAATGTTCGCTATCATAAACGAGCGTAGCCTTGTAAACGAAGCGCTTCACGGTGCCCGGCTGATCAACAATAAGACGAAGAAACACTCGTTTAGCTACCAAGCAGGTAACCACGCGAAATCTTCATTTCTTTTGTAGACGTCCAAGCCGTTAACTTGAACCAAAATTGGCGCTTTACCTTCCTCACGCATCCGGCACGCACATAGAAAGGGCAGAAAGATGTTTGCCTCGTAATGGCATCTCAACTCAGTTTCACAATTTTCTTTTGGCTAGTTCTAAATCCACGAGCAAAGGTATTTCTTGAAAACGCTGATACAGGCTTCTCGAACTTGTGAATCCATGCCGCCTGTAGAAACGCTCAGCCGTAAGGTAATACGTTGCTGCGCGACATACTTGGTCACCAGCAGAAATCAAACGACTACGCTCTTTCATCCTCTTTAGCCAATCTCACTATAACTTATCTGCCATGCGTTCCCAGCTGTCACGAAAAAGCCTCGGAGCCAGCAGCGTTTTTGCTTTTGCGCCTCCTGAAGAGGCGCACACATTTCTTCAATCTCGCCAATACGCGCACCCATTTCTAGGGCAAGGTTGATAGAAAGATCCATGGTTATTAGTGGGGAAAATAGGCGAAAACATAAATACTGCCAACGTCTTTATTTGAAAGCTTACAAACAATTTGGCCTTGTAAAAAAAGCCCACTCAAATCAACCAAACTGTATCAAAGGACGAACGGAAAGCAAAAGGGGTAAGGCTACGCCCTCCCTTTGATAACAAAGGTAATCGGATTAAATGAGTTTTAATAAAGCTATCGTGTGCCCTGACGCGCTAAGCCTTGACAGTACAAGTACTGGTTGGAAAACGTTCTACAGGTTTTATTTTGTGGAAGACATTACATTCCATCATGTTAGGCCACATAAGCCTCACCGGATACAAGTTTGAAAACCAAAGGGTTTGCGAATCGTTTCCTGGA
>Ga0163217_1027264_pt1 | contig 13272 bp, 23 predicted proteins | sample SynspAceP_FD_185933 | JGI IMG/M metagenome (GOLD analysis project Ga0163217, IMG submission 185933) | Saline lake microbial communities from Ace Lake in Antarctica - Synechococcus sp. Ace-P (PacBio error correction) | ecosystem: Environmental > Aquatic > Non-marine Saline and Alkaline > Saline ...
GCACTACCCTTTCGACGGACGGGAGCGAGCGTGTCGAGGATTTCGTGCATGCGAAGTTTAACAGAAGTTTCGTTTCAAATCCATTCGTCAAGTAGACAATTCACTATCAAACCTCGATAAAGGCACATCAACCCTAGAAATTCGCTTCCAAACAGAAACGCGAACGCCGCCCGTCGCGAGTGGTCGCGACCTCTCGTCGCCATACACCGTGCTCGTCAGCGAATAATGGAGACGCGGTTCGCATTAGCCTGACAGCCCCTGAACCAGTCAACCCGAACCGATCAATTACAGCCCATGCGCTCGCCTGAAGTCCGCCCTGTACCAAAAAGGCTAAAGCGCGATCTGCAATTCTATTTTCATCCGCTGCGAGAAAGGCGTTCGAACGTTTGGATACCTGCTTCGTAGAATACGCCGCCTTCCACCCGTGCCCAGATGGGCGGAATTGTAGACGCGCTACGTGATCAGGTACCGTAGTGCTCGCGAAAGGTCGTGGAGGTTCGAGTTCCTCTCTGGCACACAATAAAATACTAATAATACAAAATATTATAACTGTTTCGGCGGCTCCCTGCAAGCCACGACTCTTTCATATCCGCATCTCGTTCGCTCAGACCGGCTCACTTCACCGAGGTCAGGCAACTGTGACCGCCTGAAGCGAGTATTGGTTTCGACCGTGATCGGCACGCGGCAATTTTTTTTTTTTGTAGGGGAGACCGGACTTGAGGCGACCGAGTCCAGTCCGTTGCCCTCAAGGAAATGGCCAAAGTCCCTTCCGCTAATAAGGACGGTGACCTGAAATCATCCAACTTGGCGGTCATGATGCATGTCAGGTTCCCGCTCTCGCTTGCGGAAATGTCCGAAGACCTTCTCCACGAGCGGCGGCAATCGACATTTGCCACGAAGCATCCGTCCTCTGGGTCGATCTGAGGCTCGGCGACACATTGAGGAGATTATCATCAGGTGAGACTGCGCATACAGATATTCTGGAACCGGTCCGAAGCGATGCGACGCAGCCTCACAGTGGCAAGTGGCACCTGATGGGTTCCTTCGTCAGCCGTAGGCAGGCGTAGCCACATCAGCGGTCAGCGTCACTATCTTCTGGCGCGCCTGGTGGATCATGAAGGGGAAGCGCTGGAATCCGATTTCACGCATAAGCGTGACAAGCCTCGGCCTTTGAAACTGGTTGCTCAGCGCGTGAGTATATATTGACGTGATATTAGCGAGCAGAGTCGCAACTTGACGGTGTGGTGGTGACGGACTAGGTGCCCTTCTTACAGGCTGCAATGAAAAGTGATTGGGAAGAGGGCCGCCAGGAGACTGGCAGACAACCTGATTCAATCATACGCGCTGGGAAATTCTCACCATACCGTTCCGAGGCGGAGAGCGGGCGCATGTGGATTTCGCCAGAGCGAAGTTTGCAGAAGTTCGTCTCAGTTCATGCGTCCAGTGCACAATCACTTCAACTTCGAAAAGACCAGCAATCTGCAGCCAGAATCCGGTTCAAACAGAAACAAGAACGCCGCTCTTGCGCGAGTGGCGCCGACCTCTCGTCGCCTAGCACCTGTCGACCCGCGAATAACGCGAGACGTGGGTGTCGTATTAGACTGCACAGCACCGAATGAAGGCCGCACTCGAATCGTGCTGTGTGTTTCAGCATCAGTTTGACGCCAGAGTTCGGCCAAATTACCGCCTTCCACAAGCCGGGCGATATGTGCTTTCGTATCGCATGGTAAGTTGGAGATGGAATATCGCCGTTGGCTTCTTGTAATATTCCTGTTTTTCAATTGGCCGGCCCTTCGAGTGCTATTGGCGGAAAGCGCGGATGGCACTCGGTCATCAGTCAAGAACCGGAATGACGAAGTGCAACGCTTTTCGCGTGTCAGCTCGGCTGAGTCGGAAGCCAACGCCATTGCATTCTCTGAGCGGCCCAACGGGTTTCGATGTCATACGGAGTTTCGAAATCTGTATCAAACCAATTGAATGGGAGAACGTCGGTTCATTCGCAAGAAGGTAGACAGAAGCAGGCCCAGAAATGCGATCGGCTTTTTGTCTACTATACGCGGACACGGCGTTCAGAATTCCCGAGACCAAGGAGAGTTTTTACTCCGGTATTGATTCAAGAGATCGAGGTTCCGTTCGATCTGGTCCGCTAATGGCGTCAACCTGGAGATCGAACGAGACATTTTTTGCGCAACGGCTGCGAAAGGCCGTCCTTTAATGGTGTTCGTTGCCTGCCGTAACGTGCCGTCCCTGCCAGGGTTGCAAGGTCCGGAACGAAAGGCTGTCCTGTCCACTGAGCGCTCAGACGAGACTGCTGTATGAGCTGCCTAGCTCCACGCTCGACGTGAATAGGAGATCTTCTGCAGATAACAGGCTTACTATATATATATAACAGAGAGATATTGAAACCGATACACTCGCTTTCTCTGCTGTATATTGAACTGTCTCTACGATGTAGCTCGGCGTAGCTTGAATAGATTATTATATGTGCCAGTGAGAGGCGGCGAGCCGTGGCGAAAAGCAGCGCCCCTGGAGAGCTACACTCGCCAGCAGAATAGTGAGAGATGAGCCCCGCAGGATTTCTCGGTTGATCGGTGCTCGCGACGGAGGGCGCGAGGTCAATTGAGGTGATTTCAGTTATATTCGCCGAGCGCGAGATCAATCTGCAGATACAGAATGATCTGTCGTCCGCTGATAGAGAGGGTGCTTTGGAAAGCCTGAGTCTATATAGACAGGCGTGTAGCGGCTCGCATGCGCAGGGTAATGGTCGATTTTTCTTCTATGGGGTGCAACGTCTTACCGTTTGAGGATGGAATAGCTGCCAGCCGTGAACGTGCTGGGGACAACGAAGATGGAAAGAGCACATCTGATGAATGCGCTTGTCAGCGGACAACATCGATGAGCTTATCCGCAGAGGTGGATCTCAAACGGATTTATGCCCGAGTCTTTGCAGACCCGACCTTTGAGCCGCCCCGCCAGATGCGCTTTGGTTATTCTCAGCTCACCTGCAATGGCTGGTACAGCTGGCTTTGAAGAGCTGAAGGGCAGCCAAGCAATTGGCTGCGTGATGCGTTTTGAACGCTCGGCGATCTGGGAATTGCGAAGGCTAGCTCAAGGCGATCAAGTGGCGGCGGCCGCGAAGGCCAGCGGCAATCGTTGATTTCATACAAGCTTCGGCTGTGGTCCTTCGATGCGGTCTGGGACACGACAGCGCGATGCAGAAGATCGTTCTAGAATGGAAAAGACGGCAATCCTCGCTGATGAACGCGATCCGGCGTGACACTATTGAATCAGCTCTCCGCCCGCCGGACTTGATCGGATTAGTATCCGATTCCCGGCATACAAGTGACAATCATGGTTTCCATGCTGAAGATCTTGAGCACGTGCCGTGGGAATGGCTCGGTACAGCCATACTCGAGGGAGAAAAGGCAACGCCAAGCGCAAATTTGCTCCGAGACGCATCTGAACTCTGGTGGATCCTGTATTGGTCGGGCCGGAGCGTATATTCACAAGCGATTTCGGGCGGCTAGGACCGACTTCCGTTGATGAACTCGATTTTTTTTTCAGCTTATGGGCTGCAAACGAGGCGACAAGTGTGGGACGAATGCGAGCTGGTCAAGCCCTTCGTTAATCAGCTGGCAAGGACGGCAAGCGTTCATGTGGAGTCGCTGTCGAATCAAACATCGATCGATGACCTCTTGCCGATGAGTGACCTGAGAAGCGTGAATTCGCAGGCGGTTTACCAAGGCCACACGAGATATGGGCTCTTCAACCCTGAGGCAGCGGGCTAACGGCCTGAAGTATGATTACACTTGGAAGGCCAGAGGCTGGATCCTAAGGATCTCGCTTCTTCTTTCAGACCGGCGGCACATGAGGCGCCAAGAACTGAAACCTGCAATCGTCCGGCAGCCGAAGGTGGCTAGCCGGGTATAAGATCGGCTATCACGAAGCCACCTCGTTCGCTACTTGTGATCTTACGTATTTTGCGCGCGGCCGGACGACCAATTTTCCAGGTCGGTAACTCGTGCGATGACGCGATGTAATTTGCTTCTGAAGTCTCAAAGGCATAGTCCGTTGATTGGCTCTGGAGGCGATTGTCCTTGTTCAATTTCCGGCACTGGAGTCGCCGATAGCTCAACCCAGAAGGCCGGCAATACAATTGCGAAGCATTCTATTCTCTCGGTATGAAGACGGAACGGATTCGACAGGTTTTTGCCGTGAATCCGAACTTGTGTTGATAGGATTCATCCGGAATCAGAACGTTTTGCCTAGGTTGAGACCAATTGGTGTACGCGTGCATACAAGATCGGTCATTGGAGTAGATGGGCGTTATCGTTCCATCCGCGCTCTTTGATCCAGCACCGGCAGAGGCGCCCGCCATTTTTGAGAGGTGACAGAAATTCCGCTTTCCCTGACCGAACACTTATCGTCTCCGGCTGGAACTCGTGGTGATCCTGAATAATTGTCCTTTCGATTGATCGAACAGACTGTAAATTGGCCAGCAGGGAAGGTCCTGGCTTACAGAAATCGGTGTGTCCGGATTCGCGCTGAACAAATTTGCGTCCGGAACGTGAGACAGGACCCAGGCTATACGTGGTTTGAGATGCGCGATTGTACACGCCCGGCCAGCCCGGCTCTCGGCGCAACCGAACCCGAAGCTCAACAAGCACCGACCTGATAGCCGCCTTTTTTCATCGAGGGCTGCCATCGGAACCTCCGGAATCGCCCCTGAACCATGAAATCGATTTCCGCCATCATCAAATCGGACAGATCTGCGTCAGGATGGGTCATATGCCAGTCCCTGAAGAAGGTAGCCGAACTGCATTCGGGCGACTTCATTTGGAACCATCCGCAATGCTGCATGTATTGGCGATCCGGCCATTACCCATCTCGCCCCCGAGGTGCGTAAATGAATGGCACGATCGAGATTGAGGAGGCGTACTCTCAGCCAAAACCAAGCGACAATCCAAATCGACCAATTACTGGTCGGGATCTGAGCTTGGCGCCGTTTGAACAGCGCGTGCATCCAGGACGTTCCATGTCCCCGCGAACGAACAAGTGCATGTCGGATCGGGCCACGGAAATTACTGAAGCGTGGGGGCAATCATGGATGCCCCGGTAGTCAGCGCGGTCACCGACCATGACTTTCGACTACTCTTACAAAATATTCTTTGTGTCGGTCTGTGAAGAGGTCCGAGACGCCCACAACCAGTCAAGGGCCGGCCAAATGAGGGACGGGTGAGATACTGCGCATTTCGGCGTCCCTTGTAGACGATCCGGTATCGCAGTGAGTCCGCGGTAAGCGCCCAATGGCGGGCTGATCATTGTCGGCGCCGCGAAATGAGTGGTTGTCGCTGGTCGTCCCCGCGGATCGTCGCCCAGATTTATGGCCATTCGCCGGAACGTTGCGCGCGTTTCCACCAACCCATTTTCTCGTTCGCTGCGTGAACACGGTGTGAGGGTGCCTCGCGTCCAGTCGGTCTTCTGCCAGGGCCCGGTTCTGTGACGGGTGGTTGCTATATGATCTTGATCGCCTGTCTGCGCTGCCTGTGACGAACAACCTACGAATGAGCAGGATGGTACACAGCGCTTGTAGGCGTACAAAATTTCAAAAGAGACATGTCATCCGCTCTTCTATTTCAGATCAACAAGCCATGAAGCAGGATGGCCGGCTGGTCAAGGCGGTCTTTAGCGTGCACCTGCGAACGGCTTGGAGGCGAAATCGACGAAGTTTCGGAAATTCATCTCGTTTCCAAGATATCCGCTGCCTATACTGTTGGCGGGTGCATAGGCGAGCCGGATGGGGGTAAGACGATGTTTCGTATTTGGGCGCTGATGTCGTCTTGTCATTTTCGGGGGCCTGGCCGATCAGCGCCGCTGTCTCAGGATCCAGCAATGCTTCTGTGAGACTGGCGCCGAGTGCTCGAGACCGTAAACCCCGTTAAATGTCTCAGATGCAGAGATTGATGTGCGGAGAGGACGAGTGAAAGTTTTGGCGGCGCGAAAAGGAATGTGCCTGCCCACCCTGAGCGACCTCCAAGCCGCGGCATCAACGCTCGAATTGTACGATTTTTTGCCGCACCATTCTAAGCGCAGATTTATTATGCGGTCCGTTCAGCCAGCGTTGAGCGTATCGCTGCTGGCTTCGAAAAACAGAGCCCGGTTGGGAGGCGCACATTATTGCGGGGGATCTCTCAATTGAAGCGCAACTGGGGTTCTGACATGCGGGCTCCTGTATAGATGATGATCTCGTCGCCGCGGCTATGGCATACGGCTCGGAGCTGGCGATTATTTCAACGGCTGACGGCGATTCTCAAAGAAATTGGCAGAAGTCAGGTATTTCCCGTTTCGTTCGCCCCGCACCGGGCAAGAATTCATCTACCAGCACGATATTTGCTTGGATCCGGCTTGCCAACGACGTCGATACGGGGCGCACGCAGCAAAAAGATGTGGACACAAATCGCCCGCTCGCGATAACGCAACCAACTGGTCCGCGGTGCCGAGCTTTCGCGAGATAGTGGGAATTGATTGACATGGAGCCTGTGATGCACAATTCGCATCTGGGATAACCAAAGACTGGCCGCCTGAAGTCTACCATCGATCAAGGCTGTACATCCAAGGCGCGGCCTTGCACCCGACGGCACCATATTGTCAGTTGGGGCATGGGGTCCAAATTAATGGGATGTCGGACAGCGGGAACTCTCGTGAGTGAAATTTTCCTGAGATTCCGACTCAGTCGCCGGGGCACAATTCAGCTTGGGGTGGCTTCTCGGGTTTCTCCGTCTGGGGCATCGCAAGCCCGTTAAATGCTGGAAAATGGTCTCCCACCTTCCCCAGAGGCGTTTTCGGAAGGACCTGATAATCGCCGCTCGATCGAGACCTCAAAAGTATTCTCCGATGGGGTCCCACAGCGATTGTTCCTCAGCGCAACTGACTGGCGACTCGCGCTGGCTCAGCCAGGTAGAATCTCAAATAAAAATGAGCGAAACATGCGCCTGCTATCGAAGTATTCTCGGGCTTGCTGCAAGAACTGCCTCAGTCTCAAGCTGGTTGGGGACGGCCTTGATGGCTCTTTACAGCTTTTCAATGATAGATGGCCCGGTCTTTTGACTTCCAGGTCAGTCGACGGGAACCTCCGTATTGAAAGTGGGACCAATGGGCCTTTCTGGTCGGCGCATCCATGTTCGACGAATAACTCGCGCTTGTAAGCTGGGGCATGGATCAAGCGGTCGTCTCTGGGACGTCCGCAACGGAAAACAGCTTCAATGCCTCGACCAGGGCGCCTTCCGTGGCTGGGGCCAAGTCATGAGAATGCCAAGACTGTATTGACGTGGAGTCCCAGCGGCATCGGGCGCATAAGCTGGAACGTGAAACACAGGAAAGCAAGTCAAAAGTTTTCGATCTTGGAAAGTATCTTCAGGCGTGAGCTTTGCGCGCGACAGTAAACGTCTCTTGCGTGGAATGCGGATGGCAGGTCACGCTCCGTAAATGCCATCCACAAACACCCTTCTCTCTCTCTCCCTTTCTCTCCTCTCGCAATTGGCAACCATCCAGACATTCGATCATAGCATCGCCGACCGGCGTGAACATTTGGCTACAATAATTCCGTTTCCACCTCGCCCAGAAAGCGAACTGGTCGCTGGTGACCGCATCACAGCATTCGGTTTGGGGAAAGGCGGCCCAACATTCCCGGAGGTGAGAAGCTCGAGCGCCGTAATTGTCAGGTCCGTGATTTGACCGTATATCGATACGGAATCTTTGTGGTCCTGAAGGAGGGTGGAACGAAAAATCCAGATTCACCGATCACCTGTGTTTTGTGGCCGCTGGAATTGCCAGTTCGAAAACTTGCCGTGGAGACGAGCGGTGGTCCCGTTCTGAAAGACATAGGCTTGTGGGAATCGCAGCTGGGGCAAGAAAGACCTGCGCCACCTTGATGGATATGCCCAGTGTCTATACGAGTGGCTCATATGCCGACTGGATAGCAAAGGTCATATCTGAATCAGTTCCGCGCCATCCGAAGTAATAAGCTATATGCTACGGCTTGGCGAGCCAGGTTCGTCTTCTCCGGATGCCAGGCGAGCAAGTCATAATCAGAAGCTGCTCCAACAGGCTAAGCTGTGGACGCAAGATTGGATTTTCAGTTGCCGGGGATCGCGCTCGTCCTGCCGCCCCTGGCCTTCATCTCTCTGTTGCCTGTCAGGGACGTCAGTTTGCAGCTGCCAGGCTCTAAACGGTAGGCTGGAACGTTTTCATCGTCAACCGGCGAAGTGTTGCGCAAGGCCGACAGAACGGCAACCGCGCATCAGGATAACAGTACACTTCGTTTTCATTATCCAAGGCCCCCCCCCTTTTTTTTGGGGGGTTTTTTATCACATTTTTTGCGGTAACTATTCGAAGCCGATTCTGCACCTGCAATTTTGAAAAAATCGATCGCTGGCGCAGCGGGGAAAGCAATTGGGTCGATGTAGAGGTTAAGTCCACCCAGAATGCCTGCCAACCTGGCTTGCCGAGTGCTGGATATCGCTTTTTCGTCGGATTTTCCGCTCTGCGCGAAGATCTGAGCCTGCTGATAGAACGCTACCATCACCTGTATTCGTTGATGAGCGCATCCATGGCGTCCATCTTGCTTCTTCTTGGTGGCCAAGTTCCAGTTGTGCTGCCGCAGAGGCCGGATATGCGGGTGATAGCCCGTAAGACTTCCTTGGAACAGATGGCGAGCGCCTCTCGGGGCGTCCGAGATACAACAGTGCCCGCCCTATCCTGGCGGTGGATCGCTCAGTTTGCGGGTTCAAGGATCAGAGGCCTGCTCGACGAGCCGCAATCGAACGCTCGTAACGACCGGCTGCATAGTGAACGAACCCGACGCTCTGTGGATGGGTCGGGTTCAGCGGAATCAAGATCGCGCGCGCTGGCGTTCGATAGCAGTCAAAAGCCAGCTCGTCTTGTTCCGGTAGCGATGCATAGCCCTGCGAAAGCCCCGCCCCACCGTGCAAAGCACCGGGGCTTCACCATTTCCAAGCTGCCGCGACTTTTCATAGGCTTGCGCGCGGCTCTTAATCTCAAAGTTTGTGCTGGAAGCAGCACTGAAACCTGAGCGGAAGAATGAGCGTAACCAGAAGACGGCGCAGCTCCGCACGCCCGAATCGGCGCACACTGGGCCGCTTTCGTAGAACAGTTTGGATTTTGCTGGGGCTGTCCGCTGGAATTTCCAAGGACCGTCAAAGTGCGCGGCCGCGGCGGAATGGGCTGCAAGCAAATTTCGCGTCGAGCCGCAGGCTGCATCGAAATGCGCCAAGCCGCCCGGACGTCGGTTTCGTTGCTGATGGCCGCCGTATAGAGATCATTTCCCTTGAGGTAATTCGTTGAAGGCTTGTGCCTTTCTGGTCCGCAATCTGCGAATCTCGTGGTCCTGAGAAACCTCTGAAGACAGGGCAGCGGTCACCGCATTGGAAATTTTCGCTTTCACGAGAAGCAGGCTTCCATGGGAATTGATCAAATGTCTTGGACCAGAGACTGAACCGCCGTCGCTCCGTCAATCAGTTCGGAGTAGACGCGAATCGACTCGCAACCGCTTCATAGTCCCCGTCGAGAAATGAAATGCACGCACGAGCTCCTTGGCTTTGAAACGGCGTCCAGTGCCTTCTTTTTAAGCGCTTCCCGACGATGACTGGGCTGAGACTTTCAGGGCGGAATCGCGTGCAAGCGTGGCCGGACTTCTGAGCAAAACCCAGCGGAGAGATAATCCTGATCGGCCTGTCCACCTGCATTGTCGAACGGAAGACCACAAGGCCCATTTTCCCTGTCCATTTTGCGTGTCTGTGAATGGCAAGGTTTTCGTGAAACGCATAACACCACCAGTCAGACAGCCGCGCTGCTGCTCGCCAACAAAGTCGACGCCTGCGGATAGCAAGGAGACGGCTCTTGGAAGGAGGTCGGTCGGCAGACTGACGCCTTGCAGTGCAGCAAGTCGCGCGGATTAGGTTGAAATGACTTCGGGGTCATTGGATGCGCATATTGAACCCGATATGTTCGATCACCTGAAACTGGCGGAACCCAAGGGTTGGTTCGGCACCATCAATCGACAAGGGAACTGAGGCACCCACGCTCACCGCCGTGCATCGCCTCATCCTGGAGCCCATGCGAATTGAACGAAGTAAGTGAGCCACAGAACGATTACGCCACGCGCTTCTGCACGCCTTCCTAGGTTGTCCTCGATATAGCGTGTGCCGCCCTCCAAAACACCGTCCCACCAACAGTGAATCCCGACGTCCCTCAAGGGCCTTGATGAAAGGCAAAGCACGGTACCTTGTCTTCTCGGGAATAGCTAAAAAAGACAGTCGTTACCCGCCGGAATCAACCAATAGGCGAGTCAGCCTTGATTCAACGTTACACCCCCCTGACCTGGTTTGGATACTAAGCTGTTGAGAAATGATAGCGCAATTTCGGTCAGCTGAACACCCAATCTGGAGGCGATCGTCCGGCGAGTTGCGCGAAAAACAGTCTGCGCTGTCAAGAGAACAGTTGTCCTGCGAATTATCGAGACCAGTTCGCATTCGACTGAAAGGCACCCGGTGGTTGGATTCAATCTTCGGTGAGGCTAAATGCCACCGCCCTGGCCTCAAAGCGCGGCAGCAATGATAGGTCTCCGAAAGGCTTTAGCTGCCCTGCCGCGTGTTGGTATATCCTTGAAGGGAACATCCTTGTCGACACGGATGTCGCCGGGGCAGTCCCAGCCCCCGTTCGCCGATGATATTTCGAAGAATTTCATCTGAAACCACCTCGATACGCGTTGCGGGTGAGCGCATCACATCCGCCTGAAAACGCCCACGCTGCGGCTGTCTTCGTTCCAGAGCACTCCCGCTTCAACCCTGTATATCGAGCGCAAACATGGCCAGGTTCTGCATGGTCCGCCCCGCTACGAGTTTGCCAAATTGAATTTTTCCGGACCTGGCGTATCGCCCTTGACAGGGCGGTGATAGCTTCGCATACCAGTAAACTTCAGGCCACTCTGCTTTGACAGCGACTGCGCGAGGCGGGAGCGAACGGCTGAAATCCTCCCACGGGCAGGCTTCCGTCGATCTCGGCTTCCATGCAGAACCCTGAACAGCTTCCGGAAAAATCCAGTGGACTGCCGGCGCCGATGGAGCCGTTCCGTTTCCCATGAGGGTCGTCAGCGAGACTTTCACCCCTGCCCCACATGCGCCAAGCCCTCTGCTGTCGGAATACGGACAATCGGTAAAGTAGACTTCATTGAAACCGGAAGCGCCATTCGCCTGCCTTGATGGGGCGGCACTTCGACGCCGGGCCGTCTTCATTGAGAGGAAGAACATCGTAAGTCCCTTTGCTTGGGCACATCGGGATCGTTTCGGGTTATCAGCATCCCCAATCGATAATCTGGGCACCACTGGTCCATAATCTTCTGGCCATTGACAATCCATCGACCGAACCGTCATCGGCTCCTGACTGCAGTGTGACGCAGTCCACAGCAAGGTCGGATCCCGCCTGCCGGCTCAGAAAAAGAGCTGGCCACCAGATTTCTTCCGCCGCTAGCGAAGCGGGGAAGCAGTTTTCCGGCTCTGGTCTCGCTGCCAGGCCCATCACTGTGGGCCGCACATCCCATGACCGATCTGAAGGCACCTGAGAGCCACGGCGTAAGGGCCTTCCTCTTGACCCTATAACGCGCTCGATCGTGTGTTTTCCTGCCGCCACCACATATCTTTTCGGCCAATGCGAGACTGCCCACCCCGCTTTCCGCTTTCTTCTTCGGCCATGCTTTGCAGCAGAACAGGGTCTTCACTTGCAGTCCTTGATACCGAAACTGGCTCTCTTCAGCTCTGCTTCGCAGGTTGCTTGGGCGCATTGGGCAAAATCGATCCCACGCGCGGGCCTCGGCGCGGAAAAGAGCTTCTTCTGGCGTATCATGGAAATCCATTGTGCTATTCCTTTTGCTCAGGCTGCGGTTCTGCATCACCGAAACACCAATTCCCAGCCCCCCTCCCAAATCCAAGCCCAGGCTTTCCATGTCGACAGCCCGCCCGAGGGCCAGAGAGAGCGCAATTCGATCTGCGAATTAGTAGAGGTGACAGTCCAAAAGCCCACGTAAAAACCCATGCCGCCATGGACCATGAATATTGTTCCTTCGCGCAATTGCTGGAATTGCCGTTGTGGCCGAGAACCCTCGCCGTGGCTGCGGCGACCGGTCGTTCGATGCGCCTGACGCAGCGCCCACGCGCATAATAGCAGTTGGACCTCGCCAAAAGTTGCCGAAACATACATATCGGCCAGCATGTGCTTGATCGCCTGGAAAGATCCGTCTGGACGCCCGAATGCGGAATACGACTCCAAAGCAAGTCTCTCGCCATTTCCGGGCGCGGTCTGCACCGCCGCACCTGCCTCGAAGGCAGCAGATCGCGGCGGCGGTCCATCACCACGCCCGCAATGTGCACCCATGCCCCTTTGCCGCCAAGCAGCTTCCGCCGGGCATCCAAGCGAAAGTAAATGCGGGCCTGCTCGCAGCGTCGGATCGAATCGATTCGCACGTCCGGGTAACGCCCTCGCCGTCCAACCTCAGATGTACAGCGATACGTCCATCCGATTCATCGCGGCGGCGACAACGGCAAAAGTCGGCGATTGACCGTCGGCAACCGGAGAACTTGTGGCCTGTGACCCTGCCACCTTCAACCTTGCTTCAACTTTGTCGGGCGTCATGCGCCCACTGCCCCTTCGTTGAACGCGACGTTCCGATGGCCTTCTCACCGATGACAGTTTTCGGACAGCCAGTCTGAAATTTTTTGCGTCTCCGAACCTGCCATGAGCAAAAACTCTGCTGCCAAATAGGATTGAGGATGAGACGGTACGGCGCCAGAACACGGCCGAGTTCCTCGCAATCACCACAACTCCAGATCACCCAGCCCACACGCCTGCGTATTCCTCTGGAATTGGCCGCCCCAAAACCCCAGTTCTGCCAGGCCCCGATGTAAAGTCCCTGTCAACGCGTTCGGGCCTTCAAGTATTTATTGCGAACTGCCGCGGCAAACAACTTCCTCGCCCAAAAAGCGCCGCACCTTGATCGCGCGTAGTTGTTTCTGCTCCAATCTGAGAAATGAGAATTCACGAACTGCCTCCAGGACTCAAGTTGCGCGCTTACTGATCCGAACACTCGAAGCAAGAATGTCACCAGACGAAAGCACTCGAGGCGGCCAGGCCAATTGTCAACCCCTCCCCTTAAGGCAGACGGTCAAAAAATTTCAGCACGGGGACCGGCGCAGCACGCAC
>Ga0163217_1055575_pt1 | contig 13271 bp, 9 predicted proteins | sample SynspAceP_FD_185933 | JGI IMG/M metagenome (GOLD analysis project Ga0163217, IMG submission 185933) | Saline lake microbial communities from Ace Lake in Antarctica - Synechococcus sp. Ace-P (PacBio error correction) | ecosystem: Environmental > Aquatic > Non-marine Saline and Alkaline > Saline ...
AGAGAGAGGATTAAAGAAAATCACCGGGAAACCGGGGGTGTTTTTTTTTTTTTTTTTTCACAACTTAAACCCGGGATTTATTTTTTTTTAAAAGGACCTTTTTGCCCAAGAAAAAAAACCGTAGAATAAAAAAAATTTGCCTTAATAATCCGCCGGCCAACGGAATCAAATAGTATTATTTTGGGGTTTTACCCTTTGGCCAATAATGACCGTAAGGTGGGGGTTGTTTTTTAATTAGAACGCCTAATAGAAACAAAAACAGGTACTTCCAACGGCGAAAAAACGTTCCCAGCCCATAAGGCCGGCGTAGTTCCCTGGAACAACTGGGAAAGGCCGAAAAATGAAGCGAAGTGGAAACAACAACGACCAAACTCCAGCAACCAACAAACCGCAAGAACAAAGAAGCCCTTCCGTTCGCAATTGCGCAGTGCTTCTCGTCCGTTTGGCATTACAACAGCGGTCTACCAATGGCAGATGAATCAATCTTGCGGTTAGCGAGATTGAAAACCAGTTCCGTGAATGGAATCAGCGACATGGATTCTTGCGACAAAGTCTACCTTCCGTGAAAATTTGGCAAGGCGTTTACTGCCAGCGCGAAAAAATTGGATTACTTGTTTGGAAGAGTTATTAGATCGCCCATTGAAGCGAACTAGACCCAATTGGAATGGCATCATGCCGTATTGGTTTTCATAATTTGGAAATTGTCAGAGCGTTTTTAGACGTGGGCATACCGCGTAAGCGATCAACGAAAGCTTGATAGCCAAAAGGTTTTGGTGCAACGGAAAGCCACAACGTACGTTAATCGGCCATTCTAGACAAACTAGCACAACGTGTTCGCGCGAAGAAATCGCTGAACGGCTCGAATTAGCCAAGTCAACTAAATAAAAAACATCGCTATCGGAAAGATAGCCTAAGAGCGCCTCGTTATTATCGCCAAGCAGCGATAAGGCGAGGGCTTTTTTTTATGTCCTAATTAACAATTGCTTTAAGTTGGTGCATTAAAGTGACAAGTGCCCAAAAGGCTGAGTTGAACAGAGCGACGTTAGTGGGCAGATTAATGGCGGGTTAGTCGTAAACATGACAAGCAATCAATTAATTTAAGTCCTATATTAATTTCTAAGTATCTTCTTAAATTTTGACGGGTTCCCACTTTCTTAGCAAAAGCTATTTTTTAGAAGGTATATGTTGAAAGCGATGGGTCAATTTAAAGAGAAATGTTTGTGTTTATAAAATAAGCACTAATGTTTGCTTGGAGTTTGTTGTTTTAACAGGTTATCTACACTGTGATAGTCCATTGTCAACTGGGTGCCCGAAACGCCGTACACCTTTTATAAAGCGTTATGATTAAGGAAATGTTTTATGATCCAAGTTTGTTCAGCGGTCTGGGGCACTTTTACTTCGGCAAATCGTGCTTAATTAATGCTGGCAAAACGGCAAATTGCCAATTTTACAACACTTATCGTTTTGCGTGGGTGGGGATCGAGGGGTTTTTCAATCCGCAGAGCTAGCGATTGTCCACTCGGGTATTTCATGGGTTTCCTTTCAGGCGCGGCGCCTTACCTTCGCTTAATCCGTCCGTGTTTAGGGCATCGTGCGGTGGTTTTTGCGCGCTAGGCAGCTTTTATTGTCGGCGGGGTTAATTGCTTTTCCCTCTAGTGACCGAGCCTTGGGCTTGGGTGGTTGCTTCGGTTGCTCGTGGGTTTTTGCATGTCGGGTATCTACGTTTTTCTGCGGAGGAGTTGGCTGAACGACGCAACCAATGAGACTCGTGGCAAAAGGTACTGTCGGTTTACATGATGCACAAACACTGGGCATCATCGCAGCGCAGGGGTTACTCCCCCATTGGGTGATGCAGAGGAACGTCGGTGCTCTCATCTGTGCCCTCGATCCTTGGTGTCGGTTTCTTTTGCGCCCATCCTTCTTTTCTGTTTTCCTCTGTTCCAGCCGTTGAAGTGGACGACAATGCCACTGCGATCTCTCTTCGTGAGTTCGCCACTACCCGGCACGGTGGGGATTTTCTATTGGGTAGTCGTTTTGCGACCCAATCGGGTATGGTGCGGTCTTTGTAGTCAGATAGGGCTAACGGCGAACAATATCGCGCTGTTCATTGCGATGGTTGTTCGCTGGTGCGCTCTTAATGCAATACCCCTATTGGCTGGCTTTTCGACCGGATGGATCGACGCAAGCTGATTTTCGTGCGTCTTGTGTCGGCGGCTTGTCCTGTGCGTTTGGGGCGTGGTTTCACGGCGGCAGTCTTGGGCCTTATGGTAGCCGCTTCCCTCCCTTTCTCCCTTTTTTTCGCCCCCCCCGGTGGGGTTACAACGCCGCTTAATGCCCTTTTTCTGGCCTACACCCAACGACTCTCTTTCGCAGTGAATATGTCTTCTGACGTCTGGCGGGCTCGTTTTTACCTTCGGGTTGGGTGCTATCGCGGGCCACTTAGTCACTGGGTGGGCCGGATGCAAGAGGTAAGGTCCGTTTCGCGTTTTGGCTCTGTGTGGCTTGGTGTGACTTTTTTGTTGGCCTCCGCGCTTTATGCGTTTCTATTGTATGAATGCAGAAGAGTTTGGCTGTTCCGGTGGCAGGAAACTGAGAGCTACTTAAGGTGTTTTTACCTAACGCGGCCTCACCTTAGCCGTTGAAGCGGCGGGTGAATGGGCAGCCGATCAAATGCGGAAGCCGAGCGCGAAGCCAAAGCGCAGAAATAGAAGCAGAAATGGAAGACCACTCAACAAGCGGTCCACTTAGATCGGGTCATAGTTTGGGCGAAAAATAGCGTTTCAGTTTTCTATAATGCTCTGACTCTATAACCATCGGACGATAATTTTCTTCAGGTTGTGAAATAGACGAAGGAAAAAATGCTTGCTAATCACTCATATTCATGGCCGCATACCGCTTAAAACCGCTATGCATATGTGGTTATTAAGGTTGCTGTTAACGCTGCCTTACCCAAAATTTTAGGATTCCAATGAAAAAAAGACGTTTGCTCTATCTCACCCAAGCTTTCTTACCAAGCGCTTTAATTGAAGCGCTAAAAACGAAGTGACAGCAGTACATCAAAAAAGATGCGCAACAAAGCCTTGCCTGAAGGCGTGGGTTTTTGGGATTTAAGTTGCAAGTTTGGCCAAACGGCAGACCAAGGCGAGAGCGATTCACGAAGGTGACATTAATACCAATATTAGCGCTGCGCAAAGTCCAACATTGGAATGTCTTTTTAACCTTGAAGTAGCGCAATACCAAAGACACGTGCTAAACGTTCAGAAGAGATTAAAAAGGCCACTTTCAGCCCAATTAAACACAAAAAAAAGCAGATCAGCCGTCGAGCAATCTGCTTTTTTTTGTGGGCCTGTGTACAGCATCATGAAATGACGTCTTCCGCTTTTGTCTCCTGACATCGTTATGACAATACGGTATCCTCTTGTCAGTATTTTAAGCGGTGAATGTATCCTGCGAAGACAATAAAAGGACAGAGTGTTGAAAGAATTCGAGTTGGATACAACACATCCTTTAAGCGGTCGGTGATGCGAGACGCAGGGGCGTGGCGATCTTTTTGTTTGGCATTGCGTGACGACTGTTGCTCAGATCCAAGTGCACAAAGGGCAAAGCTAGTATTTTCGATGGCATACCTTTGGTCGAAGGGGCGACATTTTTTTCCGTTCGATGCCGGGATCCTGTGGATATTGGTTATCGCGCAGTCGCAACCTGCCGTCGTGAAAACTTGGCCGCGATGGGGGCCGAAACCAGCGTTCTTTACCTTAGGGTTTGACTATTCCTGATCCGACCCGCAATGGTTGGCCGTTTAGCGCAAGGTATGGCGGAACTGGCCGGAACCGATTGGCTTGGCGCTGGTGGGTGGCGATCTCAACAAAAGGGCCGTTTTAACGATTTACCTGCAAGTCAAATGGTTATGTTGGAACCAATTTGGCCGTTAAAGCGGGTAGCGCAGCAAAAGTCGGGGATGAATATTTATGTTACGGGGCACTTTGGCGACGCCGCGGCTGCCGGTGCCGATTTGTCACGGTGAAGCTGCAAAGTGTCGAGTGAGCGCTTTGGATTATTTTTGATCGTTTATTGTGGCGGCCCTAAACCGAGATTATTGTGGGTATGGCGCTGAAGCGGCGTGGTGCATGCCATGATGGAAATTTCCGATGGCCTTGCTTTCAAGATATCCAAGGCCCAATATACTAATAAGCTCAGGTGGTCCGGCGCGACGATTCGGATGCGGCTTGCTTGGCCCAATGTCCGCTGAGTTAAAGCAATGGAGCCAGAGTCTGCGCTCATAATTAGCGTAAACCGGCGGTGATGATTATGAACTGTGTTTTACCGCCCCAAAAGAACAAAGCGACCGAGATTGCACTGATTACTCAAACGCTTAGTTGCCTTGCTACCAAAGTCGGTGAGAATTGTCGAAAAGTGGTTTTGTGAATTCAACTTATGATGGTGAAGAATAACGGGTTGGCAACACTTCACATACTTTATTTTTAATTTAACGAATTTAGGTAATGGTTTCAATGGCGATTCTGCCCCAGCGTCTGTATGGCGGTAATCCGATACATTTCTTGGCCTTTTTTGGCCTTTGGTTCTGTGGCGGCTCCCAAAGCACCTGGAACTTTTTTGGTAATTAGCAGCGTTCCTTCTTTATCTGGCTTCTACAGGAATTTAAACACCACGAATATCTAGTGAATGGCTGGTGGTTACCTCGTTATGTGGGTAATTTATCTGTGTGGTAAAACCTCAAAGATATGGGCGTGCATGATCATGCAGGTATTGTTTGGGAACGAGTTTGTTTGGCTCTGGACAACCCATGTTTTCTGGCGCCCTGCGGGTTGGTTTTATATTGTGTTTGGGTTTTGTGGCTTTTTCGTGTTATTTGATATTTTTGGAAACCTTGGCCGATTTCTTGGGTGGATAACACGTCCATTGGTGGCTTTGGTATTATGTTGATGACGTTCTGGCGGGTTAATGTTCGTTTTGTTGTATCTCAAGCCTTGGTCCATTTCGTTTTTTAATCGTTTACTTCGTAGACATGTAATTTTGTAGAATAAGCCACAACAGCGCAATGATATCGACACTGACGCGAACCCTTTTGTGAGGTGTTACTTGTGGCTTTTTATTATCTAAACTTAAGTCGATAAACCTCCAAGTTAGTCACTGATTCTGGTTTCCTTCTCCTTTTGTCTTTTAAGGGGCAGACGGAGGATGGGTTATCTTTTAGCCAGGTTTTTATAAACACATGCTGAGACAAGAGAACTTGTTAGACCTTTCTTACTTTGCGCACGATGGCTATCGTAATTGAGGTTTTTGTGGTTTTTTAATCTTTCCTATAAATTTGTGCTCTAATAAACCATTGATCTTAAAATATAGGCCCTTTGTTGATGAATGAAATCCTTTTGTGCTATTAGCATTTTTTTATATTAGGCAAGTTATGTGAAACCATCAGGGTTTTGCCTTTTTGGTCTAGTGGTGATGAGTGCGGCGGCCTTGTTTTCCTTAGTGGCATTAGAACGTGGCCGCTTTTTTGTCGTCAGTGTGTTGAGCTTTAATTAATAGTGGTGACGGGGTTGGCGGGGCGGTTTATGGCGAAGAAGCAAGGTGAATAGTTATTGTTGGTGTTCTTTCTTCGGAAGTATTCTAGCGAACACGGGTGTTTGGCGTCTATTTACTTAAGCAGTTAAGAAAGTGGTGCTTTGCATTGGCTAAATTATTTCTTGGCATAACATTATGTTAGCGGTGTGTATGAGTCCTGATTTAAATCCGGGAAAAAATCACCGAGTCCAAGAGCCTTTGGCGCTTTTTTTATGTGCGGTGGTTTTTTGTCCGGTGTGTTGGGCGGTTTATTTTCTACGGAAAGGGCCACCTATTTCGTATTTGATGTATCGTCAACCTGTGTCTTTAAACGTGATGCCGAGCTATCGCTGTTGAGCGTGTTCTTTTATCTCTTGTCTACTCGTATTGGGATTTACGTCTGTCGCAGGGCAAGGTCACTATGGAGATGATCTGTTAAGTGTTATTGGCATACCTTGTGGTGGTTTTTTGGCGACGCTTTTGGCAAAGCCGCCTACCGCCTAATGTACCGCCTGAGACGATAAAGCGCGCGGCCATGGTTTTAACTATTTTTGTCAGGCATAAGTTTGTCGCTGAAGCCGTGTTTTTGGAAAATTTTCAATACGATAGAAAAAAAAGCGCACTTGTAGGGCGCTTTTTTGTTGTAACGAACCTGTCGAAAATGTAATTTAAATCACCCAAGCTCAACCAGGCGTTCATGCAAATAGCTGCCAGCGGCTGTGGCGTTTGGATAAAACGACTCCGGTTTTCGGATGAAGGAATAAAGGGCAAGAATGCGTGATTTGGTTTTGTCGGCACCTTCCTGGTTGAATACGCCGGTGTGGAACGTGGAGGGAAGTAGCCCCAGAGGCCTCTTGTAGCGATATCGCCAATATTCACCGATTAGCGTGCCAAAGTCGCAGGAACGTCCATCCCGTGCCATCTTGGCCTTTGACCTGTAAGCAGGCTCGTTGGCGGATGGCAGGAAGTCAGTAGGTTAAATGTCTTCATGAAGCACCCGCTCGAATTGCGCCTAAAATTCTTCATCGCTTTAAAACGGTGGATAATGCAGGACCGGGCCAAGCAAGGTCTGATCACTGCGTCCACCATGCTAGAAAGGGATTTGTGAGTAGTGTTTTTGCGACGTCTACCGGGGAATATGTGCTTCAACCCAAGCCAGGCAAAGCTCTGACGTATGTGTTTGGCTTCGGCATAAATTTGCGTCAGTAGGGCTTTTTTATCGGTTGGGGCATTGTCCTCACGGATAATAGTGAAATATTCTTTGAATGTCTTTCTTGTGTGACTTTTGGGCTGTTTCCGAAACGTCAAGGCGGAAAAAAAAACCACCGTCCTTGTGTGCCTTTTGTGTAAAGGTAGTTGTGTTTTTTCCTTCGCTATTTAAAAAAGGTCTGCCATTCACTGTAGAATTGCGCTTGTACGAGTGTTTTTTTTGAATAGGCGTGGGTTTTTTAGAACGCCAAAGCCAGTTTTCGCAGGGGATTTTACGAAATCTTTTGCGCTTGTTGCGCTGTTTGTGTAATCTATTGCTTTAGTTGCATGGATTGCTTCCTAAATTGCGGCCAATGATGGGCAGTTTTTGTCCTTTTTTAATATAGAAGAACATTCCTCTTTAATAGAGTATGTTTTGTTGTGGTAGGACAATAGGAAAACTAGGGAAGACCAGCCGCTGTGGAAAAAGTAGCGTAAGTCACTGTTTTCCAGCTTTGGTAGTGTTGTAATCTCAATTGTGCCAAATTCACCGCGGTAAAGATGACAAGTGCCTCGACTTGAATCGGATGTACTTTGAGCATTTTTCGTCGAAGTTAATGGCATTTAATTAGGTTTCCAAAGGGGTGAAAAGTGGGTGACGGTTGGACCTCTTTTTTCCACGTTCAGTAACGACAGTTTACTGCTGGGAACTGGTGAGTTTTGAAAGGCTTTCGGTCATATTTGTGTATTGGGGTACGGTAAATTCCTCATCTTTGCCCTATAAACTGTCTGAGACGGCAAGCGCTGCTTTTGCCGGTCTTCTTTTGGCTCTTCTATATGCTTCGTTGGCGAGTTTATTTTAGGTTTTCAGGTATTCATGGTACTTCTTAGTTTAAGTCACTGGCGCGATCTTTGCGGCTGTCCATATCATTTAAAGAGGCAACATGAACTATGAATTCAATTTTTCGATTCGTTTTTTAAAAATCACTTTTTATTTCAATGCCACACCTTAGACGACCACACTTTGACAACACCGTTATTTTTATCTTTGGCGAACACACTACAGCGGGCGCGATGGGGATTATTTATCAATCGTCCCTCAATGTTGAATTTATCTGAATTTAGCGGATCACCTGGCATTAAAATTGGTAGCCCGCGTCAACGTCTGAAAACCATTTACACGGGTGGACCATAGAAGCCGAACGCGGGTTTTTTATTTTTTGGCACCACAGACAGACAAAAGTTTGGAGCAAATACGTTACGAGTACGCGATGAAGTGTCTTTGTCTGCTCTTTGGGAAGCGCTTTGAAGAATCGCCGAAGCAAAGGGGCCAAATGCATTTCGTTATTTACATTAGGATGTGCTTCGGTTGGGTAACGCTGGGCAACTTGAGTCTGAAATTGGCGAATAATGATTGGCTAAGTATGTGAAGCGGGATTTAGACGTATTTATTCCATACACCAAGTGATATGCAATTTTACCGGCGCTACGCGAGTAATTGGGATTGATATGGCAAACTTTCACCGATATAGGACATGGTTAATGAAGCGTCAATCTCGACAGAAACGCCTTTAAACGATAATTCAGAAGCCAAATACTCGTTCGCTCAGTATTGGGTTTTGACTTTGCACGACTCGCGAATGGGTGTTGCTATTGGTCAGAGTATTACAGGAAACGGCCTCACCGCTGACCCGATAAAAGCCAAAGATGGTATTCTAATTGGGGATGAAGATCACCAAGGTGGTAGAAGAGTGGAAGCCAGATGCTTTCGTAGTGGGCTGCCATTAGACATGGACGGCTCAGAAAATGAGATGTGTCAAAGAGCACCGTAAGTTGCTAAAGCGATTGCATGGACGTTTCAACCTTCCTTACCATATGATGGACGAACGATTGGGTCTTCCTATGAGCTAAAGGGCAGTGATTTGCTCAGAAAGGAAACCGCAAATTTTAAGAAAACTCGTGGATGGTTGGCGGCTCAGATGATTTTAGAAACTTTGGTTGCCGAGACGACTAAGTGAGTGGCTGGTTTGAATGGTGGTTTATTGTGAAATTTAAGACAAAGGTTGAGAAAAAATGAAGTTAGATTTAGAACATTCTCTAGCGTCAATGGAAAAAACGCAACTGACGGCAAATACTGTGAAAATAAAACATTGATAATGCATTGTTGTTTGGGATTCAATCTGGTGGTGTTTGGTTTGCAGAACGTTTGTATCCGCGGTGCAACCACTGAGCCTTTAGCGACGTTGGACATTACTTTTTATCGTGGATGACTTTACGAAAGCGGGATTGAACGCCGAAGGTGAATCAAACTTCAATTGCCAGGATTGAAGATCGTCACGTCATCTTGGTCGATGATGTTGGCTTATGTCTGGGTCGTACGATTCGCGCCGCGATGAACGAATTTTTTGACTTTGGTCGACCTGCTAGTATTACGTTAGCCATTCTTTACGATTGGGGCAGCATGAGCTTCCTATTTCAAGCGGATTTGGTTGCGCGCATTTAACGCTCAATCCTGATCAAGGGTTAAGCTGCTGGACCAAAAACACTGGTGTTTCTATCATTGATACCCATTAATAGTCAGAACAAAGCTTATTTTTTTGTCGAACAACGTACGACAATTAACGTATGGATAAGATTGACGATGCAGGGTTTAGAAGAATGAGATCTCACCAAAAAAATAACGGCGAGACAACCTTTTTTTTTTTTTTATTTTTTTTTTTTATTTTTTTTTTTTTTTGTTTAATGTCATTAATGGCCACGGCTGCATTTGTCTGTACGGGCTTTTCCATCCAACTTCTATTTTAAATAGAGTAAGCGATACCGTCCCTTGCAGTTGAGGAAAGCAAACCTGATGCGATCCGAGCCTCGGGCATAACAATAATGAACACGGGCAGCTTTAAGCCACTTTTTAACGCTGGATGGACTGGATAAAACTAATTTTGACTGAGAATTCTTTGATCGAGCGGAATCCTTCCTTCGATGGGCGAGCAGTCTGTTAAAAAAGTGCCTCTTTTACGCGGTAAAAACCGTCGTAAATCTATTTTTTGAAAATTCACTCGTACACGTACCACCTTTGAATTAGCTGGAAGCGATTATCGGCTGATGTTATTAACCTTCATATTGAAACTTCTGCGACGTCTAAAGGCGAATCCTTATTGGATACCCTGAAAAATTTAGAAGCCATGCAAAGTGACATGTTCATCGTGCGTCATTCAGACAGTGGTGCGGCGGCACTTTATTGCCTGAACACTGGTACGCCGATGTTGCCATCATTAATGCGGGTGATGGCGACATGCTCATCCAACGCAAGCGATGTTAGATATGTTGACGAATTCGTCGTCACACAAGCCGCTTTGATGGACTCAAATTGCGATCGCGGTGATATTTTGCATTCAACACGTTGTGGCCGCTCTCAGCTAACAGCCGCGACGAACGTTAGGCGTTAAGCGATATACGTCTGGTTGGACCAAAAACATTAGTGCCCAGCCTTTTTCGCTGAAAATGGGCGCCACGATTTGCCATGACCTAGAAGCTGGCTTAAAAGACGTCGACGTGGTGGTGATGTTACGTTTGCAAAAAGAGCGCATGAAAGGCGCTAATTTGCCGAGCGAAAGCGAATTCTATCGATTGTATGGTTTGACTTGAAGAAACGTTGGCCGTGGGCCGAGTCCTGAGCAATCGTCATGCATCAGGTCCAATTAAACCGCGGCGTGGAAATTTCTTCGAAGTCGCGACGGTAAACCATTCTGTAATTTTGGATCAAGTAACCAATGGCATCGCGGTGCGATGGCAGGTGATGTCTATGGCATGAGTGGTCAGTTAACAAAGTGATGATTCGTCCAGTAACGAAGGGATGAAATAATAGCATGAAATTAGCGTATTTCAAAATGGTCGTATTATGCGACCGAGTCAAACATTGATACGGTAACGATTTGTTCATCGACAATCAAAAAATCGTAGCGTTAGGCGAGCTCCAGCTGGTTTTGAAGATGCTGGAGATTGTTGATGCGAACAGGTCAATGGTGTTGCGGGTTAGTGGATCTTGCGGTGCGTTACGTGACCTGGATTGACTCAAAAAGGCAGTGTCGCAACGGGAAGGTCGTGCAGCGGTTTCCGGTGGTGTGAGCGACGTTAGTTTGTCCTCCAGATACGCGCCTAATTGTGGAATACGCCTGCGGTTGCAGCGTTAATTCAAGGACAAAGCGGACGAGGCGGGAATGGCTATGTGTTTCCTATTGGCGAGGATAACGCAGGGTTGGAAGGCGCAACAGCTGAGTAATATGGTGGCATGAACGGAGCGGTTGTATCGCGTGTCCCAATCATCGCCATCCAATGGCAAGTCTAAGGTTGTTGTCTCGTGGCGCTTGAATACGCCCGCGACACATGAATCTGTTGGTGGTGTTTCATCTGATGAATCGAGGTCTTTCTGAGGCGGTTGTGCTCAACGAAGGCCTGATGTGACCATGCATGGTTTAGCGGTATTCCTGGAAGAAGCGGAAACCATTGCGCTGATGCGTGATTTTATTTACTGGGTCCGAAAAGACAGGAGTGCGCGCGCATTTTGCTCGGTTGTCTTGTGCAAGTCGGTTGAAAATATCGCGGGAATGCAAAGGCTCTGGATTTAGATGTGACCGCCGATGTTTGCCGGTGCACAATTTACTATTGAATGATCAGGTATTGGAGTGCGGTTCGATGGTCACTATCATGTGGTTGCCCGTTTTGCGTGCGATGAAGATCGTTTGACTCCAATTGAGGGAATAAAAAGCCGGGTGTTATTACCGGATTTGTTCTGATCCATCCAGCCTCATGAAAAACTGGCGAAAAATCGCTCCTTTCGGGCCACTGAGCCTGGTAATGGCGAATGTCGAAATTTATGCCTTTGGCTATGCTTATTATGGATGAAGGAGACCTAGAGTTCTCCCCGTGCTGACTTGCTTAACATCGGGCCCTACTGCTTGCTTTGGTTTGAGGCGGGTTTCTTTTGTCAGTAGGAAGTTTTGCCCGACTTTATTTTGTTTGACAGTACGGCCAAGTTGGGTATGGTCCGTATGATACCCGGAAAGACAAAAGGCCAATAATTCCCGTATTTGGTGATGAATTTTGTTGGTCGAGTCGCCGCGACGTATATTTTCTGGTCACGTGTTTATCAGGCTGTTTGAGTCAAATAAGTAAGGCCAGATTGTTTTCTTCTCTCATTTTGGCTTTACTAAATCCTTTACTTTTTATCTTAGGTCGTTAATCTTAGTTTCCAATTATGGACAATTGTGGTTTCAGTATTTTATGCCTATAGATTCATCAAACGAATTGCTTAAGGAACGGCAGGTCCTTGGTCGGTCTCGTGTTGCCTATCTCGAAAAAGAACGACGATTTCATCAAGATCTGTACAGTGACATGCCCAAATGCCTGCGCACATGATTTCAAAGGGGCTTTATTTAAGTTCCTGCGAATAGCTTTAAAAAATAGGCCTACAGGCTCAGTTGCCCAAGGCGTATGTCTTTTTATTGTGTTGTGCAAGGACTGTTCGCATGCATTTACAATATGTAGACTCTTTAATGAAGAGTTTTTACTTAGTCCAATGGCCATTGATTATGATTCTCAAGCGTTGATTACTTTTGCGGCCACTCCTTCTTGTCCTAAACGTCCATGACATTAACATTCCGAATTTATCAGACTGGAAAGCCTGGCAGGTCCTTTTTTAAAACGTCATGGTTTTTCAGATGCATCCATGGTGAGCGTTTCCGATGGTCAGGTTCTATCTATTTAATGTTAGATTTCAACGAGAAAGACACCCTGTTAGAAGGAGAGCTGAGGCATGCTTTAAGACAGTTATGCTTCTTGGCTGGACGCTGTATTCGAGCGAGAAACAAGCGATTATTTTTATTGTTTGACAGACAGCCACCGAGATCCGTCGACAGGTCCTATTGCGACGTTTTAGCTTTGATAATAGTTTTGGCATGCGTTTTTAAAGGACTCCCGTCGCATTTTTCAGCGGCGGCGTTGCTTTCCGGCTGAAGTTACTTTCGAACTCGAAAAATAGATGAGGACGAGTGGGAAAGTATTGCTGATATTATGCAAGATAACAGTGCGAGAATAATGAAATCTTTCTGCGCATTATGATGAGCGTGAATTGGTTATGGGTATCCGTAATTCAGCATTTAGAGGATGCCGAGATGTGGGCCACTAAAACTATTGAAGTCATTGAGTGACTTCTAAGCCTTTCTAGGCAATCGCTAAATACGGTAAAAAAAAAAAAAGGAGTGTCTATCGTATTGCTTTTTTTATCCCGAGCACTCATCATTAGAGTTTGCTTCACCAGCCGCTTCATTCCGCTGCGAAACTCCGCTACATAACTTACGCAGGATACTGCCTAGAATTCAGGTGACTATTATGAAATCTTACTACTGAGCTTTATTCGTTATAAGGCTTTTTTTCTGTCTTTAAATAGTGCTATGATGCGCACACCATCGTTTCTCCTCTGTCTTTTTTTATAAAGGGAAACGGGGGCAACTCCGTTACAT
>Ga0163217_1082602_pt1 | contig 13271 bp, 19 predicted proteins | sample SynspAceP_FD_185933 | JGI IMG/M metagenome (GOLD analysis project Ga0163217, IMG submission 185933) | Saline lake microbial communities from Ace Lake in Antarctica - Synechococcus sp. Ace-P (PacBio error correction) | ecosystem: Environmental > Aquatic > Non-marine Saline and Alkaline > Saline ...
AAAGAGAGAATGAGCGAAGCCATGCATACGCTGATCGGACTAGCAACATGGTAGCCCCAGGCGCACAACCTGCTCGCGGCAGGCCATCAACTCAGCGTATTCGACCCCTGTCCCAGCGTGCGGTGGACGGCTGGTCAGTTGCCGGGCCAAAGCCTCCAGCCATTGAGGAATCGCCAAACAGCGATGCGAGCCTGATTCAGCATGCGCCGGGGCCCACCAGCATGTGAAACGGTTATACCCTGCGGTGAAAAACGGGAACTACCGCACAGGGTAAGCACCGGCGTCAGACTTCATCGAAGCTTCCACCATGGGGACGCCGTTCAAGTGGGCCCGGCGAAAGTCCTGCCGGCACGGGCAACGCCAGCACAACCCGATGCGGATGCCACCCGTTCAGGCGGCACTGGCGCGCAGCGGCCGCACCCGAACGTTCATGTTGGAGGCACAAGGCTGATTTACGATTGCGCCCTGCCCGGTGCTCACAGGCGATGGCAAAATGGCACTGCGGCCTCCGCCGGTAACGGTCAGCGCCAAGGGCCAACAATATGCCCTGTGGCGACTCCAGATCGTCACAGGGCCGGGAGCAATGACGGGCGTGCGCCGGGTAATGGACCTGAGGTGCGCCGGTTCATCATACTCCACGGACGTGCCTGGAGCTCGATACTATAACCCTTACCCGCGTATCAAAACGCCGGCACGGCGGTTAAGCGGTGGTTTTGGGCACCGACCTATTGCTCAAGATCTTTGCACTGGCCACCGAAACGGCCCGGATCCCAGCCACCGCTATCCCGTGCACTGGCACAGCAGCTATAGCAATCCTCAGCAACCAGGGCCAGGCCCCGGAACCTTTCCGCGATCATCAACTTTAACCCGGAATAGCGGGAATACTGATTGCATCCCCCCGTACTGGCCGAAGTGGCGAATCGTATCGGGCCCATCTACGCGAAACCGCCCAACAGGACCAATGCCCTGACACTGGACTGTCCGCTGCTGCAAGGCACTTGGAAACTGGGCGGCGGACAGGAGATTGAACCATCCGCCGGCGCTGGTACGCGCATCCGCGCCGGCGGCGAAATCCGCACACGCAGATCAGCACATCGGATCCCCAGCCAATACATACCTCTTTTCGAAATACGCGCTGGATCAGGTATCACGCCTTTTCCCAAACCGATCTGGCGGTCCTATGACGGTTTACTGGCGGCGCAGGGGCTGGCCCAGGTCCACGCGTATCGGGCACGACGCGCCAAAGCCGGGGCCACCGAAACAGCATAGGTACTTTCCGGGGATGCACTATCCTCCTCGCTCCGGGAATGGCCGATTGGCAACTGGGCCCAGCGTCCAAAGCCCGGACCCTGCACCTGGCCTGCCGATCAACACGGCCCGAAGCTAGCTGGACGGATCCACGCTGACGCCCACGACTGCAGTGAAACCTGGAACAGCACTCAATCAGGCTGAGCAAAGACCTCCCCGCCGAACGGGTCGCAAGGCAACCGGCAATACCTCATTGCTCACCAAAGCCTGACTTCTAACCCAGTCCGGCTACTTAGAATCGCGAATCACTGAACGGGCGCAACCACCGCTCAACGCTAGACACCGTCGCCGCGCCAGGCATCACCCGGAGTTGCTGGGCTCGGCCGGGACAATGTCCCGAATGTTCTGCAGGAACTGCATCGGATCGCCAAATGTCAATACGGGTATTGCGAAGGGTACGACCCTGCGGCGACAAGGAAAAACACCGCGCTGGACCCACCGACTATCGGCCAACTGCGGCCGCACGCAATGGGGCCTGAAGGCCTTAAAAAACATCTGAGTGACCGAAATCAAACGTCTGACCGCGGCTAAGCCCCGCCAATCGGCCCAGGCCGAGCTTGGCGCCCGGCCGCCGAATGGGGACAAGACCGGCGGATCGACCAGAGCGTATCACAGAGCCAATGGGTTTGCTCGGATGGGTGGCCGAAGAATGGGTGCACGCTACTCGACATGCCATTCGTAGAAAATCCGCCTGCGGTGCAACCGGCGCTGAGACGGCACAACCTCCGTCGCTCGGGCCCTAGGAACCTTACGCATCGACAGCAAACAGACCTGCTTGCAAACTGGCACCGGCGAGCGAGCTGCTCGCCACTGGAAACCACAGGCCCGGCCCGCCCATAACCTTTCGCACACGCGCGGGTTACTGGAGAACGGGAACATGGTGCTCAAATGGCCCAAACATTTGGTCAGCAATGGCAAACGCGCCAACCTGGCACTGGTTGTTGCGGACCCGATCCAACCGGCAAAGATCATCGCGCGTTCGGTCCACCGACAACCCCCCCGTTTGACGCATGAACACAAGGTTTACGCGGCCAGATACCTGGCGGGCATCAGCCCGACAATGCCGGGATCCCCGAAAGCCCTCTGCAACGCGCAAGGCCTCATGGCCCCTGCGAACCGGGAAGGCGCCGCGAATTGCCGCCAGGCCCCCCCCCCCCCGGGGGTAATGGCCCCCCCGACGGCTGGAACGCGCTGGGGCATGCCGTACCACCCAATTTCCAGCAACTGGGACTGAACCCACGCATGCCAATGCTCGCCAACATCACTCAACCAAACGCAGCCCCTGCTACTGGCACGCGCACGGCTCGCGCACCGCGGGGGCTGCCCTGCGAACGAGCTCCCAGGCCACCCGCCAGCGAAATTGCCGAACGGGCTGGTCAAGCAACGACCAGATCCATGGGGGTACGGCTACTGGAGATATCGTCGAGCGGGTATCGGGATCGCGAACCCAGATCTACGAGCACCACGAAAAACAGCGCCGGCTGATGCCGCCGACTTCGCATACCGCTGGAAATTGACCGGGGCATGAAATCTCCCGCTGCGCACATCAGACCCCAAAACGTTAGAGTGCAGCTCGTCGCTATCAAAAATCACACCTTCCCGATCGGGGGATATAAACCATCCCACCTGCATCAACCGGGACCCACAGCCACGACCGCGGGGCGCTCACCGAGCTCGGCCAACCAACCACGTGACCATCCCGTACTCATCCTCCAGGGACAAAAATCACCCGCGCGCGGTTCTCGCCGCCCAGTCACCACCCGCACCGAACCGGGGCCCGACCGGCTTCACAAGGTGAAAGCTCCCGCGAGCTTCGGCAACGGTCTTTCCGTTAACTGCCACGCAGCAGATTGATGATGCGGACCCAGGGCTAGTCCCTACACTGCATAATCGGCCTGCAGACCTTGCCCTTAGCGGCTCGGTAACATCACCGGGGCGGCTCTTCCTCGCAGCCACACCGGCAAACAGCGCAAACGGTGGCTTCGACCCGCAAAGCCAACGCGCCCGGTCGCAGCCCGCCAAGGCCACGCAACCGCCAGCATCAGCGAGCTTTTCACGCGCACGTAAGAAGCTGGTCTCGGCTCGCAGAGTTTGGGTCACCTCACGCAAATGCGCCTGCCACGGGCACGAGCCTTGTGCACGGGCCCCTCGCGAAAGCCGCGGACCATACAAACCCCAATCGAATCCCGCGCTGCCCTTCACGCCCCCGCCGCTTCCAGGTCAGCCCACTGGCTTAACGACATCCACGGCATTCCATCCATGGCGCTGGCCGCCCGGCAGGAACTGGTCAGGGCTGTAAAAGCCCACGCCAACGTGAACACGCGCAGTACAGCCGCCGGCCATGGCATCACCACAAACTGCGGGAGGCACAAGCCGAAAAAGCTGCGGCACGCGACTCGGGAAACCGTAACTGCCAAGCCCTACTGCCGAAATCGCGCGGCACAACTCGGCGTGACGCCGGGGGCGCCCAGCAGCCCGCCACGCTTCGAGGGCTCCAACCAACCATGCGTTTCAGGCGGCCAGCGCGGCTACTACCGCCCACACGGGAACCCGCAGCGTACACGCAGTTCCATCACCTTTCCTGAAACAACGGATCAGAGCGCTGAACACCTTCCAGCGCTGGACGGGATAGGTACCCCCTGCCATTGCGACGGCCGCAGAAAGGGATGCACATACGCCCGAATCGGGCAACAACAATCGCCCCACCGAGACAATCAAAGAATTTCTGGGTCGAGCCCGAGGCACACGGCACTGGCGCGCGATTCGATCTGGATACACCGACAGTGCGCGCGGCGATCATCCGAGGTAGCTTGCCGCAGCGGAAGGTTGCAGAGTCAAATCGCTCCGCTCAGACCACAACAAAGTCGACGCAGAGCCTTGACATGCCCAATCCGAGAATATCCACCTGAGCAGCCCCACCAGATCCAGATCGCCGGCCCACGATAGGTGCTCAATCCATCGCCGCATCCCAGCGGCAACGACGGTGCAAAACGGTCTCGAGATCACAAGCCGCCCGGCGGGCACAGGTGCCGGGAAAAACCGATCAGTTCCCGTCATCAATTAACCCGTGCACATAGCGGATGACCGGATCGAAACCCGATCTTCAAACTTCATACAGGCACTTGCCCGCTCCAACCCCGCAAACGGCCACGCATTGACTGATCCGCGCAATGCCAACCCTTGGGCAATCACGGGATGCAACCGGGCGCCGCATAACGCTGGCCACTGGGCCGGTCAACGCCCACAAATGCGAAACGGGGAGGAATACATACGATCACTCTCCGGCGGTCAAATGCTCCGAAATCCACCGGAATTCCCGCTACTCGCGGCAGAAGCTCGAAAGCAGAGACGGCCGTCGATCGATGGCCCAACCAGAAACACATCGGCCATCCGCAAACCGCCCGACAAAAAGTCCCTACGGCAAAGCGGACAATGCATGCAACGGTAAGAAAGTAACTCCATACTCCTGAAGGGATCACTACATCTGCGGGGACTTGCAACCGTACTTTCGGGACCACGTGCAGGCCAGCGCCAGCGAATCCCCGCAGTCAATCACGCAGCAACCCGGCCGGGTCGCCTTGCGGAACCAGCCAAGCGGAATATGAAGCGCAGTTGCCCCAGTTCCGAAGTCAGCCGCGCGGCGACAATTGAAGTTCAGCGAGCAAGCCGCCGGATACGATTCTGCCAGCACAGGAACGCAAATTGCCGTCTCCCATTCGAAACAACGCAATCCCGCCTCGGGGCACGGTGCAGTGGTACACACCGCATCCAGTCCCTGCAGCGCAAACGCCGGCCACGGCAGCAATATGTACATCGCCAGCGGCGACCAGGCAGTTCAGCATTGCCCGCTCACGCCAATGGTGCCGCCTGCGCATCCTACACAGGCAACTCCGCGACCATAGCGTCAATGGGAACAGCTCACGCAAACCACACCTCCAGGCAAGCTGTTCGCCGGGCAGCACAGCCCACAAGCCGTCCAGCCTGGCTGAAAATCATTCTGCTAGCAACGAACTCGGCCTTTGGAAGCCGCGCGCCGGGCCTGGGTGATCAACCGCACAGCGCTGAGCCTCAGATTTTCTGCCAACACACCACTGGGCCCTTCCTACTGCATCCACTGCCGACAATCAAGCACCGTCCCTTGAAGCTTGCCACGCGACGAACCGCCCAGAAGAACATTCATCTCCCCCGCCAAGCGCCGTACCCAAGGCGCTGAAGCGCGCCAACAGTCCTGACGCTGGAGGCCCGCGCTGGAAGCTGAAATCGACAGGCAATGCCAGCTCGACTACCCCACGCGCGGACCAACCTCCCTCCGTGTTCATGCGAACCAGCCGTGCAACCACAGCGCCGCCCTGCCACTGGGTCGGTAGCCCACCACGCTGGCCAAGACGGTTTCCCACAAGGAATAATCGGCGCATATCCCGCCGTCCACCAACCGCCGGCATACTCTCGACCGGCAAGCACCCGCAAACGCCAATTGTTCTGTGTTCTGCAGCAACCAATCCCGTCTGGCGCTAACGCGTATCAATAAAAAAGGGCGCACGTAACCTCTGAGTACGCCAACCTGCCGGACGTGTCCAGGCGCAACTGAAAGGCTGCGACACGGCGCACTCCCAAACGCGGCGCAACGTCGCGTAGCTCTCCCAGCAGTTTGCCTGCGGTCGCGCCCTCAAAATCACGCTTGCGTAACAAAAGCCGGGAGATCCTGCCACCAAGCAACGCTGTCCGCGGCGCGTACCTCGTTCTCCACCGAACCGCGTGCAGCTCAAACACATCGCGGCGTCGCGCCACCTAAGCACCCTACTGAACAAGGCTCCTCGCCCCGCGAAGCTCCAGATGCAACCAAACGCGCACGCCACGTCACGCCCGGCCAGAAACGCCCGCCAGATCTGAAGCAGCGGCCGGTACGAAACAGTAGCGCCTGTGCGAGCCGACATCGAAATTGATCGATACGCACTATCGAAGAATCCGCGGCGCATAGAATCCAGTGCCGAGCCCGAGCTCAAAGCAGCATATCAGATGTGGAGTACTCTTCGGGAAGCGTGGCCAAGCCCGGCCCGACGGCAGTGCATACGTGCAGGCGGTGCAACCCCCATACGGACAAGGCCGGGTCCACACGTCAGATCGAACCCGGCCGCACCGGCATTTGTCCAGTAACCTGCCGCAGGCAATCACTTGCCTACCGCCAGCCGCAGGAAGGTACAACAAATACCGCCCGCCGCCGGTTGGGCGCCAGCAATCCGAGGCGAAAACCCAAGGCGCAGTTCCTCCCGCAGGCCGTGCTCGAACGCCCAGGGCCCCGAACAAGCGAAGCTCCGATCGACCTCATCACCAAGCCTCGCGGGGTAAAGTAGGCTGACTGCGAGCTGAAAGCGATAAGCCCAGGCCGCAAGAAATCCATGCCAGCGCGCATCTGCGCAGAATCGACCGCGCATCGGCAAAATCCGACAACATCTGTGCGCCCAAGACGGCCCGTCGTAATCCCAGCTCGGGGGGCGAGCAGCGGCATTGACCGGGGTTGCAGCACTCGACTGCCGGCGTCCGGCTGATCACGCCAACGGCTGGGGATCCGCCCACACCACGCAGCACCGCGTCCATGCCAGTCTGTGGCACAATACCAGGCCAAGCATGACGTAATGCCGCGATTAAAAGGATGGATGGCAGGCCCAGGCCGCCGCGACACTTACACCCGCAACTGCCTCGGCGACCTTCAATGTCAAGGCGCAAAGCCGCGCGACGGGTTGTTGCCTCCCGATCGCCGAAGGCAAAAACCCAGGTCTGCCCTCTCCGCGCGACCTGCAAACCGCAAACCTCGTAATTGGCTCGCGCGCCAGCACAACACCACCGGCCCCCCCCCCGCGCCCCCCCCCCCGCCAACCCCCCCCCCCCCGGAAAAGGCCCGCAGCATGCCCGCGCCCAAAGCGCATGCGACCATGGCTAATGACTGCAAACAGCCCAAACTGAAACCTCCCCTGCAGGCCGGCAAAAAGGAATATGCGGTGGGCCGATCAATACCACTCGCTCACCCGGCCCGCCGACAAACGCTTGAGGTGGCCCAGAGCAACCGCAACTCGCAATCCCTTCCTCCCTACCAGGAATTCACTGAGCGCCGCTTCCGGCAGCCGTGCCGGCAAAGCTGCATCCCAGTTCCGAAACCGGTCGCTGCCCACACATACAGCGTCGGCCCTGACCGCCCAGATGCCGCTCATCGAGCAAGGTCGAGAAGTGATACGACCGAGCCCATCATCGACTTCGCCCCCAGACTGTGGCACTGAAACAAGACCACGAGCAATGTGAAAAGTGGGAGAGAAGCTGGGCGAAACCTGCAAGCAAAATAACTGTAAATGCGTACAGCATATTTACTCAGCACACAGGTCAACGGAATTGCATGCACGAACCTCACGCCACCTGAACAGGTAACGAAAGGAAGTATCAAAGGGTAGGTTTGGGCCTGAAAACGAAGAACCGTCATAGTAGCCGGGCAAGCCAGTCCATATCTTCGGACGAGTGACCTTGAATATTGTCCCGCCCGCCCTTCACCAGTCGAGAGCCAAACCAACTCGCTCCATTGCTGAAAGCTCATCCGGTAACAGGGCGCCGCAGGCCCAAGCGCATCGCCAAGCGCCTGGACGCAACGCCGAGCGAACATCTGCGGCGTGTAGCGCCAGAACAGCGAACGATCCGGTGGTACGGTCACCCGACCATCAGCACCTGCCTGTTTGAGCGTATCGCGTACGGCAACAGCCAACAACGCCCGACCGATATCCGCAACTATCCACAGCTTATGCATATCGCTGCGGCAAGAATGCGGGCGCGCCGGCGTCGTGCACCAAGCACCCAATCACTATCCAGTGCGCCAGTTTCCGTGAGTTTGTGCAGCCCGAAGCACCGACATCCGGCTCGCTCTCGCCCACCGGCTGCACGCTGGTACGCGATCTGCGCAACAGGCAGCGTCCGGCCACCAGGGCATCATCGCGCAGGCCAACACCCAGCCAGTCAAAACCGGCTGACCGAGAAAGCAATCAAGGGGGGGGGGGTGGGGTATGTCATCAAGGGCGCGATCCGCCGAGGAATGTACTGCTTGTCGATCCGCCTGCATGCGCGACCAACCCCGCCCGCAGCGAATCACCACCCAGAAAGCAGCCTCATCGTCGCTCAGCGAAACAGGGTCTCGCCTTCCTGACCATGCCCAGCTCAGTGCCGGCAGCTCCTCTACGGTTTCCAGAACCTGCTTGATTCGACCAACTTCGGCGGTGACGCACGCGATTACGTCCAGCAGTCTTGTTCGTTCCTCACGCCTGCTCGCGATCGTGCTGCTTCGAGCGGGATTACATGGGCCCAGACTGCCCTCGCCTCAACCCACAGACGATATGCAGCCCCCCCAGCAACAGCAGCCGGCGACCAACCAAGCCATTTCACCGGGAATCAGTCCACGGAATCAGCACGAACCTTGTACGGAGCCTTGCCATCCAGTTGCTCTTCAATACGCAACAGGTGTTGTACTTGGATACACGGTCAAGCGACCACAAGCGCGAACCTCTTGATCTGGCCCCAGCATTGCCTACGGCCAGATCGGCAATGTTACTGTCTTCGGTTCGCCACTGCGATGTGAAATCACCGCGGTTGAAAAGCCGGCAGCCTTGCCATCGGATGGCTTCCAGGTTTCGGTCAGCGAGCCGATCTGGTTGAACTTGTCAGAATCGAGTTACCAATGGACTCGTCGATACACGCTTTGAGGATCTTGGTTTGGTCACGAACAGATCGTCGGCCCGACCAAGTTGGAACCTGAAACGCCGATCTGTCGTCAGGTCTCCACCACCATCGGATTCATCCATGCCGTCCAACTGGGAGATGATCGGGTACGCTGGGTCAGGCCCGCCAGTATAGTCGGCACAACCCGGTGGCATCAAAAACCTGGACCCTCGCCAGCCAAGCATATTTGCCGTCCTTCGTAAGAATCGCGGCCGCGCATCCAGCGCGAGCGTAACTGTCGTCACCAGGTATAACCGGCAATTGCGACTCCGCTTCGCGCAATCGCAGCCAGCGCATCTCGTGACGCCAGGTTCGGTGCATAAGCCGCCCTCGTCGCCACGGAAGGCTCAACCACGCGCCTTCAGTTACTGGCCTTGAGGTGATGGGAATATCTCTGCAACCCATACGCAGCATCGCAAAAACTCTTGGCACCGACCGGCTGGACCTGAATTCCTGAATGTCGACGTGTTGTCAGCATGTTCGCCGCCATGATGATGTTCATCCATCGGCACGCCATAGGAACTAGACGCCAGGGGTTCCGTCAGGTCGGCAATGTGCGCGTAACAAAAGGCACGCCCTGGCCTGCGCGCTGCCTTGCCGCCGCAAGAGAGACTCGCCAGAATCGCGTTGGCGCCCAGAGTGGCCCTATTTCGGTTAACCGTCCAGTTCGATCACTCGCGCGGTCCAAGGCCAGCCTGACGATCATCGCGAACCCACCAGCAGCCTCACGGATCGACCATTTGATATTGCGCGACTGCCCTTGAGTACACCTTTGCCAGATAAAGGCTCTTGTCGCATCCCAATTCCAGCGCTTTCGCGGGAACCGGTAGAAAAGCACCCGGAAGGGCGGCAGGCCGACCCAGCAGGCGCCTTCCAGAATCACGTCGGCTCACGGTTCGGTTGCCCACGGGAATCGAGAACTTCGCGACCCTTGATAATCAATGACTTAGCCATGATTGCCTACTTGTCCAATCTAACAAAGAGAAAAAAGGGGGTATCAGGCGGTTCCAAAAGCACAAAAGCTTTTGAAACCATTTTAGTTCGTCGGGGCCTGAGCTGAGCCGGAAGGGCTCGAGCTTGGTCCAGACGCAGGGCCGCAAGGGGCATCGCACTGGCATATCCGATCCGGATGGCTTTCCAGAAACAACCCGCAGGGCTGCTGTCATGCCCGCCTTGGCCCAGACGGACCTGGGCACCCGACCAACCGCCGAATCACTGCGACACCGGGCAATCTGCAGGCGTGGGTGACGTCCGAAAAAGACCGGGATTCCGAACTGCTCAAATGATGCCAAAGCCGAGCATGTCGACGACCAGATTGTTGTAGCCGAAAGCTGAGCGCGCTTCACTAGAGAACCAGCGATCATGCCAGCCTCTCACACTTTGCTGAGGATATGACTCTCTCTGCGGCGCAGAAAACTGGGCCTTCTTGATATGGATCACCTGCTGGGTCTTGGCCATGCCACAACCATATCAGTCCGCCCGCGACAGGAAACCGGCAACTGATGATGTCGCAGACCCTTCAGCCACGTGCGGCCTGAATGCGGCCTCGTGCACGTCGGTAATCAAACGGCAACATGAAGGGCCGCTTGATCCTTCGAATTCTTCAAACCCCTTCCAGGCCTGGGCACGGAAGGATGATCGACGACCGATTGGCCTTGTCGAAGCTGGCCTTGACACATAAGGAATGCCCAATTTGCTGGTGACCCTCGAACATAGGTCTCGCAAATGCGCCATGCCATAATCGCGGATCCCCAGCACATTCCCATGCCACGCTAAAAGAGCACAAAGGGCTTGTCGTTGGCGATGTGATGGTCCTGCCCGGCGCGCAGTGACCTGAACCGTCTTGTGTTGCATTCTGTATTCCTCAGCCCTTGAGCTTGTGCTGGCCAGTGCCCGTCTGGACAAAACGCTGAACCAGCGGATGGCATACGGATCGAGGTAATTTCGGATGGAACTGGCAACACGCCACGAACCAGGGGTGATCACCGACTTCGGATCACTTCCAACCCAGCGCAACGTCCACCGAGCGACCCCGTCACTTCAAAACCGCCAGCTTTCCAGAATCGCCAACAATTGTTGTTGACCTCGTAGCCGATGCCGTGACGTTCGACATGAATCCTGCCATAGCAGTCATGGGCCTGGAGCCAGGTCTCAAGGCGCATTCTGCCCGCCCAGGCGCATGGGTGCGCCCAGCGTCGGAGTCTTCAATTGCGCTGTTGCTTGCCCCACTGGCGTTTTGCCATTCGGTGATCAGCCCACCACCGGAATGCCTCGCTGGTCTTGTCGAACTCGCGTGAGTTGCGCGGTCGCCCAGCGAGCACACTGCGGGCTACTCGATCACCGCAACCTGCATCCCCAGCCAGATGCCCAGGTAAGGAATCTTGTCTTTCACGGGCAATGCGCACGCGGCAATCCTGCCTTCCACTCCGCGGCAATACCAAAGCCTCAGGGACCAGAATAGCGTCGACACCTCAAGCAGGCCTACGCCTTGAGCTCGATTTCTTCGAGTCGATCGTAGGCAATGGTGACCTTGTCTGACTCTGGAGCCAGCGTGGCCAGCGCTTTCGATCAGCGACCTTGTAGGCATCCAGCAATCCATGTACTTGCCGCCATTGCGATGTCACTTCCTTGTTCGGGTAACAGCTTTGCCGGCCAACAACCGTCCATTCGGAAGATCCTGCACTGGCGCAATCGATACCGCGAAGCGGCTCGAATAAACAAAGTCACCCAGGCCCTGGCATGCAGTACAAGCAGGAATACGGTAGATGGTATCCAACTCTCCACACGAATCAACCGCACGTGCTTCAACGTGGCTGAACAAGCGCGATCTGCGCCTCGAGGACAGTCAATCGGGTGGTCAGAGCGGCAGATCAGCACATCCGGCTGCAGACCGATGGAGCTGCAGTTCCTGTGAACCGAATGCTGGCTGGCTTGGTCTTGGTTCGCCGGCCGGTGCGATATAGGGCACCGAGGGTAAGGTGCAAAAAAAATGGGGGGGAAAAAAAAAAAAAAAATAGCAAAAAAAAAATCGCGCGCTTTGGCGTCCATACTTTCTACACGCAAATGGCGAATCGCTTCCAGGAACGGCTGGGATTCGAATATCGCCAACAGTACCGCCGATTTCTACCAGGGCCACGTCGGACTGCGCACCCTGATGATGCGGCTCTTGATCGTCGTCGGTAAATTATGCGGAATGACCTGAATGGCTCCGCGCCAGATAATCACCCCGGCGCTCCTTGCCAGCACTTCTTCGCTACACAACTGCCAGTGTGGAAAGTTGGTGGCGCGGCTCATGGTGGCACTTACGAAACGCTCCGAGTCGACCTCAATCCAGAATCGGTCTCGGCCGCCATCGTGGGTGGACGAACACTTCACCGGCTGCTGGAAGGGGCTCATGTGCCGGAATCGACGTTGAATACGGATCCAGTTTTGAAGCCAGGTGACCTTCAGCCCGTGCTTCGAGAATGGCCGCAAGCGGCAAGCGAAGCAAATACCGCTTGCCCAATGAACAAACACCAAGCCGCGTGACGAAAGATGTAGCGCGTCATGAAAAAACCGCCGTTGGAATGAAACTGTTAAGCGACCAGAGCCGCGGGGAATCGAAGGGAGCCTGGGGCCAGCACTGGTTGTATTCCCAAAGTCTCCGTCAAGATGGAAGTCAGGATACCAGACGCCCCCCGATTGCTACAATCCGTAGGGGCACCAAGTGACTGAAAAGCCGCTTCGTCCGCCGCTCGCGACTGTGCCTCAGCATTCCAGCGCCCGGCGACCAGAGACCAGTTGCTCGTCCGCAGTATAGCAAGCGAACTCGAGCAACCAGCCCATGGCGGGATGCGCGCCGTTGCAGCAGATCCTTGAGCGCTGGGTCGGCCGGCCTGGCAGCTTGATCTGCTCACACCCCGGCGATAGCCTACGCCGCCAGTCGCGCGCACAGCGAATACCGGGTTTTGCCCAGCCTGATCAAGAGTTCTGCCAATTATCACCAGCCAATCCGTACTAAGCCCAGGCGGCAACGCCTGCTCAAGCGCGTCGGCCCAATCACCTCAGGCAAGGAGCCATATACGACCTGACAGAACGCTAAAGCCGGTAAGCCCGCAAGGCGCATTATCGGCTGCACCATTCCTCCGCCCGACAGTTGTTGCACAAAAGGCCTGCAACTGGCGCCGCGGGCGGCAGGGTCGTGGTGCACGATGCCAGCCAGTAACGCAGCAGAA
>Ga0163217_1069295_pt1 | contig 13270 bp, 7 predicted proteins | sample SynspAceP_FD_185933 | JGI IMG/M metagenome (GOLD analysis project Ga0163217, IMG submission 185933) | Saline lake microbial communities from Ace Lake in Antarctica - Synechococcus sp. Ace-P (PacBio error correction) | ecosystem: Environmental > Aquatic > Non-marine Saline and Alkaline > Saline ...
CCATAAAAGAAAGGGGAAGGATTTTAAAACCTTTAATCAAAAAAATCTTTTAAAAAATCGCCCCCAATCCCTGAATTCGTCCAAATTCTTTTCTTGGATAATAGTTTTTTCTTCCCCTAGCCTTCCCTGGGAAGCTGATAAAGATTTTTTTCCCATGGGTTGAGAAAAATTCCCGAGTTTAATGGAAAAGTTTTTAAACCAAATGGATTGCCAAATTTTTGGGTAAAAATTCACTATAATTTCCAAGATTCGATTTTACCTCCATTCAAAATCTATATTTTCAAGAAATGTACCGGCGCAATTCCAAGCTATCCAAGAATAGTTTGGCCTTACCTTCATTCAACCTCGCCCCCTTTAGATTATACTCTTGTGGAAATCCGATCACAATGGAATCATTTTGAAGGATCCATCAAATCCCATTGGTCAATAATTCAAATTCAAAATCGAAGTTATCCCAGAGATATTTTCCAAACCGGGTGCATATGAAGCTAGCAATAGAATCCATTCGTTGAAAAACCATTTTCGGAGTCCAAGACAGAAACAAGTTCGAAAGCGATTGGCAAGCCAAAGCTTTGTTTCCTGTCTCTGGATGAATTTCGATCAAAAATGAGTTGGTCAGCATTCGGATAGACAATAATCATATTTCCGGCTGAATTCCCAAGTCGAAGCACTGGGATAAACCCGTTTAGGAAGTTTTTTACGCTAATCTGAGGAAGTGGTGATTTTTATGTGAAGCCATTGTTTTCCACTGATATGGGTATTGTAATATGATCTTCTTGCCAATTCGTCTCGGACTGAATTCAATTGTAACTTTAGCGTAAATCCCTTTGGGCACCGTCCAACATCTTTCCACGGTAAATCAAACTCCAAAAATCCTCTTCAAATACAAGCCAAGGCCGCGTCCTCAATATCTGGAGAGTTACATTTTCATACCCAGTTGTTTTTTGATCCCAAAAATGAGTTGGGTATCTAGGTTTCTAGATGGCCAACTCCCACAAATTAGGCATTTGTCCAGCTGTTCCTTGCATCTAAGTTTCAAATCCGTAGTGGCAAGTTGTTCTATGTTGGCGTTGGTGTGGGGTTGTTTACTGTCTTGCCTGAGATTCGGAATTAGCAATGCATGCAAAAATTACTCCGAGAAAAGAAAACAAATCTGAAAATTGGAGATTTTCATTAATCTAACACTTCTATAAAACTTGATTGATCTTATTTCACTGATCGACTTTCCCCAGATGAGTGGCTTAAAATGCTACAAGGCTCGGATGAAAAAATTGATAACCCCTGATTGATAAATTGGTTTTTTTGAGAGAAATGGTAGTTCTCAACAGGATTGCTATGAAAAATGCTCTTTCAGAATCCATTTTTGATTTAGAAGCCTTCACAATGCTCAAGGTTTGGTGCCTTCTCCGGGCCATGATTACTGATTCGATCTTTCGCTTTTCCCATCAGATTCTAACAGTATTTATTGGAATTCCCTCCGCTTACCGAATTCGTTAACCTCCAGATGTCAGAATCCGTTGAAACTTAACAGCTATGATTTCGGTAAATCCAATGCATCGATCAAATTCGCAGATGCGACAAATGCACGATTGAAAAGTACAAGGTTTCCCTCCATGCGATCGCATTAGTGATTCACAAGCATCCCACATTCACGACACTTGGTAAATCCAAAACTCCAAAAACATTAATCCATCTGCACCCTAACTCTCCAAGAGAAATTCTCATGTCGCGCCTTCATGACACATCCAAGTTCCTTTTGAGAATACGGCAATAATCTCCTCCCCTGGATCGGATTCATCAACAAAAAGGAAGGTCGAGTTCCCAGCTTGGAGAATTTTTTAAAGCATTCCGGCACTTGGTGTTTCTCACCTTCGATGGGAAAATTTAGCAACAGAGTTCCAGATCTGGTCACCCAAAAGAAGCCCGCTTCCCTATAGCCGCTTCAATAAACTACATAACTGGGCGATTCTAATAGAATTTACTCATGGTTTGGAAGTGAGAATTGTGATCAATCAATACATTTTCTTCTCACTGTACGCTTTGCAAAGTATTAAATCCGGGAAATGAACCTGCCAAAAGCTCCCAGTCAAGCCTTCCTTTATTTTAATAGCTAAAAACCCTCGGCTTGAATATCGTCGATATTTTTATTTTGAAAATGAATTCTGTCTTACTGCCCTTTCGCAAGCTTCTTGTGGAGGTTCTTCCTTGACGCATCAATTCCATTATCGATCAAAAAGGCCACCAACAATCTTTGCATAATTAGTCTCTCACCCAAAATCCTGTAGCTGTGGACCCAACTTCATTATCCCACAAATTACTCTGCCTCCAATAATACGGGCCTATCCCTAGCTCTTGTCGGTGCATTTATAAGCAAGAACGCACTGTGAGTACAGCTTCCCTGCCATAGCTGCCCATTCGCATCGAATCCCAATCTATGCCCACATGGTATCAGTGATTTTTCAATATTAATTAATCGGCTTGTATTGGCTAGTCTCCTTCCATTTTGGCATATTCCAATTGGGCAGCCTTGGACTCAGCACTTCTATCCTACAAGCGGAAATCTTGCTGCAATAGCAAATTGCGTGGCTCCTTCCCTGCGAGCATGACGTAGGGAGGTATTTTCCATTACCCTTCGTGCTAAGGACTTATTGGACTGTTTGTGATTTAGTCCTAAACGAATGCGACAGACCCCAATCCCCGTCCTCCTGTTCAAAATCGACGCAATCTAAAGTCGTGATCCCTTTCCCTACTCCGGCAGACCCTGGGAGACCACAGATAAGTATCAAGAGTCAGTTCTGTAATCTTAACTCCATGCTATCAACAGCATCCCAAAGAATAACTCCACCAGTATTGAGTTTGGGGCTATCTGCAGCTGCATTTTTAGCTGGTAGATCCATGATCCAAGTAGAGAGATATCAAGGGCAATTCCCCACGATTACAGGGTGCCGATTTTGGCTCCTTTGGAGTGCAATGAATAGTCTGGATAATGGCAGGAATATTTAAAGCTAGATCCCACTAGGGATGTTTGATAAATTTTCTTCTTTGAGACATAAGGAGTATTTTAGAATCTTCCGGTTTTAAAGTTATTTAAAAAACGGGCTGAAAATGGCCCACTTTTTACTCAAATACATTCCTTAAAATAACGCCGATGAAGCATACCTCTGTAAAAGAGTCAAAATTGGAAAGATCTCAATCCCATGCCACCGTTTCGAATTAGCAGTTTTTACCCTGGGAGCAACAGGAGGCTCATATATTAAAATCATGCATTGCCCTATTTGGTAACCGGATGTCTTGAGGCTGGGATGCAGTTGCAGAATTGGCAGGCAAAAACTTGGATACGGGTGCCAAATGTTAACGTAATCAATGCCTAAGATACCCTTCTGGGTAAATCGCGGTCCAATCTGATGATTAATTTAGACTCAATCTCAACGAAAGTACTCAGCTACTTATACTTCAAGAATTTGACAATGCTGAATCCCAAGGCAATCAAGAAAGTTTTTGAATCATCAATAGCGCCATGGGGGCAATGATTTCAAGACGATGCTTGCGAGAATTAGGGGTTGGAAGTTTTCCGGAAATGATGCTTTTTCAACGTGTACCTGTTTCAGGCCGTTGGGACAAATCAGCCTATTTGAAGAAAGTGGAGATCATGCCGGATGAAATGGAAAACTGTCTTTTGATCATCGCATCTCCAGCCAAATAACTTGTTCCCTAGATCGCCTTCAGAAGCAAGCAGGAATGGGCACCGAACAAAAAAATTCTTAAAATCAGAAGGAATCGAGAGAATTGGCTTGGGCAGAGCGCAATGGTCAGAAGTCAGTGAATGACAACTGGGATACGCATCCAAATAATAAAAGCCTCTCTGGAAGTAAAGGAAAGGGCTTTATTTGAAGACGTAACGGATATAAAGTCTCGGATTTGATCGGTAGCGATTTGCGAAAGCAAAATCAGGTGAAACTTTAATGGCTGAATTAAGTTCATATTCGTCATATCAAATGGACTACTATCCCCTTGTAATCGATCATTGTGAATTGATTTGGTAATTTGCTGGAATATCGTAAATGAACCGAGAAGATTGCGAATAGAAACCGATCCATAACTAGTCTCGATTCGTTGTTTTTTCCGTTTTCCCATCGATGAGTTTATTGCCTTATTCGTCTGAGGAGATCGGATAAATAGACTTAAATACCGTCTATTGTTGATTTTTATGCCTATAAGACTTCTAATCGTCTCCCATTTTGAGAAAAGCAACCTTAAAAGTGGTAGATACCCTGGAAGCAGAGGCTAATTTGAATTAAAGGCTTTACGCATCCTCCAGGAACATACAAAAGCCACTTTGCCAAAATCAAGGGTTTTGAAATTTCACTTTCATCCTCTGCCCCTTCCCAATGCAACTACCAAGTCCTATTTGGGTGCATCTAGTCTTCCTGTAAAAAATTTTCCAATTGTCTTGTAATCATTCCCGATCAGAAACCACATCTCAAAAAACCATTCGTCCATTGAACATCTTTGGCTGACCATCCATTTCAGCTGACTTTAAGCCTGTGGCCTTCATAGCAACAGCATGCACTTCAAAAAGTCCCATCTGCACGCATATTCTTAAAAAGCAGATGATCGAAATTAACCAAGTTAAAATTATGCGCTCCTTCTTTTCGTTTGGGTTAAGAGAGATCATTTTCAAGTACTCAAAGCATTTAAGACTTGTAGCGCTCAATATTTTCTTCCCTAAACAATGTGTGGCTTTGATCATATAAGTCATGCCCAAAAAATGCTTGGGTAGGAATTGATATGTTCCCCCAGATCGAATCCTTGTAATACGCCAAAAAAGTTTAACCGGGCCAATTACTTCCGTTTGCCCGGCAAAGTCTTTTGCATATGATTTTTACAGGTCCGTTCTGACCGTAGGATGATCGGATTGTTTCTTGCCTAGATTAACCTGACTACAAAATCGTTATCTTCATCCCGATCAAAAATCACCGGATGTAATCGAATTCCACCAACCTAAACTGATCCTCTAAAGCCTGTGTTTCCATATTTGGTAAAATTTAGGAACCGTCATTTTAAAAATGGTAACCAGCCATTCAATTCCCCAACAAACCACTAAATCAATTTGGTTCCATCCTGATCGATATCAGCAGAACCAAAATACGCATCCGTTACCAATTCAAATATTCTTCAAATCCAGGCTATTTCCTCTGGAAACATCCCTGAAGAATTCCTCCAATATTTTTGAGCAAAAAGCCCTTTGTTCTGCTATCCCCCCCCGAATATTTCCCCCAATCGGACTTCGCCCTCCTACGAATAAATCGAGAATTATCCAATCTCCGTCAAAGTCCTGCACCCTTCTAAACCGCTGAATCCCTACTGCTTTATTCCTTGAGAAATCTTTATTGATGGTGAAATTAACCTCCTTGCCATCCATTCAGTAGTTCGATCTACATTTCTACAGCATCAGGATAGAAAACTCACTGCTGCCTGATACGAGGTAAATAAATCAAGAATCTCTCAATCATTTTTTCTCCAACAATCAAAAAGAAGCATCCCCATTTCTCAAAAGCATTGGACTCACCTTGTAGACAAATCTTTTCTACGAAAGTGCCATCTGCTTTTGTTTCAAGAATACACTTAGGCGAAAAACCTGAGGAGGGAAACCCAAATAATCAAATCTTCCCAATTGATCCTCCATTGAACATCCCTCATGCAAGCTAAGGATGGTCCGAATTGATTAGTTTATGAGGAATTGTACGTTGAATATTAAAGTCAATTTTATCAATCTTCTTTAATGAAATGAAACTTAAAACCTAGCTGACAGAAACTTCCTCAAAATACTGCAGGCTGCCTGTTTCAGTCAAGACCAGCAAGCCGTATTTTCCCAAACTTTTGCCTCTGCATGGCTGATCTCAAAAGAACTTGGTAAGATGAACAATCAACGAGCTTGGGACTCTTTTTGCATCGCGGCCAAATAACGATCAGATTAATTTTACCTGAACTTTGAATTTTCCCAAGGCCAAAGTGAAGAGTACGATTCAATGGAGGACATATATCGCTCGAGACGTTATCTGCTGCTCTTGGTAAAGCCGAATTGCCTTCTGGCAATTTTCCCAAGACTTTCGCTCCCAAACCCAATTCCGGATTAAGCCAACGTACCTTTCAATTTCACTATTAGGAAGTTTGGCTTTTCGGAGCGAATCAAATTGAGTGTATTTTCAAAAAATAAAGGCTGGATCATTGATGTTGTTCACACTAACATAATCCAGATCCCCATCACCGTCAAGATCTTACAAATGGCTGCTCCATTGGAGAAAGAAGGCTTATTTAAGCCGCCAAGCATCTCCCCCTGAATTCTTCGAAGGTCAGATCGCCTTTATTGCGAATAACGCAGTAATTAGGAATTTTTTGACGATAGGGATGGAATCCAGAACTGTCGAATACTAGCGATATTCCTACGTCCGCTCGGTAATGGCAAAATCTTTATCCAGTAATATCTCTTGGAAAATCCATTGTGTCAGAAGTCCGACAAACCATCAAATTGTCTACATCTCCGAAAAGTGGTGCCCAACTCCAATCCGTCTGATAGTACTCCCAGCAAGCATACCCTATTCTCACTAAACGGAACTCCTGCGCTCATTATTCATTTGGCAGCATAATTAAACGGACATACTGATAGTTCATTTAGCCATTGGTTCATCTGCTGATTATATCCTTTTTTGGGGGGGGAATAAAAAAAAAAAAAAAAAAATATGAATTTTTTACCGATCGTGTTTTCTTTCGGGAAATTAATCGCTCGCACAGCATATCGAATGGTGAAATTAGATCTGGGCTTTGTATCATGTTGAAGATCCGAAATATCAGAGCCCCATGGAAAACTGGCTTGTTGTCTCATAGTAGTTTTTTGGATTAGATTTGGAGAAAGTCTCCGTCTTGATTATTGATATATATGGATGTCATTAAGTGACATAAATCATTACTGACATGGATGTCCAGGCCAGCCATCGTTAGTTGAGATCGACGAGACCAACTAAGCCAATCCAAAATCCTTCAATCTGTAATACCCTGCTACGATCAGTAACATCTGAAAAAGTACCAATCACCATTATTTCGATAAACTTATCATTATTTATAGCCCGATCCATCAAGTGATTTTTTATCGATAATTACTTGGGCGTGGATTTACTTTGTCATTGTTAAATACATTATAAAATCAAGATCTCCATCTAAGTCATAATCGATAAATGATGCCCCATAGAATTGCCGAGTCTGCAATCCCAAATTGCGAAGCTTGCTCAATAAAAAAAGTTTAACATTTTCCTTCTTCATGCCCCCTTGATTAAAAAAAGTAGATTGTTTCGCTGCCTCTGAACCTTTTTAACATGGCCGTGGGCCACATAGAATGTCCTCAGCCATCGCCATTGAATCAACGGAAAGTTGTTCCAGTACACCAAGCGCCAAGTGCCTTCCACACCGCCTTTGAGGAATATCTTTGGAATTTTGAAATCGCCTTGGTTCAAGGTAAAAGTTTATTCGATAACTTGATTATTCCTGTATATAAGAATTAAATCCTGCCAGCCGTATTATTAAAATCAGCAACTAGCAAGACCTGCCCCCATTGAAAATATATCGTCTGTTAAGGATATTAAAATGAATCAGAATTCAGTGATTTTGATTCGCAAACTCCAACACCGGTTTTGTTCAGCGCTCTTAGTTTAAACAGTTTATCATCTTGAGACAGGAAAAATAGGAAGAAATGAAAGATTTAGTGGTAGCTAAACAGCCATAAATAGGACACACTTCATAAGGCAGTAAATTGGGTGCTTGGGAGTGCATGAAATTACCCTTTTTGAGGCAAAGGCGAAAGATTTTGTTCGCAGATAATAAATAAAAAAAGGAAGGCTTTTTCAGCCTTCCTTTCATATTAATGTAACTATCTTAAGTTGAAGCCTGGATTTTGAATCAAAAGTATCTGATCCAACGCCAGTCAATCTGATCCTGTTGGAACATTGGAAGACTCTGTGCTTTCGTGAATTTGGCTCCCCTAAGGCAGATGCCAATTGAAACACCATCAGAGAGCATAGAGTAGTAAGTCAAGCCTCTGCCTGACACTGTTTCCAACGAACTGGTCATAGAATCTATGTCTTCCATTACCAAGCTCAAGGCATTCTTTCCATTCTAACGCAGTTCTTGGCACAGCAGCATCAGTCCAAGGCCGCCAGTAATACGTGCTTACCACAATACTTTGCAGCATCGTACCGGTCACCTCTCTTTAGCTTTAGAAATTGATTGCTCTTAGTTCTGATAACGGTTTACATACTCACAAGCGCTTTTTCCCAATCCGCCTGTCTCGATTTCAGCCTCAGTCCGCCATCAATAATAGCATCAGCAATCCTCGAATGATCAATAAAGTTTGATACCAGTAATAGCCTTGGATGTCCAAGAGGAGTTACCTGGAAAGACGCTTGCTCAGATCTTGCAATATACATACTTCTTAGGAGAATAGGGTCCGCATTTGGCCTGGTTTCTGATCCAAGCAGCGCCTTGGAAAATCCTGCCAATCTAGGTAAAGGAAGTCCTCTTTTCTACCCACCGCTGTGATCCATTACGTGGATTTCATTAGGTTTTCCCTGTATCAGGTGTGAAAGAATCCTGCAGTATTGAATACCCAATGAATCTTCTTTTACTCTGTTTGCAGTTGCATTGTATAGTTCTATCTAAGATTGGAAAAGACCAGCATCAGTAGTTCTAAATGCATTCACAAAACGTAAAGGTTGGTTGGAAGAATCCCGCAACAGTTACCTGGACCAAGATGGACCTGTATTGTATGGAAAATTCAATTGAAATTCAGGATTTGCAATTGCATAGAACCTGTATTTGCTGAGACTGATAAGCCCAGATTGATTCTGAGGTTATCATTTGCTCTCTGAACATATCCATCGTAGAATAAGCACGCAAAACAATATTTCAGGTTATTGCTGGTTACCTTGTTATCCATTTTGTAATCACATCAGTGACTATGCGTCTTAGCATCTGAAATTTATTTGATATAATAAACTTTAGCAAGTCAATGCTTTCGCTGCTCCCAATGATATTCACTCTTCCTTACCTGAGGGTTGTGTTTGCAAGGAAGATTATCAGCTGCAAACTTCCAAAATCTGCTTCGATGAAGCCAAAAGGTCCTTTAATCAATTTTCACATCTTCCCAAGCCACTACCATACATCTCTGTCTTCATCTACATAAGGAGTAATTTTCCGTATTTTTCTCAAGTCAAAATAGGTAATCGCACTCTCAAGATCCTTTGCCTGAGCAGAAAGACGCTTTACATCATTGGCAAAAACTCCAGGTCCTGGCTTAGCTAAAAGTCTAAGCTCACGTTATTTGCTCTAGGCGATGCCGCTTCATAATTACTAATCAGTATTTTCGCACCCCAAATCACCTGAAAGCTGAGTTATGCCTCAAAACGCTGAAAAGCGTTGATAGATACTGAGTCTCCAGGGTCAGTACCCTTGTTCGCTCACCACCATCTAACACTAGACCCTACCCAAACCCAATTGGAAGCCTCCTGCTAAATGTGAACGAATCCTACATTTTATCTGAAAGAATAGGCCGCAATCAAAGAAGCATCTATAGACCCGCTAGCGAAGTTAACTGAGCTCTGACAACAAACCTGTCGGCCGCGACATTCCAGGAAATCATCGCTACAGAACTCACTGCTACCATCATCTCCTGATGCCAATAGCGCTGCCGATTTTTAATTTAAAATTTTTCATTTTGATCATCTATTATAATTTCTATACTCATTTTCTTTATAAGTGTTTAAGCTTAGAAGCTGAGGTTTATGACTCGAAAGTATAACCTCTGTAACTGGATGTTACCCACTGTCCGATTACCGAAATAGCAGTAATCGGCGTCACACGCCAACTGCAGATCTAAAATCCTTCATATCCCTGTAGCGTAAACAAGTTTATTCGCTGAGGCAAATACTCTTAAATCGCTTCCAATTCTCATCTCTCCAATAGGTTGCCAGAAGCGTATAACCCAAGGTCACGTTCTGCAATCTCAAGTAAGATCGCATCTTCCACTTAGAAAAGAGTATTTCCCAAACATTAGATGGTAAAGAGAAGTTTGAGATCTTTCTCAACTACAGGAAATTGTAGGCATCCAAGTTCCTCAGGAGTCCAAGCACCTTTCAAACGCTCTGATATAGACGCTCTTCAAAATGTTTGGATGAATCTGTAAAACCACCTTAGATTGGTTCCAACCTCATTACCAAATTTGAAGTTATACAAGTAACGCCTGAATAAATCAAACCTTTGGTATCCATTACTGTAAAGTTTACACCATCCGGGAAATCAGGAATTGGATTCCAAAGATTGTTCGGTCCATCTGGAGTAATACCCCATCACCGTTAACAATCTTTCAAACTTGAAAACGACCTTTGGAGCTGCCCCATCTTGAAGGTAGCATGACTACTGTACATCTTCCTGCATTTCTTGAAAAGACCAAGGGTGAGTATCTCCGAAGAACGTTGATAGAGGTGTGTCTAACTGAGTTTTTCTGATTGGAACGAGATTCCCTCTTGTAACCAGGGTTAACAGATGTGATATATATTAGCCCTGGTGCCAAGAAACAAGTTTCATCTTCAATCAGACCTTTACAGTTAACTGTAGGTGAGTCCAGAATTAAAATTTACCTCTAGTACTTACCAAGGTCCAATCCTCTGTTGAGCATTTGACCATATGTTTAGCAGAAGGAGGTGAAGCAATTGGCTTCCAGCAGTCCAATAGGAATTGGACTGTAAATAGAAGTCCTTAATAATCCCTTTTCCACCAGTCAAAGATCACGTCCAATTTACCGTTGAAGAATGTACCGTCAAAACCAAATGTTTGTGTCTCAGCAGTTTTTTCCCCACTGAGCATTTGGTTACCAAAATACGACGTTCTTCCCTAAATCCGATAATAGCTGAAGAGTTTTGAACCAGTAAATATGCATAACGAAGAACTCCTACGTTACCACCAAAGTAGCGAAATATTGGTTGTTAGGGTCTACGTTATTGGAGTTACCCATTTGGGTCCCAACCACCACGTGATTTTTCAAAAATCATCAAACAGCCAGTAGCGCTGGACAAGAATGCCTTCAGAAGAAATGTTCTCCAAGCTGGCAGAGAATGCAGGAATACACCATATCTGTTATTGTACCAAACCTGGAAGAACCATCAACGCTTAACAACACCACTAAATAAATACTTATCGTTGTACGTAATATTTACACGGCCAAAGTAAGAACTGAAGTTTACACCTCTATATAAGCCAGATTTACCTGACGGGTTGAATACTGGTAAGTTAGAAATATTGACGGAAAATCAGGGATTCTCTAGAGAATGGATTCTGACCTGAAGCACCATAAATCTGACCTGCACGCAGTATTCAAAGCTTCTTGTCCTAAAATCACATCAAAATGCATGTCTTTCCGAGTTATCCATTCCAGTCACTGTATTTGTGAAAGTCCATCCAAAAGTTTAAAAGCAGAACCTTCACCATACTCCGACACGCTGAATTGTTTTCTGAGTTTTTCCGTACTGAAGTCTACGAGTAGTTCCAGAAATAGTTGCTAGAATAATTCAATTACCCAAAGCAGTTCGAAAAGTCCAAGTTATCCAAGATATTCATACTCAGCGTAAACGTTCCGAATGCCTTGAGCGATAACCATCTTTATCTGCTTGACCATCTCTAATTAGCTAACTGGATTCGAGGGTTTGTTAAAAACCTCTACAGCAGCGGTACCCGCATATTACCTCCAATTCATCATAAATTGGGATGATTGAGGCATATCGGAAGGCTTGAAGGATGTCATTCTCAATCATCTTTGAGATTCCTTGACCCACCACTGCCTACCCTTGCTGCCCAATACCTGACGGTAGGTAGCCTGAAAGTTTTCACCGATTCTAACTTTCCTTGGTCACAATCAAACTCAAGAAGTTAGCTCTGAAAGTAATTCGCTTATAAGTCGTTTACCTATAGTATACCCAGCCTGCTCTTGGTAGGCCTAGACCAATATAGAATCTGCTAGTTTTCTGATGCCACCATTTAAACCGATAGAATGTCTGTCAATGGAGCAATTTCTTGTCAATTGCACCGTACCAGTCCAGTTCCCCTCGCCGGTAGCCGCCTCTTACATTGGCTAATAGGGCCTTTCGATTGGAGTCGACTGTTAATACTTTGCACGCTTTCTGCTCGATACGATTCGCTGAGATGGACCTGCTACTCCAGCCCCACCACCAACGTTAATTAATTATAGGTAAGACAGTCGAAACGGATCCAAATTGAGGATGTCCATAAAATTTGGAGCTCCCTATTACTGATTCTAAGCTTGGTTTGTTTCTTGCTCAACTCAAGGTGGTTGTTTTGCGAAATCCTGTGGGTTGTCATCATTTGATAAGGCCTTAACTCCTGGATAAGTCCACCATATCAACCACTGTAAGTCAACACGAAAGTTTTTGATTTCCTCTTTACCTTTCTTGGTAGTGTAGATAATCACCGCCGTTGGCAGCTTCTAGCTCCGTAAAATGGAAGCATGCAGCAGCATCTTTCAATACTGTAGTAGATTTTCGCTGGGGGATGTCATCCTGGATCAAGAATGCTCCGTGTTTCCCACAGGAACTCCATCCACAGATTATATATGTGGTTCGTTACCACCGAAGGCACCAAAAACCACGACTCGATAATTGATGAGGTACCGAGGCGACCGTTCTGTAATTACCCGTAAACACCAGAACACGAACCCTGAAAGGACTTGCTGCAACGTTAACCCAGAGGAATTACTGTCAAATCTTTGGGATTTACCTGTTGCGATCGCACCAGTGGTATTTCTTCTGCTGTCAATCGTGTAACCAGTAACGACAAGCCTCAGTAAGCGTTTCTTTTTTCGTCCTGGGCTCATTTTAAATATCAACACCACGCTTCCTAAGATCCCCAACACTTGCTTCCACCCAAGTGTAGGCCATGAATGAGAAATACTAAAACTGCTATGATCATTTGGGACATTGAGGAAAATTTTCCATCAATGTCTGTTGCGTACCCTGTAGTAGTTCCTTTTATGAGGATTGACACCCGAAGGTCCTATATCGTACTCGTCAAGTACTGTTCCGGTGACAGTCTTCTGTGCGAAGGCCGTAGCACTTGGAAAGCATTAGGAGCATTAGGAATGCTCCTAGAAATTGTAAAGATTTTCATATACGTAGAATAGATTGGGTAACAAAGAATATATTTAAAACTGTCC
>Ga0163217_1102256_pt1 | contig 13270 bp, 12 predicted proteins | sample SynspAceP_FD_185933 | JGI IMG/M metagenome (GOLD analysis project Ga0163217, IMG submission 185933) | Saline lake microbial communities from Ace Lake in Antarctica - Synechococcus sp. Ace-P (PacBio error correction) | ecosystem: Environmental > Aquatic > Non-marine Saline and Alkaline > Saline ...
AAAAAAAAAGAAAAAAAAGGAAAAAAAAAAAAAAAAAAAAAAAAAAAGGGGGAAAAAGGGGAAAAAAAAAAAAAGAGGAAAAATTTTAAAAAAACGGGCCCCCAAAAAAATAAAAGGGGGGTTCCCCCCGGGCACCGAATGGCAAAAGGAGGGCCGGCAAAAAAATTCCCGGATCGCCTGGCCCCGCAGGGAATGAAAACCGGAATGAAACCAAGGGGTTCGCGCCCGGACCCCCTTTCCCAGAAAAAACCCGCGTCAGAAACCCCGTCCGTTTGTGGGGTTTTAAAAAAAACAATAGGCAGGGCCCCCGTGGTCAAAAAGCCAAAAGCGGCGTTCGCCCAATCCCTCCCGGGGCCCATCTCGAACTGGGTTAGAAAGGGCCCCGTGGGTGGCGGGGAGGTTCCCCGAAATTCACCTGCCTGGAAAGAAATCAGGCTGGGTTTTTCCAAGAACATCCTCGGTCCTTCGGCTCAGGATGCCAACACAACAATGTGATCCCCGGGACCAACCCCGTCCGAAGCCGCGGCGAGCAAGGCCGCCAACCCCTGCCGGCGCCGGATGGGGTCGAGGGATCCCGACAGTCCGCCACAAGCCCGCCAGCCGCCTGCCGCCCTTCTTTGCCGTCGGTCAGGTAACAAATCGGTTCGGGCAAATCGCGCGCCAGAAATCTCAAAAGCGCTAGCATCGAGGGTGTTCTTGCAATCTAAGCGCCCCCTGGCCTTGAGGCCCCCGGCCCTTCGGGTTTTCAACGACGCCCTGCCTGCGCGAATGCCTTTCCGATCAAAGCGCGGGGGCCGCTTCGGGTTCAACCACGATGCATGTGCGGCGCAATCCCCCCAGGCACGAGGGGTGGGGTCGGGGGGAGGGCAGGTTTCATTCGCCCCCTCCTGGGGTGGTGAAATGCGGAGGTTGTCTTCTGATGCGGATGGCAAAAAAGGGGATTATTGTTTTTCACCCCAAGAAAATTCCCATCCAAGTCGGGCCGGTCTCTACGAAAACTTCAACGGATCCCAGGCCAGAAGAAGGGCGGGACCAGGTCCTTCCCGCCCCGGAAAATATGCAGAGAATAGCGCTTTCATCCTTACCCAGAAGCACATTGCGCTCGATGATCGTGAACTCGGACCAAGCCAACGTGATTTCTGTCTATGTCTGTGCACTTGCGCTCACGGTGTCGCCAAGATCAGGGGCAAACAGGCCGCGCCCAGGCACCGAAGATGAAATATCTCTCGCGTGCAGCGGTCCCTTGTGACACCGCACACTCCCGTGGCGGTCGAAAGACGGCCTATGGATATGCTCGGGGATGTCCCCCGCCCGCCCCATTCAGCCAGCATAGGTCCCCGCCACGCCACTCTGGAATTGCCGGTGGTCCGACACGATTGCGCTTGCCGGGAGCAGGCTTGGTGTGTCCGCAGTATGTCAGTCCCCCAATGCCCGGGAACCGAACTATAAGCTGCTCGGTCGGGTGGAATGTCGGATACGGTCGGTGGGGGCATGCGTAACCTCCTGCGTGGAATGCTCCACTTGTTTCCAAAAGAACTGGCGCATAGAGTTGATCTCAGCCCATGAACGCATCAATCTCAGAGTAACCCGAGCCACGCCGTCTAGGGCTTGGATTCGACTACGAGGACCGACGGAGCGGTTTTCCGCCTGTCCAATACAGCGCGCAAATGGCGGGAGTCGCAACAATCCAATGGCCGGCAAGGTATGAGAGTCGGAGAAACCGGGCCGGTCCCCTACAGACCAAGATTTAGCGAAGCCCTGGCCGCCTTGCCTACCCCCGCCAATCGCGTTGCCCAAAAACGCCGACCCAAAAAAGCCCCGGGTGCCACGGAAATACTCGATTCCTGAGTTTTCTCGTTTCTGTATGCCGGAAGGATTGCCGATTTGGCGATTGGTGAAGCTCTTGTTGCAATATATAGGGGTAGGTATCCCGGCCCTGGTAAATATATCAAACGGCCTGGAAAAGGCCCGAGCGAAAGTTCATACTTGGCCCTGGTGAGCCCGGGAATGGAACGGCAATCCCATATGCCTTCCTTCGAACAAGAATGCCTGTGCAATCGCCGGACGATTAAGAACCAAAGAGCGCGCGCGATGACTTTGGGCGGTCGAGGCTTGTTTTACAAGTGGCAAGCACTCGAATTTTTGTAAAGACGTAACCTGCCCATCTACTTTCCCCTCACAGAACGTTTAGTGATTTAAGGAAGGTTTTCGTCCAATGCCCAAGAATAAAGTCAAGCGGCCCCCCGATTCGCCTGATTTTGACCGGCTGAATACAGATCAAAGCCAGAAACCCGCTGAACACTGCCCCTCCGCCCCAGTTAAACAACCGTATTTGACTGCGGGTAATTGCGGATGGCCCGAAAAAAAACTATGGCGCGGTCAAAAATCGGTTGTGGACGCCGACACAAAGGTGGGTCCGGCGTTTTTTACTGAGCGCGAAATGTGAATTGAAACAAGCCTTGTTCCGCCAAAGGACCCTGACGCCCGCAAGCACGCCTTTCTTGTTCAGATTTAATGACCATCCAACCCACGATTGGCCGCGGAAACGACGGAATATGATCACGATTGTTGGGAAAATCAATGTTCCAAACGAACGCTTTCAGGCGCCCTGCCCAGTTGTCGAATGAAACAAGGGCAAACAAGAGCCCACATCAAAGCTGGCCTTTGCGCAGGCGATTTCGGTTTCAGCCTACACCAATGGCCGAGAATTGAATATACCCAGAGAAGAACCGATTGGGGACCAGCTACCCCCGTAACAAAAAAACTTTCCTTTCTTCCTTGATTTGGGGCCGGTTGTGGCATTGTATTCTTTAGCCGATGGGTAAACGGTGTTTCAGGCACCCTAGTTATAATAAGGGCCACCCTCCGATTTTTTGACATAGATTTTTTCGACGGCCAAGCAACGGCCAATAGCAAGAGTTTCCCGCCCAGACCGCCCGCGTCCAAGCCGGACCTTCAAGCTGAACCGAGTTGTTTTGCGTTGGGTTTTTGATGAACTGTTTGGCCCTGCCCCCAATTCCGCTTCGCGACCCCTTTCGGTTCAGGGCACCGTTTTTTTCACCGCGATGCGTCAAGGACGATCTGCAGTCCTGTGGTCCGACCTGTTTTTCCAGGCGGGGTGCGGGGTTTTGATGCAGAAACCCAGTTTGGCCCGAGGCGGCGCAATGTTTGTAGGTGAGGTTTTTTCATACCGATCCCCTGGCCCTGGCCCGCACCAGGCCCGAGTTCGGCCGCCAAACCAGGGTGCCGCCCATGTTCCGTTTGGCTTGCGCGCCAAAAAATGTGCTTCGACCCCCGGAACCCGCGCAACCAGAGGAATTTTCGTCCCCCGATTTACTGCCCTTGGCTTGTTCAGTCCAGCGCCCTGCCCGCGGCTTCGCCCCCCACTGCCCGTGGAATTGGTGGCTCGTCCAGCTTCCGGTCGCGCCAGTCCTTTGGCCCTCCAATCTCTTCGGAACGCGAATAAAGCCCTGGGAATCCGCCCCAAACGCCGGACCCCGGTATTTGCCCCTTGCCACTTCAGGCAGGTGGTCCAAACCCGTCTGGCCTGGTCCATTGCATACAGCGGCCGGTCGGTGACGGTGATTAGCGGCGCCACCAATTTGTGGGTGCGGGTTCCAACCGTTTCGACGTGGGTTTTTTCTTTGTAGCCGTAATGGGCCCTTCTTATGCGTGCTTTTTTCGTCCAACGTACTGCATCCAACGTTCCTGTCTGCGCGCCTCCAGTTTACGCTTGGGCCATTATCAGCCCCAATCCTCGGGCCACTTCGGACCCCTTCTTGAAGAGGCGGTTTTTTCATTCGCGCGGTATTGTGATTTTGCGCGCACCCCGGCCCAACGATGGAGGCTCCCAGGAATCTGCCCAACGACCCAGCGCAATATAGCCCCCGCGCGCCCAGATGACCGTCGAAAACAACCCCGAAAAAAAACAATTCCTACCCAACCTTGTCCGGCCCCTGCGCCAGCCGCCCAATCGCGGATTACAGCCACACCCGTCCCTTGGCGGTTCGGCCACCCGGTTCCGCCGAGACCAAGCCCCAAAAAGCCGCAAATGAAAAAAGACAATCGGTTCCGCGAACCTGAATACTCCGATCTTGGTCGTCGGAAAGGTTTGTAAGAGCGCCGCTCAGGACCAGCGTCCTATTTTTGAAACATCAACACCCGCATCCATTCAGGCTTATTGCGGCCCCAGGGCCCCGGGGACCTTGCGGATCCGCCAATCCGGCTTGAGACGCCCAGAAACCCCGCTTAAGAGACGAGCGGAACCTCCCTGCCCACGGCAACCAAACGGCGTCCAAAATTCTCGACCCCCGGGGTTCCTCTGGCGGTCCAAGCCTTGCGCATAACGGTCCGAAAGAATCGAAAAAAATCACCATCTGCGCCCCATCGCCCGCATCTCCACTTGCCCGGTTCCAACTGCACCCTTCCATACCGCAGTGCAGGGGGTGGGGCAAAAATATTATAAGAGGGTGCCCATCAAGTCATGGTTTGTCGGACTTTCTGGCGCCATTGTGCCGCGTTGGAGTTGACCGCGCAAGGACGTGAGTCCCTGTACTAAAGGCGCGTTTTTTCTCGCCCGCCCAATGCGGAAAACCAGAAACCCGGAAAAGCCGCTGGCCGCAGGCCGGTTTGTTCCAGGCACGGCACAACGCTTGGGCATATCGGGCCGGATTGACAGAAATTCGAGCAACATCCCCGCCAGCCGTACAGCCATTGGGTGGGACGCTGCCAGGCTTTTGGCAAGGGCCGTAAGCGGTTCCGGCATTCCGACTTGGGTTTAAACCAAGAACGCGTTCCAGGTCGATGTGCCGCAGTGCAAGTCCAAATGCCACTTTTGATGGTCTATGGCCGCCCGTTTGTCTGGCAAACAGATGGATTAGTTTATCCGTAACCCCCTTTTCTATGGTGTGAATCGAGTACTGGTCCCCTACCTGTAAAGGCCCTTTTTCGTTCTTGGCTTTCCAGAAGCCCGGCCCTGGTTTATGGTGATACAGCGGAGACCAGGGTTCCAAATTTCCCGTTCGCAAAACTTTTTGGAAAGCTCAATTTTCCAATTTCCCCCTGGTTTTCCTCGATAGATTTTTTTTTCGCCCAAATTCAGGGTTCATCCCCGATTTCTCACACATTGAAAAACAACCAAACGGTCAAGAATTTGCGGTTCGCTGATGAATGCATCAGCAAGCAAAGCCGAACCTTGCGTCGGATCTCCGATAATCCTCCCTTTTTACCAGCCATGGGCCCCACAGATTCGTGCGGAGCCATCGCCTTTTTTGGCCCCAGAGGCAATCGCGACCAGCCAATCCGCCAGCTTGCTTCCGCGCGGTATTTTTGCCAGCCATGAAATTCCCTTCCGGGGATGGATACTTGCACAACCATCCCAGTTTGAGAACATGAAAACATCGCCCCCGATGATCAGCAGCCCGAGAATATCGGGCCTGAAACGGCCCTTGGAGACCGCCGGCCCAAGCCTCTCCCTTGCCCCGTCCCGGAAAGGAATTGCCTTGCACCGGAAGAACCCAGAACCGCCCAGGCAGGCCGCGAAAGTTCCCACGCCGAGCGTCCGGAACCTTTCCCCGGCCCAGGGGCGAAAGGTCTCCAGCCCGAAGCTACGATCATTGGCCCCGACCGCCCTTTGGCACAACGTTCCGGGGCAGCCCGGGCGTTGTCCGTTGTTCCTGAGCCCCTCCCGCTGCCAAGTTTTTTCTTGCAGTTTTTGTGGTACCCCTTAGGCAATCGGTCCCGTGGGCCCGTTTCCTATACTTCGGCGGATCTGCTTCAAATTGAGAGGTCGTCGGCAATTGCCCTCGCGGACCAGTGCCGAAAAAAGAAATCAGAAGGTTTCGGTTCAAAATGCGACGATCCTGCCCCCATCCGAAATTTCGCTTTGAAGCCCGACCCGGTCCCCTGCAGGTGTCACACATCCCGGCAAAGGTAGTTAAAAAGCTTGTCTTCTTGAACAAGCTTTGCCTTAGTTTTTTGTGCCAGTTCCTTCAATCGCCTGCAAGGGGCGCCCTTTGTTGCTGCATCAAGGCCTGATTTGCCGGGAAAGCCTGCTTGGTTTGTAAGAAGCCCAGAACAAACGGTGCGCCCGTCGTCGCCAGTTCTTCGCAGAAAATCGGAATGTGGTGGCTTTTGCAGCCACCTCCTCCGATCGGACCCCCCGTTGAAAAACCGTTTCGATCCATGCCGTTTTTGGATTTGGGCGAACCTTCGGGGCGGGTTCCAGGGGTGCTCCCAATTTCTCCCAGGGCCCGCGGCAGAGCCGTGTCCGAAACTCATGCGCCCAGTTTGCCGCCCCCGTTACGCCAGGGCCCCCGAAAAAGGAAGCCCATCCATGAACTCCCTTTGCCCGCCTTCGCCCATTGGGCCTCGAAACCAAATTGCCGGGCCATAAAAATGGCTATCGCTCAGGTCCCAAAAATGGGTTTTTTTTTTCGAAATTGCCCCGGATCGGGCCCAGAGCGCACCCAGGGTCCGCGCAAGAAATCCCTTCCGCCCGAATGCCTGCGGAACTTGTTGCCCGGCAATCCTCCGCCCCCCCGAAATGGGGTTCCCCGCCCCGAATAAATAACATACCACCTTCCCTCGCATTTTTTCACGCGCCCGACCAAATTTTTCGGTTTTCTGGCCTTGGAATTAGGGCCGGCCCCCGTCCGATCAAAGATTGCGCACGAGACAGGCGCGGGAACTGGTTTTCAATCGCCCTCCGAAGCGCAGTCATACCAGTGGACGTCACGCCGCCCGGCCCAGAACCTGCACGACGCGCACCGATTCCGTACTCTTCTCAAAAGATATGAAACCTCGGGGCAAGGATCAAGCAATGTCAGCACCGCGACCGGAAAAAATGCCTGCCCTGAAGGGACCCCGTGAATGACCTGCCCCACTTCAATGCTGTCCGAAACCCGCCATGATGCGGCCACCGTGGCCCACACGGGGAAGGACCTGTTCCGCCAAACGACCGAAACAGCGGCAAAGTACACTCCATGCGTGGAGAATGTGACCCCTGGCCCCGGCCCAACGAAATTGGTGTCGCCAACCCAGCGCACCTCCGATCCCCGGGGTCATAAGCGGCAAAGTTTTTTGCCAGCGTTGACGCCCAACCGGCAATTAATCTGCCACAGCCGCCCCATTCCAGTGCGCGCGGCCCCTCAGACAGGGGTTAGAAAACGGCTTGGTGGAAAGTTCATGGAAAACCCTTTTCCCACCGAAAAAAAAATGGAGGAGGGGAGACGCCCGTTATACCGCCCTGCCGACCCGCGGCCGGAAAGTCCCCCGCCGCGACAATACTGTCCAAAAGTGCACCAACCGTTCCCCCGGGACCGCTGACGCGCCGCAAAAACGAAACCCTGGGTGCTGTTTCATTAGAACCCTGTTTTTTTGCTTTTGGTTTGAGGGGCTCGCTCTCCTCCATATGGCGTGCATCGTGCCAGTGGGCTTCGATTCGGTAAGCAAGGGGGAAGGAAGGAAATGAAGCTGATGGAATTAGGCAATGCCCTCGCGCCAGGTCCTGGGGCATATACAACTTTCGCGGCGTTTTTTTTCTTTTCTTCTTCTGCCGGTTTCAGCAATTACCGACGCGGATCGCCAATCATCATGAATGAGCGGGGCAAACGGTTTGACATCTTCCGCGGCGATCCTGACCGTCGACCTTGAAGATTGCTTTGCCCAAAGTTTCCGCCCTTGGAAAAATCGTTCTTTCTGGACAGCAGAAACATGGCTCGTGCGCCGGCAAAACCCATCCTGAATAGCCGCCACGGTGGCAGTCGCGGAGTGCGGGCGTTCCCATCCGCTCCAGGTTTCGTGACAGACCCATGCCGGAGATTGACAAAAGCCTGCCCCTTTGGTGTCGAATTTCCACGGCGCCCAACTGGCTGGGGTCGAATAAATGGCCCCTGGCACCTGGTGTCCCCTGGGGTATCGACGCCATCGGGTCCAAAAATGGAAGCTCCGCCGCAACTGATTTCAATTATTCCTCTGAACAAGGTGCGGGCGAGGCCGGAAAAATCGGAGGTTGTTGGCGGTGGATCAGTGCAAGCAGAGAGCGGTGAAAAACGGTCCGTTCGGCACGCAAGCAGAAGAATGTCCCTGATTTGCCCGCAAGTGAGCCTGCCCCGGACAAAGTTTGCGAAAAACCTGTGTGCCCCCTTCCTGATGCGGTACCCGGCCCAGAGGCGGGTCAATTTCGTGGAACGGGCCCGGGCCAAAAGTCTTAGACGGCAAAAAAGGTCAGCAGATTTGGGAATCTCCCTAAGGGCCGATGGGGCTGCATTAATTCGACTGGTGAGGTTGAAATTTTGCTTTTTTTCAACAAAGCCACCTGTGGGGTCATTCCGGAAAAAACTGAAAGGCACCGCGACCCTAACTGCAAGGATTTGACAAAGGGTCCAGCACAACGACCCTTTTTTTTATCTTGAAAGCCGCAAACAACCTTTATATATAATACACGCCGGATTTCAAACCACCCACCTTTTTAATGGCATCCAGAGCTGCCGTTTTTTACTGGACCCATTTTTACTTTATCGGGCCCCGTCTCTAATCAAAACGGAGGCGGAAGAAACGGCGGCAAACCCCGTTTTGACGCGAATTCCATCACGAATGCTGTTTCGAATTTCAATGACAATTTTTCTTTCGGCAAAGAAATACCGGACGGGTGAAAAGGCCCCTTATCGTAGCTCCCAGCTAAATCAATAATAGCCGAGCAGGATCCAGAGAAAAATCGCTTAATTGCCAGTTGGAACGTAATGTAAGCATTGCCATCCACCTCCTATCAGGCGCCCGGCCTTCATCTTTTTTCGCGAAAACCGGATCAAAGATCCACGGGGCCGCTTCGGGACGTCCAGTGCGACCCCTCTACAAACACCAACCAAGCCCAACCGGCCAAGTTTGGCTAGGATTTTTTAAGCCAACCGCGGATTAATCAAGCGGTCGATATAACCTTTCCGCCCTCGCCAACCCGAAGCCCGAGGCGGTTTTCCGCAGCTGGTTCGCCCTGGCGATAAGACAAAAAACAGCTTGGGAACAGCGCCCTCGGGCCAAGTCAGGCGGATTGTTTTGGGCCTGAAATAGCAAAAAAATCGGAGGAATTGGCGGCGTCGAATTGAATCCTGTTCCCATGGCCCCCTAGTTTGGTGGCCCGAAAATCCGGCGTGGAGGCGAAGAAGCCCCTTTTCAAACGTGCAGGGGGGTTCCCTGGCAATTTTTTCCGGCGAAAATGGTCCCAGTAACGGCCAAAAAATCGGCCGGGTAAAACCAGGATCGAATCTAATTCCCGAGACGCAATGTGGGGGCGCTACGGCTAACTCTTGTGTTTTCAAAGTAACATAAAGGGGCAAGCCGTGAACACAGCAAAATTTGCAAATCGATTTTTTTCGCGTAATCGGCCCCTTATGTGCCCGAATCTTCCGGCCACGCCCGGGCGCCAAACGCGCCGGGCGTTTCTCCTGCCTTGCTGGCGGCAGTGCCCGGTGCATGCGGCGCCACCACGTTTTGTTGGATTGAGCCACCGAACCTTGCCGCCGGGCAAGGCGTTGCCAGACCTGAAACGAATTCAAGGATGAACGGGCGGGGCCGCATGGGGCCCCCTTTTGGCAGCTTCAAAAAGCCCACTTGGCGCGGCAAAATACGCAATAGCGGCGGCGAAGGCCAAAGCAGCCCCGAGGGTGGTGATTTGCCAAAGCGGCGTTGCGGTGGCCCGCACCTATGTCCAACCAGCCAAAGTGGCAGGCAAATCACGGCATGTCCGGTAGCAGCCTGGCGGCCGCGGAGAGTCCTTTCGGGGCGACGGGGGTGACTTATTGGCCGATACAAGTGCCAAAAGGAGGGCCTTTGCAAGGCGGCCCTGCAAGCCATAGGGGTTGCGCCAAGGTTGTTGCCCTGCAAGGTGACGAAAATTATGAGGACAAGCAACTGCCCGGCGGGCCAAGGGGAGGCGGGCGGCAGACTATCACAAGGCTATGGAAATTCCTTAACTGTCCAGAATGGGGTCATGGCCCGGATTATGTTTCGGGATTGTGCACCTTGCAGGGTGAATGGAGGGTTTACATGCCAGAATGGCGCCCAACCGAGATTCCTTTCTGGCACAGTTTTCTACCAGAGGGGTGCCGAGCCATGGTTTGCTGGGTTTTGCGGCAGGGTCGCTGGGGTGGGCGTGTGCCGGGCCGGCGAGTGCGCAGTCAAGAGTTTTTAGACGCCCTTTTGCTGTGGGCGATGCGCCGCAACATGATTCGTGGTTGAACGCGAAGCGGGCCTCCGCCGCTGATCGAAATAGCATTCGCGCAAAGGCAGCCGTCGTTGAAAAACCGAAAGGTGGCCCCGGCCCCCTCAAAACCATGGGGCGGGCTAGATTTTTGCAAGACAACCCTCGAATGCTTTAGCGCTTCTTTGCCAGAAATCTGGCGCGCCAGGATGCCGAACCGATTTTGTTACCCCTGCACCCGAGGGGCAGAAGGGGCCGCAGGCGCTGCGGCTGTGGCGAAACTGTCGGATTGCCCTCGACCCCATTCCGGCTGCCGCAAGGGGTTTTGCGGCCCCTTGCCCTCGCCGCGGGCCCCACTTCGGACCGGGGTTTTGGGGTCCGAATCACATGTGGTCTGTGCATCCCTGAGCCGAAGGAACTCCGAAAAGAATGTCCTGAATACCCAGCTGAATCTTTCCAGCAGTTATGATGATATTCGGCCCCCGCGGAAACCACGGCCCATTTACATATGTCCCGAGAGATTGGCCCCGGTGTATTGTGATTGGACGCGGGCCCTGCTTTTTTGAATCACAGCCTTGCCGATGAGATTAGTTTAATACACGACGGAGTTTTTTTATTATTCCCGTCTTTCGACGCGGTTTTTACCCTGGGGGAAACAGATTCCGGCCTGGGCGACCCCGTTGGTTCCAAATCGTCAAAATCCCTGCGGCAGGCGAATACCGATTGCGCCCCAATTACCTGCAATCGGTGGCAGACCTTTTAATGGGCACGTATCATCTCCCTCAAGACTAAGCCCGTAACTTCTGACGCCCACCGCCGCCGAAAGCCCACCCACGCCTGCCCTGCCAACAGCAACTATGGCTGCGCCACCTCTGGTAACTGTGCAGAGATCTCGGTGCGATCTGGCGATAAACCCTCAATTACCCGTGAACGGGCAAATCGACCATACCGGGCCCATGGCCATCTGACAGTTAAGATCCAGCCCCTTGTGATTCTGCCGCCGCCCCTGCCGCCCGCCCATGCTGTCCTAAATAAATCCGCAACCTGCACGCACAACCTGCGGCAAACCCATGGCTTGCAAGCCGCTTTGCAAAAGCCCTCTGGACGGTATCGGCCAAATAGATCACCGCCCGTCGCCCCGAAAGACCCCGCGCGCCAGCTGCTACCGACCATGCCGTGATTGCCTGCCCTGGCGGTGAACATAGGTGCGGCCCACGGCAACGCGCTTTGCAATCAACCACCCTCCGGCTGCTGCCTCGCGCGCTATTGCGTATGCCGCGCCAAGTGCTTTGAAAGCTGCCAAGCCATTGCCCCGCGTTCATCCTTGATCGCAGTCTGGGCAACGCCTGCCAGCGCGGCAAGTTCGGGGCAATCCAACAACGTGTGGCCGCCATGCAACCGGGCAACTGCGCCCAGCAACGGCAGAGACCGCCCGCGCGGTTTGCCGCCCGGCGTGGCCGAAGATCGGCAAACCGATACCGCGAAATCGGATTTTGCCCAATGCTGGGTTTTCACGTGCTTGCCCCTTTTATGTTACTTGAAACAAGATAGCCGTACGGCCCACAAGCGTCTTCGGGAAATAATCCGATCCCGGTTTTAACGCCGATTTTTTTTGCCGATACTGGACCCCATTTTCGCCGAAATGCAGACCCTGCACGTTTTGAAAAGGCTCGCCTCACGCCGATTTCGGGCCACACTAGGGCATGGACAGATTTCGCGCCGCCATTCTCGATGCTATTCAGCCCAAAATCGCCTGACTGCCGAGGCGCTGTCCCAAGGCTTGTTTTTTTCTATCGCCAGACAGCCTGCCGGAAACAACGCCTCCGCTCGGTTGCGAGCGAAGGTTATATCGACCTGAAAGTAGTCGCGGTGCTTTAAAATCTAGCCAAACTTGGCCGTGGGCTGTGGTGATTGTAGAGGTCCCCGCACTGACGTCCGAGCGCCCGTGATCTTTGACCGGTTTCCGCGAAAAAATGAAGGCCGGGCGCCTGAGGTGATGCAATGCCTACTACGTCACTGCAAGCGATTTTTTCATTCTGATCCTGTCGGCAAAGTGATATGGCTGACTACGAAGCCTTCCCACCCGTCGGTAATTTTCCCTTTGCCGAAGAAAAATGTCATGAAATTTTCCGACCAGCATCGTGATGGATCCGCGTCAAAACGGGGTTTGGCCGTTTCCGCTCCCGTTTTGATAGAGACGGGGCCCAAAAGTAACTGTCAGTATACGGCAGCTTGGGAATTGCCTTAAGGTGGGTGGGTTGAAATCCGCGATTATATAAAGGTGTTTGCGGGCTTTTCAAGATTAAAAAAGTCCCCGTTGTGCTGACCTTTGTTCCCAATCTGCATAAGTAGGGGTCCGCGTGCTTTTCAGTCCCGAATGACCACAGGTGGCTTTGTGGAACAAGCAAATTCCACCTCCCAGTCGAATTTAATGCAGCCTCGCTAGAGATCCCAAATGATGCTACCTGCCGTTAGCTGCGGCGTACCACGAATGACCGGCTCCTGGGCCGGTCCGCAATCAGAAAGGGCCACAACGGTTCGCAACTTTGCTCCGGCAGCTCAACTGCGCAATCTCAGACCATTCCGTCTGGGCTGCGCCTGCGAACGACCCGTTCAGCCGGCTCTCTGCTGTCAACTGAATCAACGGCAAACACTCGATTTTCCGCCTCGCCGCAACCTGTTCGAGGACATATTGATCAGTTGCGGCGGGCCTCCCATGAACCTCGATGCGTTACCCAGGAACCCCAAGGTGCCCAGGCCATTCGACCCAGCCGTTGGCCGTGAATTCCGACCCAGCAGGCTTGTCATCCGGCCACAATGTCTTGTCCACGACCTGGAAGCGGAATGGAAACGCCGCACTCGCGGCGCCAACCGCTGGCAGGCTCGGGGTGCCGGCGCACGAAGGCCCATGTTCTGCGTCAGAAAAGAACGATCCAAAGGCGAACTTTGGCATTAATGCACTGCAGGTCCGACGTCCAAGATCGCCGCGGAAGAATGTCCAACCGTGGGCCGCTCATTCTGATGATGCGATTCCGGTCGGTAATTGCCTTGAACCGGAGAAAACGCGCGAAAGTT
>Ga0163217_1011873_pt1 | contig 13269 bp, 6 predicted proteins | sample SynspAceP_FD_185933 | JGI IMG/M metagenome (GOLD analysis project Ga0163217, IMG submission 185933) | Saline lake microbial communities from Ace Lake in Antarctica - Synechococcus sp. Ace-P (PacBio error correction) | ecosystem: Environmental > Aquatic > Non-marine Saline and Alkaline > Saline ...
CGTGTATAACTTAACTTTCTATTGTTTAAATCAAAAATCTGTTAAATAATTAATCGTTGAAAGCTTTTAAGATACAAACTATTTAGTTGAAAATATAAACTAATAACTTCACTATTCAGGATCAAAAATTTTTACCTAGTTTTTTTACCACCCATTACATATCCTATAATAAATACACTTCAAAATCATCCCAATTAATATCCACTCCTCGCAAAGTGGATCACATTTCTTCTATTTATATTAAAGAATTTTAAGAAGAAAATATTACCACACTCATGTCCATTCAAGAATTAATTAAAATATTATCAAATAAAATATTAAACTTTATAAATTACATTAATCCTCAATCAACTACCTTAATCTAAAATTTAAATTTGAATCATACACCAAATGGAAAACTTATTACAAAAATTACCCCAACAAATTAAAACCCTATAATTCCCTTTATTTTGTTCTTTTTTGTATGCTCTCCTCATAGCGGTTGCCCTTATTCTCACACCACAACTATTAACTCTAGTACAATTCTTAGTTAGTAATGTCAATAGCATATAACATAATTAATTTTAGGTTATATTTTGTGAATAATTAACCCTCTAAATAAATTGAAATAAATGGCACGTCTTTTCTTTTAAGCTTCAAAGGATATATATATATATTATTATAAAAATTACTTAAAAACTATTACAGATACACATTTATTTACCTACTCATGAGTACTAAAATTACTAAATTAACTTCCCCGTGTTTATTTCAAAAATAGTTTCTCAAATTACGTTCAAAAACCATATTCTATTGAACATCCTTCTAATATAGTGAAGTGTCATTTACCTTTACCCAAAATGACCTAAATTAAATTTATATGCAAAGATTTATTTCTATAAAACAAATTCCAACTAATATCTTAATTATGAAAATTATAGATTTAATTTCTCTATTTTATTTATTAAATAAATTTCGCTTTATAAACAATACCATAATAAAAAATTTAATTCTATTACTCAAACACTCTTTTAGGAACAGTTCATGTATGAACAACCTTTCTCTATTTACATTTTAAATTTTATAAAAATCTAAAAATATCCTGACCACTAAAATCTACTCCTTCTTAATTTCATTATATTAATTTACTAAAAATCAACATTACTTTACCATAAATTTTCGCTAATAAACCTTGATTATTATACATTAATCTTTAAAACCACCCTAAACTTACAGTTCTATTCAAGCACATTTTCCCACAATTAGCCACATATCTAAAAACTATATTATAGGTCCTTTCCAATTTTGCGTTACTTAACCTAAGTATATCTTAAACTCACTCCTCTCAAATAAGATATCCTTATATACTTACTAAAAGCAATATATTTATTTTAAATTTACTTTTCAATACTTATTAAAACCTCTAAACTAAACTTCTCCTATTAACATATTATCCATTTAATATCTAGAAAATTTAATTAGTTATTTTATAAAAAATAAAAATCAATCACAACTTATCTTTTCAACCAATTCATCAGAGCTATACTGTTAAAACAAACAGCATTGAAAAGTCCTTCTTGTAATATTATTCAATACACCGACTTGATACCATTTCCAACAATAATCAACAATTACCTGTCGCGTTGTACTCAAGTTCCAAGATAATTTACTACCTTATTACACATAACATAAAAATTAAAATATTAAACCACAACTCTCAAAAAACTTTTCGTATTCTTAAAAATCTATATAATAAAATAATAATATTCAAGAATTGCCATAAATAATTAACCTTAAACTTTAATTACTCGTTCCAATACATTCAACTCTCATCTTAAATTTTTTCTTTAATAAATTCAAACCAACAATCATTTATTTTCACTTTTCTAGTCCCGTTCAATATTATTTATTTAATTCTACTTAAAAGTAATAAATAAAAATTACATTACATTGATGACATAGATTGTCTCACCAAGATCTTCACTTTATTTCTACTCATCTTGTAAAATAGTACACTCATTACAATTATTCTCGTGTTACATTGATATGTAGTAAGACTTCATAATAATCATAATTTTCCATTAAATTCCGAATTAAGAACCGATATCTCTGCGCTCTTAAGTCACAATGCTAGTACCTGAATAACTGGGATTCCTCTGCCTAAGTTCTAAGATTCAAAGAATTGGCACTTTCACCGCGATAAACCGTTTGTGGACAATAGCGAATGTGCATCGGGTGCTCTTTTAAAAACTGAACTGGCGACTACGGGTCGATTAAAAGCTACACATTTTAATTAAGTATTTGGGTACGCCAAAACTCATCATACAAAACACTTGGCCTTCGGCCTGGTGTATTTCTGTTTTCTATTTTTATTATAATATTAGAAAGAGTTTCTTTATCCTATTCTTCCATGAGCATACCAGATACCTTCTCAACCAAATAACATTTCGACAATTGTTCGTACTGTCTAGGTCTTATAGTGTCTTCACCAATAAGTCTTTACATGATCTTTCCCTCCGCTCTTTATTGCATTCCATACTCCTATTTCTCTTTCAATATCACACCTACAAAAGAAAAACTACCCTTGGTACAAACCGCCCTCTTTCCCTAGAAGCTTTTCTTCAACTTCTTATCCTTCATCGGCGAGAGACCGCGAGCAAAGTACTTTCTTCATGTTTCTTCTAGCTCTACGTTATATCCCTCCGCTATTTTGTATCTTTTTCTCTTGCCATCTCTACTCCCCTTATTTTCAACTATACACAGTACTCACCTTCTTATTTTCAATCTCTAACAATACCCTACTATTTGCGTTTACTATTAAAATACCATATAATTCAATTAAATTCTTTCCTATCCCCATTCAATCAACAACCTAATACAAAACAATCTAATAACTTATTCAGGTGATTTCTTATTGTATTTTGATTCTCATAACTGTTAAGAGCATTCCTAACACGCACCTTCAATGCACCGAATCATTTTTTATAGTGCTTTTGTTTTGGCCCATTCCACAAACTGATTTACTTATTAAACCTTCCATATCGCTAAATTTTTTCCCAAACAATTATCATTGTAAATTATAACCCCTACGTTATTTTGCCTAAGTATCTTTTTCCTGTTCCATCCCAAAAAATTTAACCTCAATGTTCCCTCTTAAACTCCTCCTTAATTAATTACACAAAAATCATTACCCAATACCTTAGAGGTTCTCACTTACACATCTTTGCCTCGCGCCGCATCTTAAAGCCGTCTTATCGCGAAACATGACCAGAGATACAGCCTTTGGGCCTAATTTTTTGTTTTTATATACATCCACATTTTAGAAAAAATCACGTTTTATGTATACATCAGATAAAATAATTCAAGTAATAAATAAGCCATCGCACAGTTTGCCCTAAAACAGGCAAAAAATAATTCCCAATGTAATTTCCAACCATTCTAAGTGAGGTTCATACGTTTTTTAACTTTCACACTCTAACTAAGGCTTATTTGCACGCGAGCTTCTGACACCCCAAAAGAAATCCTCCAAACATGTTAATAAAATCAGAGCTGATCCCATCTTTAATTGTATTTCTTTGTAGTACGCCGGTTTCATCACAAAATTTTTTTTAATGGTATTTCACATCTCTTATCACTTATTTATATTATAAAGTTTTTTAAAAAATCTAATCCATAGCGTATATCAAGTACTATACACATCGTTCGGCATCTGATTTAAATTGCAGTGTTTTTAATTTATTACCCCACAACCGCTTTACTTTCTCACTTTAACCTTTTATTGGCAACTTTAATAGACAATCTATATCAAATATGCATTATTTTTCCTCGAGAAGGCATTTGATGAAGAATCGCACTTTAGACATTACATCACTACCCCTTAAGATTTTGGATAGATTAATGTCGACCCCAGAAAAAAAAAATCGCAAACTTAACATTTGACTCACTTGCATATTCTCATTACAGGCGGGTGCTCAAATTTACTTAAATTACTCTGTCTATTAGCTTCAAACTCGAACGGAAATAAATCCCTACAACACCTAAACGAATATAAAAATCCACATCCACAAGACAAATAAATCCTCACATGAATATAACTTTTAACAAAAATAAACCACCCCCATAATAACATTCTTGAAAAAACAATTTGTTGAATTTCTCTAGGAATAAACTGATTTCAATAGTTGTGATTTATTGATACAAGAGAGTGCTTTATTTCCATTTATTTTAATACATAGATTTCAACCTGTAAGAGTATGTACATAGCTGTCGGTCCCTCTATTTCCTTGTGTCTCGTTCTGAGTTCAGTCGCAGACTCGTACACCCAGTCTTTTTACAATCGCTAACCAAAAAAATTGAATTTCTACTCATTCTCCATGTATGTTTAAATGGTCACACATGCCTCTAGCTTGAATTTGGACGTTGAATTATATATTTAAGAAAATTGGTTTATTCTTGGCTCAAAGTACATTGATCTCGTTAAATTTGGTTTGTAATTTACACTACAGGCTTTATGTCCATACACAAATAAGATAGAGCTTAGTTGTTGATAAGCATTTTGTCTTTACTTATACCCTAATATCAAAAACCGTTTTCGGGTACATACTCTTAAAATTATTACGAATTTTACCAAAAACACTGGAATACATTTATTAGGATTTTATATACGGTATATAATTTAATCTGACGCTGGTACAAAAGTGCATAATAACCAGCCATTCTAGAATTTTTTTTTCAACGATATAACTTTCTAATACACTATCAATTTTATTTTCCCGATAGATCCACTAAATTTAGTGCAAGACAGGTTTGCGAAAATATGGTAACTTCTTTTTTCTATAAAATAACAATACCTTTTCGCATATATTTTAAAAAGGTGACCGTAGAAATTCAATCTTCCATTCGCTGGTTAACGTACAATGTAGGTCTAATCTTTGCCTTGAGTTTTTCCTACATTCGCAATTACATTCATGCATAAACACCTCCCCATAATCACTACTATTAATTTTTAACCCATTGAGCTCATTTTGGGGTTCAGCCCGCTTTAGTATTGAAAACAGAATTGGAAACAACTATTTAAGCATTCCCACACCAAGATCATTTATCAAACCATTTCTCATTGTAGGGAATTACCGTTTTAAATATTGACGAACATTAGAATAAAAAAAAATGATTCTCCCTTATCTAGTACGATAACCTAACGAACTTATCAAATTTCTTAAAATAATCAAGGGAACTGCAAGAAAAATCAGTTTTTAGTATAATCTACAACCTAACTTTGTTAGCAGAACAAAATCTCTGATCCTATTTTTTGGTTTCAGAAAACTTCTTGCATCTTTTTTTATATTATTAGATATTGCTATAATTTCCAATTTGATACAAGATTACAATAAAATTTACTCTAGGAAGTCTTTCTATATATCTCTTTCTAACTTAGGCTACCAAAACTTTTCCTTTTTCAATTCCTTCTAAAGTTCTTTTTGTCGGTATATCTCCAATTTAAAAGTACAAAACCTAAATTTTATCTTAAATAATATTTAAGATTTTCATGACAAGTATCATTGGATGGACTAAAATAAATAATGATTATTAAATCACGCCAATCTTTCCTATTATAATTTCTCATTTCTAATTCCTGATGAACTCTTCTAATGTCGTAAATCAGGCTATCCGTAGTACGGGAATTATCTGAAGTATGTACATGAAATCATACCAAGTGACTCTATGTTTGTATGCCCAGTCTGAATTAAGTTATTCTCTTTTGGTCGCGATTTACTAGTTCAAACTTTAACATCATATATACATCATACCATTATCCAAATCTTAAACCTTTTCCTAAATATTTTTTCCCTATTTAGTTATTTCTGTTAAATTCCCTATGTATTTTTATAATTTATAAACCCAAACTCTAAAACTTCAGTTTTAAACTTAATTTCACTCATAAATTCTATTAAACTACTACGTTCATCTAAACAATCTACTTTTACATTTCCACCATATTTAGGAAAGCCATTGAACAAGTATTCAATCTTTTTAAAAACAAATAGTAGTTGTCGCGCACCAGTATCTAAGAACTTTCTCTGCTCCTATGCTCCTTCTCTTTAATTAATTATCGGTATAATTAAATTAGACGGAGTTTGTTCATCAAGAGGAAACCCTGATTTTAAGAATTTATCTCTGCGCTCTTGTGCTTAGTCATACTTATTTCTCTTATCTCTTTGTTGTTCTCTATATGTGAGTCCATAAAGTAATCCATTACACACTCTTCAAACGATATAGTATAAAAGCACCAATTACCTGTTTAGTAATCGCAAATTGCACGATTAAAGCCATTATCAACTTGTAATATTTACACTTCAACTTTAATGAATCCATCTCACCTTCTATTCACTGATGTTCTTAAAATGTATAAAGATAGATCAATGCTAATAGATACTGAACTTATAAATCATCCCAAAACATCGCGAATTAACTTGGATCTTCTTCCTAAGTCGATGACTGTCAAAAAATCTCTCTTTCCCACAGTCCAGGTGAAGTACAGGCTTAGTTATTCTTTCTCTTAATAAACTTCAATCCCTAAACAGGTCAAAACCGTACAATCATGACTCTTTGTAACAATACCTTCAAACTAATTTAAACTGAAAATGCTTCCATACCCTTCTTTCGGTGGTAACTATTGCCAAAATATTCCTTCCTGTCTTACTGTCACACAATGTAAATCAAACTTTTCAAAAATACAAGGCATTGTCAAAATTGCACTGAATCAGTAATTCTCTTATTGTTACGGCTTTATACTCTTGTCACCTAGTTCCTACGAACATTAATACCTAATGTTCAAATACTTTAATCATTCAATTATTTGTTCCTAGATCGGGTTCTTTCTAAATTTGCCGATTTGTCTACTAATTGTCACTTATAATGTTCTGAAGAAGTTGTCTTAAAATACTGAATCAGCGGCAACTTGCCTAATTTCTCAAAACATACTTTCTTGTATGCACTTTGACTACAGGTTTGGGTCCAAAAGTCATGCTGAGGCATTCACACGTTGTTAATCCTCTTATCAAAATTCTGATAACAAATCATTGTTCCAGTATCTCAACATATTACTCAACCAAACCTATTTACTAGTTTGTGGCTGGCCAACTGTCCCGATAAATGGTTATATCGCTGATTTAATCTGTCCCATAAAAATTCGTTGTTTCACATCAACCAAACCATTTTAAATCTTATCTCTTTATCCTTTTTCTCAATTCTGATAATTGTGGGATTCATGATCATCTACATCGCAGAGTTTTCTCTATGCCCAGGCTTGATAAAATCTCTACTATCAATTGCCATGCCCTATAACAAAATTAACACGGTACCAGTATCCTAATCGCAATTTTCGCATAATTATTTCAGCCTTCATATCTATTTTCCTTTCAATGATCATTATTTATGTATTACCCAATTCTCTCCAATTAACTTTTTGTATATCGGACTTATAATCATTGATTTTCAATTGAGTTCGCTACTGTATAAGAATCTTAGTTCATCTGTTGCCAGAGTATAATATAGCTTAATTGTAGACATCATGCTCACAAAGGTTGAGTGACATTACATTACGGTACATTTTTTTGTCTTTCTATCTCGAATCTCATTTCACTCTGGTTTACCAACGTTCAAACGACACTTTCAACGCTTAGTTCACAATACATGATGTGTTATATGTCATTACGATGGTCACACATAAAAATCCCTAGCATCTTTCTTTTACATTGTTTTTGGTAATCCGAACAGATCCTTTCCAAGTTACCTGCTTCTTCGGTGACAGGTAATTACAAGGAACGAAACCCAAACATTCACTTAAATCCTTAATTACTATATGGTCTATTATCCTTAATGTCAACATCAGTCGTTATTTGTGGTTGTCGTCTGGTAACCTTGCTATAGATTTCCTTTGGCAAACGCTAGAGAATCAACTTTCGTGATTATATAATCTTGTGGTAACTTCAAAACTCTATCTTTCATACTTTTCCTCTGGTCGCCCATTTTAAATTCCACTTCGAATAATCATTACTTTTAATCTCGTCGAACCTATCTTTCAAAAATCCCATATCATGTTTATCTCAATGGATTAATTTATTTCCTTTTCAATTTTTACCCTAGTCTCTTTCGCGCCAAATATCACCAAATATCCAAATATCCTTTTTACTCGTTTGACTATCTGTCCTATCTTATTAGTATTTATTTAAATATAATTCTATAAACGTCCCAATCCTTTACTCTTTCTTCTAAATAATTCTTTACAAAATGCTATCACAGCTTTTTCAGTCCCCTCACCTCCTTATTTTACTGTCAATTTTTTTCAAATCACTTCACACCTACCTTTATCTCTCCCCATAATTGATAAGACCTTTATACAATATAATCTTTTTCAAACTATTACCTCAATTATCACGTCATTTTTCCAACAATTATACAATTCCAAATATAAATTCTAATTCTATAAAACTTTCTTTCTTCAAAATTTCATTGTTCTTCTAATAAATAATCTCTTCTACAGATTCACTTTATTTTGAAATCAATAAATACTTTTCATTGTTGGTATCCCATTATTTATTTCTTCCCTTTTCAAATCCTTACCTATATGTACTTTCTTAGTAAAAATTTTTTAACCTTTCATTAAGTTTTCTCATGAAACCAACTCTTTAATTACACAAATCAAAATCAGAAATCCCTACCATTTTCTATCTTCCATAATCCCTATACAAACTTCAATGTAAAATGTATCACTTTCGTTCAAAGGTCCAATCAAATAAAAAAAAATTTTTTAAATTATATTCGTTACTTTTAAAAATTACTTCCTACTCCGTAAAAACCAAGACAAACCAGTCTATGCACATCTACAAATTATGATTCTTTATAAGTTTACAAAATTAAAGCAATTTTTTATTTCAAAACACACATCTGTTCTTACTTCCTTATAATTATCTTAGTCTCTTGGCTATAAATTATTCCACCAACTTTATCCATTACTTGTCAAATCTACAATTGAATTTTAACGCTATTTCATACCGATTATTTCCTTTTCTTAATCAAAAATTTAAAAATCTACACTCTTTCTCATATCTTATTCCTTCCCACGTTTCTTTACTTCAAAAAACTCTACCATTGATTTAATGTAAAAGTATTAAACTCTTTTTAATTCCAGCAACTTGAAATACTTTCAATTTTTTTCACTACCTCATATTAAACCAATTTTATAATCCAAATCAACACCTAAAAATTATAACTTTAAACTGTATTCACTCTTTTAAAAAACACGAATTTCCTATAATTTCTAAGATCTTTAGGACTTATTACTTATATCAAAAACCAATCCCCAATAGTCCTGACTTCTTATTAATTTATTCTTTTAATAATCTTTTCAATATATTCGATCCCCATACCCTCCTTACAATCAGCTCACAGCTTTAGTCTCCTTCTATCTCACCACATTTTTGTTATCGTCTTAAAAATATCGTTCTCCAAATTCTTCTCCTACTTTCTTCCAAAACAAATATTTTTGGTTAAGTAAAAACTTTTATTTAAATTTCTATTCTTATTTAAATATATATCTTTCATCCTTCTACCCAACCACTTCCTATTTATTTTTTTTAAATTTTAAACTCAATCCTTTTATTATTCTTCTACTCTATAATTTAATTGCTCTTCGGTACATGGTTCTCTCATCAATTTCTTTCTTGTCCTAAACTCATTTTCTTTTTTTTTTTTATTTAACATTCCAAGCTCAATTTCTATACTCATCCAAATTCATCTCATAACATGATCTGATCTAATCAAATTTTTTACTACACCACTTCAATTCCATAATCCTCAATTAATAATTTCCATTCTATCTTCCTTCGTATTATTTACTTTCCAAATTCCCTCTATGATTTTTGTAAATTTATCCTCAATCACTTGTGCAATTTACATCCATTTTTTAAAATAACTTTCAAAATCAATATCCTTTATTCTCATTATTACATCAAATACCTAATCCCTTCTTTTTGATTATCTTAACATTATTCTCTTACAGCTTTCATTTTTATTTATTTAAATAATTCCAATTCTGGCCCAAAGAAAACCTTATTTAACCTCTCTATAGAGTATTCTGTGGATAATCTTCTGAGTCGCTTTTTTTTCGTATATTTGTGGTAGGAGGATCAACCCATAATTAACTCTACAAAACCTCAAATTACTTTGTGTTATTAGCTCTTGCACATTCTGCAATAACCAGTTAAAATGTTATGATTATTGCTCTGCTTAGATAGATCAAATTCAATCTTTTAATTCAATCTATGTTCTCTTAGATAGAGAATATATGATTAAATCCTTTAATTTTAAAATTTTATCTAATATAAAACAAACAGAAATAGTAATTTAATACTACTTCAAAATGTACAGAAGAATAACATTAGGTACCACCCATCAAAACTCACTCACTATGATAACGCGTACTAGCATTTCTTAGGCTACAATGCGGCGGCTTTGAAAACTCAACCTCTGTTGATTTTTATCCTTTTTCATCAGCGTCGCTTTAGATAAATGTTTTTCACGTGAAACTCAGTGTATCTCTCAAATTAAGAAGATTCTTTATATCTTACTTTCAAATCAAACCATTTTAAAATTATGAACCTGAACTCTATCAAAACAGTCCTAATTGTATCCAACCCCACGGTAGTCACATTCGGTCCCTTCCTCTGGGTGTTTTTTAGATGAATGTTTGACTCTGACATAAAGAAAGTCATACAATACTGTTTCAAATTACTTTCTATATTTCATATCAAATTTTTCTTTTATTCCCCATTATTTGTACTTGAGTTATTTTATTACTTTCAGAAACACTCTTGGACAAGTAAATTAGATACCCTAATAGTTATTATACGTACACCAAATTACTGCTATTATATTTATCGCACTTGCATTTACACTTCAATTTTCCCAGTAACACAGATTCTCAATATATATCTATTGAATTCTCTCCATACTAAAAACTTCACACTTACTTGTTTTTGGCTGTTATTGTCCGAATTGGCATATCAAAACATTGTATTGTTGTACAAATACCAGATTTTGGATCTTTATTAAGTGCTTCAACAATCTCTGCTATCGGTTTTGGATTCTCAGCAATCCACTGATTTTAAACAGACTTTTTACATATTGTTTTTCACACTTTACCGTTTACACTATATTTTTCACAGGATTCGCCCGAGTGAATAAATTGTCACGCGTTACTTTTCTTGGGACGCTCAATTTCTGTGAAGTATAAAAGTTATGATTTGTTAGCTTGATAGCGACGTAGGACTGCGTCATTACTTTTTAAAAAAAAAATGTCTTCTTCGGAGAATTTCAGGCTGATTTGATTGCACGATCCTATCTCCTTCCCCTTTACAAAAGCATTTCCACAATGCAAATTGCTCAGTCATATGCACTTAATTAGAATTAGATGATTTTTACTGTCACATGCCTTCAACCGATTCGTTAACTCAATTATGCTTTTCCTCTAGACAGTTTCGTAAGAGCTTCATTGTTCGGTGTGTGTGATTCATTTCAGCTCTGTATACTCCAATTGTTTTCATAATAAGCCTTCCAACTTATCCCACAAATGTCGAACTTAAATTTAATTTCCGATGTCCTTTTGTAGTAAATTTTTTAATAACTCTTACAGTTAAAATCAATGGTTTTTTAAATGTAAATACTTGTATTACAGTGTTTTTAACACTCTGTCGTACTATACTAGCAATTACCACCTATCATCATTTACAAGAAAGTACACAGTTCGTTCTCAAATCCTGAACAGCCCTAACATGAACAAAATTTTAATTGATGTCCTCTTCTTTCATGTGTTATTTCTAAAGGTTAGACGAAGAATGTATACCTTCAATTATTTTATATGTAATATTTTAACTCAAACCTATACTGAAAAATGCAACAATAAAGGTACTGATGCTGTTCAGTTCTTGGATAACTAGCGACGCATGAAAACGCGGAGTCAATCAGAACTTCAAAAGTTAAAACCACCCATAATCTAAAGTTCCCCTCAAAAATGAGAATGCAATAAATATCTGTCTTCTCCCTTTGTTATTAAAAAAACATGCTTAGAGGAATTTATTGGTGTTCGCCCCATTTCAGAAAACCCAAAATTACTTACCACGGAATTTTCATCACATCTTTTAAATGCCTTGTTGTATTGCATTCCTTATCATACCGACATCCAATTGATGACATCTGGTGAAAGATTATCACGTGAGGATTTGCGCGTCAGTCCTGGTATATTGGAAAAAGTGCGAACCTGTGTTCTTTTGCTTTGCAGTACAGTATAATATTGTCTGATTACTTCACAATCGCCCACTTGGCTTTGGGCCGAGCTAAGTGCTGATTACTAGAACGATTAAATCAAGTAGCAACTGATGACTTCGATTACCCGCTGTTATTTATTTGAAACCCCAATTACATTCATCATTCAATGGTGCTCGATACCTAGACTTCAACACATGGATATGCGTTGGCTCTTCACATTTAAAAAATAAACTTTCTCCTACTACAAGCTTTTGCTTCAACCAACTTGCCCACCAGCTCAACTTTGTTTCTTGATTATAAGGATTCATTAATTTGAGCGCCAATCTCTTGGACATGATTTTAACAACTTATCCCATCACTCAATCTCAAAGAGGACAGCTTACTTGTAATATAGCTTTATTCTCAAAAAAATTTTGTCCATTTATACCATTCAATTCCATTCAAGAATAACTTCATTGCCGACCCTGGCCACAAATTTGAAATAATGTCTGATGATCAAGAGATATTAGAAACGATCGCGTGGCCCCTGTGTTCCTCTACGAATTATCTCCAATAAATTCTTTACTAAACAAGCTAGTACAAAGTCAACTCACAAAATATTACGCCCAGAAGCAGCAGTGGACAGAGCTAATCTTATCTCTGTCGAGACGCTTATTGTCAATTTAGTGCGGCGGTTATCAAAAAGAATATTTCATTCACCTGAATCTCCAACTACTTGTACCAAAAAAAATTCGAGGTTCAAAATTTAAAAAAAATTCCCAGAAGTTCATCAGCTATCTTCAACTTAAATTTCCTTTTTTAAATCAATCATAAAACCGATTTTCTTAAAAGCTCCAAACCTTGCCTATTTCCAGCAATGTACTGTTTGGTATAAGCCACAGGCCAAGGCGATAACCACGAATTTGACGCTCAAATCAATTCTGGCTGCCGACGCAGACCAAGTTCTATGTTCGCTTCTTGCTTGGT
>Ga0163217_1012621_pt1 | contig 13269 bp, 12 predicted proteins | sample SynspAceP_FD_185933 | JGI IMG/M metagenome (GOLD analysis project Ga0163217, IMG submission 185933) | Saline lake microbial communities from Ace Lake in Antarctica - Synechococcus sp. Ace-P (PacBio error correction) | ecosystem: Environmental > Aquatic > Non-marine Saline and Alkaline > Saline ...
TCAAAGGAAGAGGAATCAGAAAATTCCCAAAAGTTTGGCGAAAAAGAATTAAGCCTCCAAGCAAAGGGGAAAGTCCATTGGGGCTTTTGTTGAAACCCGCCCGCCTATTTCTAGGGACCATTTGTCCCCAAATTTCCCCTGGGCATTTGCTCCGAAAAAGTCAAAGCGCCCTGCCCACTAATGTTTTGATAGTATTAAGTTTTTTTTTCATAACAAAAAAATTTTTTGTTTTTTCAAATTTTAAGTGTTGATTAAAATCGTGATTACAAATTTTTAAATAACTTTTTAATTTACTACCAATCTCAAATGAATTATTTAAAAACCCAATTGCTGGAAAAAAAAAAATAATTTCTGATCCCTTTTAAAATTCAAAATTCTCTGAAATAAGAAAATTAACAATTTTTATGGCCAAGAATGAAAATTTTTTTTATCCTGAATTACTCAAAATTTAATGGAGTTTCAGGTGACGAATATATGTGTTCCTAAATTCCTTTTAGAAAATTTCATTGAAGACGGAAAGTTCTGATTGGAAGGTTGTGCCAGAAGTTTAACTCAGGGCGGCAAGATTTTCATGATTTGGTATACTGTTAAAATTTGGTGTTCCTCGAACTGCTGTTTTTTTGGCCATATTGATACGATTGGATTCATGGTTTAGATATGATAATCAATTAATAAGTATAGGTGGACCAGAGATTTTTTTTTTAATTGAAAGGGAACAGAAACTATGGGGTTTGACACACTGGGAGAAATTGAATGTAATTGGTAGGGGATGAAATGATATTTCATGAATTTCCCTAGAGGAATTTGAGGGCGGGGACCGACTTTCCTTTAAGCAACCGTACAAGATTGAGGAAGATTTCCATTACTTGCGCAATACTTGGGACAATAGCTTGCATTTATTCTGCTTTGGAGGAACTTTGTGACCTATTTCTGATGGATGGGTAGTATTTTCCAACTTATGAGGGAGCAACGGTGGAGCGAAGTGTTCCATTTTTTAATTAATTTATTCAAGAGATGCCCCTGTCAACAGGCATTAATCTCTGACATTATTGGAACCAACGAAGAGTTAGACACCAATGAGGGGGTTGTCATTTTCCAAAGAGAATAAGTTTTATTCTCGAAAGAAAGCGCTTAAGTCGTATGTTTGGTTTGGCTAACGAAAGTGGAATATCATAACCAATTAGAAGTGGAAAACATCGGTGGCAGTGATGGGCGGGAGGTTTCAGTTTTCTCCTTACGCCCATCGATTTGGTGTTTTATTTGGTGCCCCTGAGGACAATGTTCATACGCCTAAATGAGAAGTAATCTCTGAATAGATTGGAGTCAATATTGAAAATGTAAATAAGTTTCTTAGTCGCTAAAACTCTGAAATCATGTCTTGTAATTAAAATACATGACCTGGTTTTTCAGAAATACTTAAATGAAGAGACTCTTACGACAGAATTATAGTATAAGGAAAGCAAATTCTGAGATTTTGTTGAAAGGGCCCAACTTGATTGTTGTCGGAGTTTTTGAATGGGGCTTTTATTTTTCTTTGGCAGATTTATGGCAGGTCAATTACTACATCCCACAAAGTTTCTTTTATTAAAAATTATAGTTATGAAGGAGTTAGAAGTTCTTGGAGCCATAAAGTCCCAGTTATAGGTCTAAATGAGGATTTTGAGAGGTAAAGCATACTAATTGTCGAAGGAATATTGATTCGGACACCTGGTGGCTAGCATGGACTACTTGATTTCGAGTTTTTAAGACTTACGAGCCAGCGAGCATTTCAATCGCCACTTTGCTCTCATAACCGGATAGCTTTTCGGTTTAATTACGCTTAAATTATGTGGGTTTTGAAAATTCCGAATAAATTTGTGGTCGGATTCTGGTCTGGGATATGATGGATTAAGGCAGAAAATCTTCCTTCAATCTATCAGCTCGAGACTTCTTAATTAATACTACTAATGTACATATGGGTATTATTTGGCCTCCTGGCGCAGGAAAGGGAACACACAGTGAGAAAATTTGATAGAGAAGTAACTGTTTGACTCCACCTTCTACCGGAGATTTGTTTAGAAAACAACTAGAGAAGGGACTGAATTAGGGGTTTTTTTGGCCAAAAAAATATAGAATGAGGGCCGATTAGTCCCCGATGAAGTAGTGATTTGGTAAATGGTTGAAGGATAAAATCCATGAATCCAAAAACAGTACTCACGGATATATCTTTGACGGATCCCTCGTACACAGCCTCAGCCGAGGCATTGGATAAAAATGCTGGCTATTCATGGACTTTTCAAATCTCTGGAATGATCGCTTTGGGATGTTGTCCAGAAATATTGTTGAAAGCTGAAATATAGGAGCGAGGTAAAACTTCAAAATCGGTGGATGACCAAGCGAGCCAGAAAATAAACCTAGAAATAAAAGTTTTTTGGACGAAACAACTTCGGTAGCAGACTTTTATTCTAGTCAAATAAACTTAGCAAAATTAATTGAGTGGGGGAGATTGATCAAATCTTATGCCTCTTATCACTTCTGTGGTCGATAGTTACTGATCCCGTTAATTTTCTTAATTTTGCAATTCAACTTGGCTAAGCAGTGTTTGCTTAGGCCTTTTTTATTTTCAAATCAAATGGCTGATTCCAATTTTAATCGATTACGTGAAAGTTTTGTTCGCAGATCTGGAGCAGGAGGTCCAGGAGCTTTACAATTTTGAAGAGAAAAGCATGTCCCCAAAAGGCGGGCCTGAACGGAGAGATGGAGGTGAGGAGGTTCACAATCATTCTAAGAGGAACAACTCAAGTCTGGACTCTTTTACACCTCAAGTATAAAAAAAAGCACGTCATTGCAGATGCTGGTACCAACGGTGAAGGTGGAGAAAGAACTGGTGCAGACGGAAAAAGAGTCATCTTTGCAAGTGCCACTTGGTACAATCGCAAAAGATCAGAAACAGGAGAAAAGATTTCGAGATCACTGAAAGATGGCCACGAAGTAATCTTAAACCAAAGGTGGAAGAGGAGGATTAGGTAATGAACATTTCAAAACGTCACCAAATCAGCCTCCAATTATTCTCCTCAGCCCGGAGAGACTGGAATTGGAAGGAGTGGATTATTTTAGAATTAAAGCTCCTTGCCGATGTGGCTGGTGGGTTTTCCTATGCAGGAAGTCAACTCCCTTTCATCCAATTTCGCAGGCAAGACCGGAAATTGGGGATATCCATTTAAACAACTTTAGTTCCAACCTTGGTGTCGTAGCCCTATCGCGGAGTCAATTCTTTTTGTAATGGCTGATATTCCCGGTATTATTGACGGGTGCTGCCGAAGGGAAGGGCTTGGAATTCGATTTTTGAGACATATTGAGCGAACTCAAATATGCTTTTTATGATTCCTGCAGATGCGCCGGATTTGAAAAAACAATACGATAATTCCTTATCGGAGAGGCTAGAGAAGTATAATCCGGAACTGCTGGATAAAAGAAAAATTTAGCGATTAAGCAAAGCTGATATGTTGGATGAAGAACTAATGCGAGAGATGGAGCGAGAAGTTTCTAAAGGAATTCCCCCTTCACCTTTATTTCTTTCGGTGTCGCAATTCAACTTAGAATAAGCTTAAAGACTGATTTTGGCAGGCGATTCACAATGATTAAAAATGCCAGATTTGTCAGTTTTTGCCTACCTGGCAAACAATATTGAAATAAAGAGTTTGGCCAACAAGAAAGAATTAATCCATGAAGATAAAGAGCAACCTTGAATCAGGAAATGAATCAAAATGATACGCCTGTTTAACGAGGAAATTACCGGAGTGAACTTAGTATGAAATTAAAAGCTAACGACACAGGTGGGACTGATAATGAAGCCGCTGGCGAAAAATTCGCTTGAGGAAGAGATTTTGGAGTTAAAAAATAAATATTTGAGGCTTATTCTGACTTCGAAAATTATCGAAAAAGAAACCTCAAGGAACGTTTGGATCTGATTACCACAGCCTCTGAAGACGTCTTAAAAGATTTAAATACCAGTAGTTGTGAATTTTGAGCGAATCCTTAAAGGCAAGCGAAGCTGAAACTGACAGTACTAAAGTAAGAGAGGGGAATTTATGATTTTTCAAAGAAGCCTAGTAAGAATTCCTTACGAGCAAAGGTTTTGATGCCAATGGAAGACTAGTAGGGAAAAGCTTTGATGCGGACACCCAAGAGGGCAATCACCTCAGATTCCCAGCCCAAGCGGAAGAAGTTGAAGGTAAGGTTTGTTGATGTAGTAGAAAAGGATATAAAGGCTTGGGCGATAAACAGTAGTTCGCTTTGCTAAAGTTCGTGACTGGAGCATAAAAATTATGTCAAAAAGAGATTATTACGAAGTACTTGGAGTGTCAAAGTTCTGCTGCGGGCGGATGAAATAAAAAAAGCTATCAGGAATGCTAATCCAATTTCCAACCCGATTCAAAACCCCGATAAATCCCGCGGCTGAGGATAATTTAAGGAAGCCGCTGAAGCTTATGAAGTTCTGAGAATCCTGAGAAAAGCACAGATATGATCAATTTGGTCATCAAGGGCGTAGTGGAGCGGAGGTTTATGGTTGGCGGTGGAATGAATATGGAGGAATCTTCTCTCAATTCGTGATATATTCGGTGGAGGAGGAGGTGGAGGATTTGTTCTTTCTTCCAGTGGCGGAAGCGGTGGTAGACGTACCAAAAAAGGTACAAATCTGAGGGTCAAGCTCAAATTGAATTTGAAGTGAGATTGTCTATGGTGTAAGAAAGAAATTAAAAGTAAATACGCCACCTCGTTGCCGAAGGAGTTTTCTTTCACAGACTTAGTTCTTCCTGTCCAAGTTCAGGACAAGATCAAGAAAGTAGTCCAAATACAATACCTTGGGCCAAATGGTTTCAGCAAGTTACTTGTGGTGGAGTCTGTGAGAAATGGCCAGTTGTAGATAAAAAACAGTCCCGAGGCATGACTCAAGAGGTTGTAATCATCAAAGAGGAGGTTATTTCAATTAATTCCCAGTGGGTGGCAGAAGGAATGCAACTTAGCAATGTCTGAAAAGAAATGAGAACTCCAGGCGAATCGCAGGTGATTCTACTCATTGTTTATATGAGGAAGTCGAGGACACTACGTTTCAAAGAGATGTAAAATTGGTGATCCCTTTGATCTTATGTGTCATTTATTGACGCTGCTCTAGGCGCATCTGTGGAGGTGCCGACGATTGAAAGGGAAAGTGAAAATTAAAATTGACCCAGGAACACAATCAGGCAAAATGCTTCGATTGAAAGGGAAAGGGATAAAAGATATCAATGGAATACACACAAGAAGGTGACCATTAATCATGGTCAATGTTTGGACCCCAACTCATCTCTCGAAGGAAGAAAGACAAACACTAGAGAATTTTGGGTGAATTTCAGAAAACTTCAAAACCCGAATCCGGGAAAAGGGGATAAAACCTTCTTTGATAAAATGAAGGAGTTCTTTTTAAAAAAAAGCCAGAAGCAAATTTCTGGCTTTTTTATATTTTTTAAAAACATTTTGAAAGTCAACCCGTACCTTAACCCTATGCTTAGAAATTTGGTGTCTGCCTTTCCTGAATGTTCCTTTGGAGGGGTGAGTCCTCAGTAAAGGCGCCAATTAATTAAAGAGTTTTAAGGTTTCCCAGAAACCAAAGGGTTGAATTAGTGCGTTGTAGAATTTACTTCCTACAAAGCACGACTAACCTCAAGAGAATTCGCTCAATAGATCCGCTTTATATTCACCGGTCATTTAAGAAAAGACTAATATTCTCTCCGTTTTTCTCTAAATTCTATTTCCAATAATGTACTCACAGCATCTCTTTGTTCATAAAAATGTTGAGTCAGAAAAACTTGGGCAAAAGTATTTACTTCCAAAATTTTCTCGAGTTCATCTATAGATTTTGAAACCATACTTGGGATCTTGGTCTTAACAACAAACCTTCCCGTATCATCTCAATTTTAACCTGGGAATGGGAAGATCAGATTTTGAATTTGGCCAATCTGACGAATTCAATCATTTGAAAATTAAAAAAGTTGCAAGTGCGGACGTTCATGTACATTACAGTTCAGAAAAGTCCAAATCAAGGTCCAAATGGACACACTAACTAGTTACCCACTAAATATGGTACTGTGACGCTGGATAAGGTTAATTTCACTAATGCCAAAAAAGATAATCGTTTTTGAAGTCAACTCATGGGGAAAATCAATCTTGACTTCTCGACGAATGTCCAATGGTAGTCAGGTAATAGCGGCATTGGTGCTGGAACACTAATTTTAACCTTGCCTCGATTCCTAATCCCGATAAAAAATAAAAATGAAAACGCACCCCACTGTGGTAGGACATCAATCCCAAAATATTTTAGGGCTTTGGATGATGTACTTACGTCCACTCGAAGGATATAAGGATCGGATCCAAGACAATTGAATTAAACCATCGATGTTGGAGTGGGCTCTATTTACTGTTGAATAATACTTACTTTTTTGAGTGAATGCTAAAAATTGAAAAAACTCAGTAAATCCTATAATGCTACCAAGCACTTTCAAGACGTAGACTGGAGGTTTTCAAAGGGTGTTATTTTTGGGCCTTTAGGTCCAAAAACGGAGCGGGAAAGAAACTTCTGGAATTCGAATCATTAAATCAATCATTGAAGTGACTCGGGAATCCGTTTTTATCAATGGAAGAACTACTGGCACCTAAACATATCGCACAGATCGGCTATTTGCCTGAGGAGCGAGGAACTGTATAAAAAAAAATGTCAGTCTGGGATCAAAATGATTTATTTTCGCCGGCTTAAAGGTCTATCCTCTGTTGATGCCAAAAGCAAGATCAATCATTGTTGGACAAGCTGGGAAATCTCGAAATTGGAAACAAAAAAAAAGATTGAAGACCTTCGAAAGGAATGGCTCAAAAAAGTCCAATTTATCTCTACGGTGATTCATAACCCGCCACTTTTGATCTTGGATGAGCCCCTTCTCAGGATTTGATTCAGTAATGCGGAACAATCATACAAAATGAGATTTTGGCCACTGAAGGAAAAAGAACCACGTGATACCTTCAACTCACCGAATGGAGTCTGTGGAGCTTCTCTGTGATCAAGTCGCGAATGATCAACCGATCCAAGAAAAAAATCTCGATGGGACAATTAAAACCGGTCAAATCAAGCTTTCGGCTGAAGTTTTATTCCATTACGATTGATCACTTAATTCCAAATGATTCCCGCGGAGTGGGCAGCTTAAGCAAGATGAAAAATTCATCCTTTCATTTTACAACTTCTTCCATTAAGTGGCAAAACCCCCAATCAGTTGCTTCAACGAGTTGATGGAATAATGGGAAATCATGCAGTTTCCAAGAAGTAATTCCAAGTATGGAGGAGATTTTTATTCATCAAGTAAAGCCATCAAGAAAATGATAAAATCTGGCTTGTAATCCAGGCGAGAATATCTAGCTCGCGTCAAGAAAAAAATCGTTTTATTGTCACTCTTTGCTGACACCGACTTATTTTTTCCCGGCGATTATGGGGTGTTCGTTGGATCGCATTGGAAGAAAAAGGTAATCATCGCTACGAATCAATCGAAGTTGAATTGATGAAACAAGCTCTTTTTTTTCCTCGAGAGGCTCTGACAGTACGCATTTTCCATTTTCCAATAACAACCGGCCGAGGAAGCCAAGAACTGGTCCAAAAATGGAGAGCGCTATGGGTTTTTTACTGATCCCAAGATTGACCTGAAATCTTCCAGTGGGATTACTTATTACGGCGAAGAGAATCCAAAATATGAATTTGATCAACTATTTGGAAAATACCTCAAAAAAGAAAGTCGAAGAAACAGCGTTTTAATTTGAAGTGGATTGATCCCTAAAATCATCAACGTGTTCCGCACAAAAGTTGCGATTAAAGTCCATCACGCTCGATGATCAAGGGACAGAAACAGGTAAGCGATGCCACGGTCAATTATTGCGATAGGGTTTTTTGGCGGGATTCTGATTTACATGTTTATTTTCTTTATGGCAATCAGATCATGCAAGGTGTATCGAAGAGACATCCAGCCGAATTGTGGAAATTCCCCTAAGTCTCCTCATTGAAGCCTTTTCAATTGATGATGGGTAAAATTTCTAGGGATGCAGCTGTCGGCTTACCCAATTGATCATCTGGAATGTATTGATTGGTACATTACTACTGTAGTGACTGGTTTCTAGGATGCAAATGCCCGCAGCAAACAAGCGACTGGAAATGGCCAGTTCAGACTTAAGTCATCCATGCCTAATTCTGAATTGGAGATAATTCCTTGCAAATGCTCTTCTGGAATAATGCGACGAGATAGTAACTCTGTTTTTCATCTTTTATTTCCTTGGCGGATATTGTATACGGAGCGCTTTTGTCGAATCGATCAGCAGTCGATGCATCCTTCAGATGCGCAACAGTTTATGCTTCCCTGTGACGATCCTTTAATAGTTTGCATACATGGGTCTGCTTGTCTTTGTGCTCATGACCCAAATAAGCACCACTTCTTTTGGCTTCCCATTATCCACTCACTCACGATAGCCATGATGGGAAAGGTTGAGTTATGGTGTGCCGGGAATAGAACTTGCCCTATCTATGGGGCTGTGATTCTTGGCTTCCTGGCAAACTACTTGTTGGCGGGAAAAATCTACCGGAATTGGCATCTTGATGCATGGCACCAAACCTAAACGTATAAGACCCTTTGGGAAGTGGATCAAAACCAAACAATTTGATTGCAGGATCAGAGCTAAACTGACTAATTTAAAGTAGATACAGTCCAATGTTTTGCACCGCGATCAAAAATCTCACCAAAACAAAAATTTTAAATTCAGCTTTAGTGGTTTTGAGTTTTGGGGATTTAAATTCCTTAGATATACTAACTTCCCTAAGTTGCAAGTTAAGTAAATTGAGCCAACCTTTTGATCAGATGAAAAAACCGATTTTTCAAACTTCCTCAGTAGATCTTTTTACAGCAACAAGAAACAAGTCCAAATGGCTGGTGGGTCTTGGTATCCATCGTCTTGGCTCGGGTTCGATCTGGTATACCCAATCGGCGGTAAAATGAGCCTTAAAGAACGAGACCGAAGCAGATTGAGCTACTCTTCAGCTGCGCTTGGAATATCGCTGCGAGTAATGCCGAAATCTCACTTTTAATCAACCAAGAAATCATTCGCAGCAGAACTATTCTATCCCGATCATTAGGTCGTTACGGAAGGAGATCCGAATTGAGTTTAGGAATATACCCTTCAAGAAAATGCTGATGGACTAGATTACGATTCGACTTTGGAAGGCCGAAACTCCCTCGAGAATGCAAGAAGAGTAACGAACCGATTTTGTCGAAGAAGGCAGATATCCAAGTCTTCTACAGGAATTTCCGAGCTCTTCTCACTTGAAAATATTATCCCCTACGTCCAGCTAGCAGTTATAAATTTCCTACTTGGGAGTTTTAGCTTACAAACTCTTTTTAATCAGAGCAAAATTGCGGAGCAAAATCGAGTTTGACGCAGGATTGACCAAAGAGACCCGGCACATCAGTTAGGGACCGCACATCGCTTCTTTTTGATGGCATGGATTGGATTACCTACGAATTCTCCAGTTTGGGGAAAGAAAACCGCGAATTATCCCAAGAAAATGGATAAAGATGTCGTGAAAGCTGAGAATGGTCAAGAGCGTTTCAGCAGTAATTGGAAGCAGCCGGTGATCCAGCTGAAAATCTCTACGAAAGCATTGAGGAGACAATCCCTACTTGAGACCTAGGATTTTCGACTAAGTGGAGAATGATAATCATGCAGATTCCAAAGATCTCGATGCCATGATGAATGCGTCCACTTTTCGAATGGGTTATCGAGAATATCTGTAAAAATGCCCGTTGAAAATGCCATGAAAGGGAAAGGAACTATCAAACATTGATCTTCTTCAGGATAGCGATAAATATGTCATTGTCGATATCCAACTGATACTGGAAAAGGCATGGAGAGAAATATGTACAAGCGTGTATTAATCCTTGGTTTCTCTCACGACCTCGAGGAATGGGGTTTAAAGGATTGACCCTGCAAGCGAATTATTGAAGGCTATCATGGTGAAAATCTTTGTCAAAAACTCTGAAAGTCGCAAAAGGCACCACTTTTTTAGAATCGTGGCTTCAATGGAAGCCTCGACGGGGGCATCACAGTTTGTCACCGAAGAATATTAGAGTATTATTTTATTGGGTGAAATACGATTGATGGATTCTTGAGACGCCCTCAATCCGAGCGTCTAATTCAAAATTCCGAAATCGAAAAAAAGAACAGAATTAAGAAAAATGATTTTTGATTCATAGCTCTTGTAAATCGTCATTCAAAAAATCCTTCCGCACTTTTTTTCCCTAACCTTGCACGCTTGAAAACCATTCCCATGATCTGAAAAGAAGAAATCCAGAAACGAAGAACTTTTGCAATCATTGCCTCACCCAGATGCTGGGAAAGACTACTTTGACGGAGAAACTACTCCTTTTTGGTGGCGCAATCACAAACTGCTGCGCGGTCCTATCCAATAAGAATCGACACTGCTACCAAAGTCTGACTGGATGGCCATTGAAGAAAGCAGAGAGGAATCTCTGTTGCCACTTCCGTTGATGGGCTTCGAATACAAAGGGATAAAATCAACTTGCTTGATACGCTGGTCCAAACCAAGATTTCCGCAGAAAGAATACCTACCGAACTTTGAACGGCTGCGTTCCTGTGATTATGGTCCAATGATTGTGTGAAGGGCTGGAGATTCAGACGAGAAACTTATGGAAGTCTGCCGGATGCGAAATACGCCAGTGATCCTTATCAACAAGCTGGATCGAGAAGAAAGGAGATCCGTATGAGCTTTGGAAGAAGTAGAGCAGAAGCTCAATATCCAGTGCATCCGCTTTCCTTGGCCGAGTCGCATGGGGGCAAAGCTTCAAAGGCGTTTATATATTTTTGATCATCAATTGAATCTCTTTACTCATCCCAACGAAAGCTGAGTGACGTTCGTAGGGAATTTTTAAAAATGTAGAGGATCCCTGAATTGGAAAAAATTGATCGTTAGGCCTTCGCCATCAACTTCGCGAGGATGTAGAAATTGATCGAAAGGAGTTTATTCCCGAATTTGATATCTGAGGCTTACCTATCTGGAAAAATTGCGCCCAGTGTTTTTGGATCCGCTGTGATAACTTTGGTTCAATGAAATGCTGATACGTTTTTTATTAAAATAGCCCCTGCGCCGAAAAGTAGAAAAACTGAAATGTAGGGAAGTCAACCAGATGAGGAATTCCTCAGTTTTAATTTTTAAAAATTCCATGCAAATATGGTCCGAATCACCGAAAACCGTATTGGCCTTTCCTTCCGAATCTGTTCAGGAAAATTTGAGCGAAATAAGCCTTACAACACATGTGCGTGGCCAAAGCCATTGCGGGTTTTCCCCCAAACGTGGACTCAGTTTTATGGCACAGGCAAGGAAATATCGATGAGGCTTTCCTGGTTGATATCGTCGGACTATATGATACCGGGAAATCTAAAATTGGTGACACCCTGACTGAAGGAGAAACCATGGTAATTTCACTGGAATCCCCAAGTTTCTCACCCGAGATTTTCGCGGAGGTGGTGAATAAGGATGCGATGAAGACCAAGCAGCTGGAAAAAGGGTGAGCCAATTTGTGGAGGAGAGTGGCAGCAGTCTTTTACTTTTGATATGGCTCACGCAAGGTAAGTCGGCACGGTCGCCAACTTCCAGTTTGAGGTGATTCAATTTCGATTGGAAGAATGAAATATAATGGCTAACAGTGGAGTTTCAGCCAATGAATCTCTACAAGGCTTTAGCTTGGATTACCCGTGCAAAGAACAAAAAAGCAATTAGATGAATTTGTCCGATGCTCCAAGATCGCCATATCGCGCATGAACAAGGAAGGGAAAGCTGGTCTTTATGGCGAGTCAAAAGCCTGGCTTCGATGGTGCAGGAAAAACTATCTCCCGAGATTGAGTTCACTTTAACCTTCGGAGTATTAATGGCTAAACCCTCCAGATTTCAAAATCCTGGAGGGTTTTTTTGAGTGACATTTAAATCATCATTCGGAAAAGGAATATTAATCTGAAAAGGAAAAGATTTCGGAATGAGGAAGGTTTATCATTTGAAGCTGTAGCTCTTCAAGTACCTGTTGATAGTCCAGAATTCGAATGATTGCAGGCCATCCTGCTGGAAATAAATCTGATTCTTAGCCTTTAACTAAATTTTTCTCGATCAGCAGTTTTTTTCAAATCTAAGTAAGTGGAATAGGGAATTGAATCAGTCCGGGATTCATCCGAAGCGTCTTATGTTCTTTGCCAGATGATATTGCTCCATCTTGTAACTCGGGGTTAAAAGTCATCAAATATCCTGCATAAAAGCTATCCAAAACAAGTCTTACAGCCTTCGGGATGGATGACCACAAGATCCATCTCTTCGGTGAGGAATAGCCAGTGCATTTCCACCCTGTTCTATTTCAACTTGTGGCAAAAGAGTTAAGGAAAGAGAATCGCCAGTTCCACCCAAGACTTACTCGTCATACTTCAATCCTCAAAACCGATGATGTCGTAAAGCGCAGTACGTTTTCATCAAAATCATCCCGATTGGGATTGTTGGTTGGAGAACGTTAAAGCCTTTTCGTCCGACGAAGTAGTTCCAAGATTCACATAGTGATCTGGGAAAAATGTTCACCAATAATCGCTAGATTTCTTATCAAGATCAGGATTCCTATTTAGGGTTATTCAATAGAGTTCTCTGGGGGTAAGGAATACGTTTCTATAATCAATTGGCAGCAAAGAAAAATCGTAAAACCTTCTCTAACTGATCAATATAATAATTATTTCATATCTGCCACCTTTCCAGCTTTCGATTTTTCTTTATCGCCTACGGAATAGTCCATTTAGTATATTAAATGCCCTTAAATTGTACTTGTTTTTTCGCTTCCTTGTACCCTAAACAATTTCTCATCTTTCTTGGATAGAATCCAGAGTCCTATGGTCTGTAATGGAGACACTGAATAATGCTGTCCGAATCCTATCTGCCCCAAGCAAGCTCTGGCTTACTTTACCGTTTTCCCCATTCATCACTTGGTGATTGATTTATAGCGCATTTTAAACTTCGGGATCTGATCCTTGGAGATTAATTCTGTAAAATGGTTTTGATTTTTGAACTTGACTTTCGTCGTGTCTAAAATATATCGTGAAAAAAGGTTGTGAGCCAAGAGGCATGGATCCATTGAATATAAAGGGTTAATAGATTAGTCGATCCCAGCCAGTTTCACAACG
>Ga0163217_1066119_pt1 | contig 13267 bp, 5 predicted proteins | sample SynspAceP_FD_185933 | JGI IMG/M metagenome (GOLD analysis project Ga0163217, IMG submission 185933) | Saline lake microbial communities from Ace Lake in Antarctica - Synechococcus sp. Ace-P (PacBio error correction) | ecosystem: Environmental > Aquatic > Non-marine Saline and Alkaline > Saline ...
AAATATCTTTCTCGGTGAAAAAGCAAAAGAGTACTAAGTCTTTTTTCCATTTACTACTACTTATACAAAATAATCTTTTTACTACACAATAAATCTTTCTCCAGAACCTTGCATTTGTTTACTCGAAATAGTATGGAGACAAGAATTAGCAATACTTTACCACCTACATTCTTTCTTCTTTAGTGCTTTATATAGTTCTTTGCATTCTTCTCCAAATTTTTATATCTTCTCCTTAAAAAAATCTGTTTTACCTACCATACCCTAAAGGTACACTTATGAAGCTTTCCGTTATTGTTTGCCGTTTAACCATATTTGCAGTCTTTTAATTATAGACTTAAAACACCTTGAACTATCATACCCTAGGTAGGGTATATTTTATATTGTGAAAAAACAATCAAATCCAAGGAGAAATTACCATGGCACCAAAAATATACTTATTATCGGCGGTGTAGCTGGTGGAGCACAGCTGCTACTAGACTTTCCGGCGTTTCAACGAAGATGACACTAATTATTCTTTTGAAAAAGTGAATACATTTCCATCTTGCCAACTAGCGGTCTTCCATACCAACATTGGTGGGGAAAATTAAAGAAGGCGGCGATAGCTTATTGCTACAAACTGTTGAAGGTATGGAGCAAGCAATAATGCTAGACATCCGCAATTTTTTTCTGAGTAACTGGCGATTGATGCCAAAAAAATAATGAAATTTTCTGTTTTGAATCAATCAAACCGGTGAAATTAATACAGAAACGTTCGATAATACTAATTATTTCAACTGGCGCATAAGCCATCAACCCCCGACCCGCAAATCCAGTATGGAACTGCTAAAATGTCATTTTCATATACGCAATAATTCCTGATATGGAGCCTATTAAAAATATATAGCCGAAAATGACAATCCAAACTGCAACCAATCAATTGGTGGTGGGTTTATCGGTTTGATAATGATGGGAAACTTCAAAATATTGGACCTTGAATCGTTCAATTAGTTGAAATGGCACCATCAAGTCATGCCGCATATCGATTTTGAGATGGCACAACACAATTGCATACACTCAAATCAAATATGCATGGATGTTAACTTATTACTAATGATGGATTGAAAGAATTTTAAATGATTCATGGAAAAAACTTGTTTATTAACGAGTGGATCAGAGTATTGGAAAACGGATTATTGACCATTTTTATCTATTGGCGTTACTACCAGAAAATACACTTACGCTAGAAGCGGCATCGAACTTGGCTTTAAAATGCTATCAAAGTTTAAACGAGCAGCTTCTAACAAATTACCCCAAATATTTTTCGCAATTGGGGATAGTTATGAATGAAGATGTTGTGGATGGATCACCTACAAAATATCCCTCTTGCATAGGCAGCGAATCGTCAGGACGTTTAGTGGCGGATATTCATCAACGGCATTCCCTGCAATGTACCCAGGTAACGCAAGGAACTTCTGTCGCTAAAAATTTAGAGAGTAATGAGACCTGCTGCTCTACTGGGATAAGTGAACGCATGTTGAAAAACAAAGGATATTGGACTTCCCCATAGATGTATTCAGTGCACCCAACTCACATGCTGGTTATTCCTGGTGCTAGTACCAGATTCAAGACTCTTGAAATTACTTTTCGAAACGATGGTAAAATTTTAGGTGCACAAGGTGTTGGAACTAAAGGGGTTTGATAAAACGCATTGATGTTATCAAGCAACAGCACTGAAATTTGGTGGAACGGCAAGATCAACTGGCGCCTATCGAGCTAGCTTATGCTCCCCCTATTCCAGTGCAAAGGATCCAGTTAATATGTTAGGATTACACAGCTGATCAATAGATGAACTGACAAAATCAAAACGATTCAATGGCCAATGAAAGTCGAATGCCGTTTTAGAACAGATGCATATTCTTTTTGGATATCAGAGAAGACTTTGAACTAAGCAAACTGCTCATTGCCAAAAGGCCGCCATTTTAATTTCACTTAAATCAATTAAGAAACAGACAGAATGAATTGCCAAAAGATAAAACTATCTATGTTTCTGTCAAGTGGGTTTATAGAGGATGACGAATGCCCTGCAAGAATCTGATGCACCAATGGTTTTGATTGTAAAAAAATTCTTGATTTGGCGGTTTCAAACCTATAAATTTGCCAAACTATGTTATTAACAAAATAAGCCTTCCAAAAAAAGTCGTGAAAGAACAACCGGTAGATCCTCTCAATACTTGTCCTTTAACACCTATCGAAGTGGATGCTTGTGGATTGGCAATGTCCTGGCCCTGATATTAACAGTTAAAGAACATAATGGATTCCAAAATGTCTGATGGACAAAAAATGAGGTCGTTAAAGCGAGTGATTTGGCTTTAGTAGCCTAATTGAAGCGTAGTGGCTAAAAGTACAGGAAAATCACTAGTCTTAAAAAATGAAATTTGAAGGCGATAAAGTCGTTGCCAACCTTATCAAAGGGCAACCTCTTACAAAACAACTGCTAACCTTCCCAAGAACGGCGTGATGAAAGAAACAAAAGAAGGCGCAACGACTGGTAGTCTTTAGTGGCGATATGGATAGAAGCTTTAAGCTTCCTATGATTATCGCTACAGGTGCAAGGCCGGCAATGCGGGTAAAATGTGACGAATTTTCTTTAACTTTTCTGGGATTACGCGTCTTGATAAATAACAAAAATACAAAAAAAGCGGTATGGCAAAAAATCATTTTGACATCATGTTCCCTAACCATGCGGATAGCTTTACTTATTTTCTTCTTATGAAACATGGGTGGTGCCTGGTGCTAAAATGATTGAAAACAGTGATGAACAAAAGAATGTGGCCCATTACCAGTACATGATTGAAAAAACGCAAGCAACTTAGGTTGTTAAATTTAATTGCTTGATACACATGAGTATGGATTCATGGGGAATTGGAAAAGAAGAACTATTTGATTTTGTTTGAATATGGGTGGTGTCCGCCAGGCTTCCTTGGGCGATAGCGAAGATTCTAACTTAAACTTGTTTATTTTCTAATATCTTATGTAACTTCTTCTATTTAAAGTGATATACTATAACTGACTTTAGAAAGAGGGCTACAATGGATACGGAAAAATAAACTAGAACAAAAAAAGAAAATTATTATCGTTTAAAACGGACAGAGGCCCAGGTTCGCGGTTTGTTCAAAAGATGATTTGATGAAGACAAAGAATGCATAGATGTTCATCACACAATTGAGCGCCACTCGCGCTAAGTATTGATCGTGTGATGGGCATCAATCGTTGCTGAAAATTTAAAAAATTGTTTTGAGAACCCTACTAAAGAACGTCAAGACCCAAGCTACAAAAAATTGATTCAGGCTATCAACATGATTATAAAAAACTAGCAAGTTACTAAGCTGACTCCATTTTTATGGAGTCAGCTATTTTGTTTTTAGCACTTAAAAAATAATTGGTTTGAAATTTTCCAATCCTGCTTTTCAAAAAAAGCTCTTTTTTTGACTGTCCAAGTTTATGAAGATACTGCTAAAGCGTGACCTGAAAAAATGGAGGGACAAGATGATTTTATATTAAAGAAGCTCTATTTTACACAATTATTTTGTATTTGAACAGTAATGCACCATATTTTATCTTTGCCGGATTAGATCTACGGAGAAAAAATTCACTTTTTGATTATCTTCACGCCATGATTGAGAAAGTAGAAGATTTCTAGCCATGCACACTGGGGATACTAACACAAGATAACCCCTTGATTCCAAACTCTTCATACTCCTTCACAGATGATTTTATTGAACAACTAAAACCTTAACTGAACAAATTCTTTTCTATTCAAACTCAATCCAGAAATACCACCAGCCAGATTTATTAATTCGTCTCTTTACTTAGCGAAGTGCCTGTTTAGGATTGTTTTAAAACTAAATTATTCTGACAGCAAATCACTTTTCATTATGATTCTACGAAGAAGAACGTTAATCAATCAGTTGATTGTAGAATGCGTTTCTAATTTTATACCGAGTGCCCGCACAAGCCCATTCAAGACAGGAATGGTGTTGGACTTAAGGCATAGGAATACCACGTGATCGAACAGAAACCACATGATTACTGAATTAGCAGAGAACATTTTCTATTTTACAGAATTATTTTTGAGTATAAACCTCAACCTAGTCTCAAAGAGAATAATCTCTATCATAAAAAAGCCGTTCAAAAACAAGCAAGGCGTTTAACTGAATGAAGAATTCCAGTAATTAGCTGAATACGAAAAGAGCGCGTTTGTTCACAGTATGACTGAAGAAAATTATTTGATAACCAAAGTGATTGCTGAGAATCTCTTTTACGGGGATGATCATCAAAGAAAGAAAGTTTTTTTGAGGAAAACCAAAGAATTAAGGCTTACGTAGACAAAGCTCCTGCCAAGTCGCTGTAGCTGGGCCAAAATATTCAAAACCAAAATTCCGTTTAGATAACGCATAAGAAATTCTAGCATCTATCGAACTTTATCGAGAAATCGCAGAAGTTGTCGAATTTTTTTTTAAAAAATAAAAACCCCTCCTGGATGAATACTTCTGTGATGATTTACAAATATTGAAAAAATTAAAAAACTTGTTTTAAAATAAACTAAGCAGAATTTCGTCCTTCATTGGCTCAAAGTGACTCGATAGTACTCCCTTAAATGGTTATTGAAACACCACCTAAGGATGGTTTTTTCTAGTAATATCTTTTGTACTGTCTTCTTTCATATTCGTATTTTGGATTCAAATAGTTTCTATCCCAATACTTACTGATGTATAATAATACAAGATAAACAACTATCGCTAGAAACTCATAGTTTTAATCCTTGAATGAACGATACTTAGATAACTATCACTCAATAGAATCTAAACAATAAACATGAACTCAGAATTCTATTCACTGTTCAATTTATCCAAACATAAGGAGGGTCCAATCAACATGAAAATGAATCACGAAGAGACACTATTTGCGAAGTGACTTATATAACCTCATACTCAATGCCTGGGACCCGTAAATGGGAAAGATCCCTCATTAATCAATCAGCCAAAAAACAGCTTAGCAGATGGTGCTAATTTTGATACTCTGCAGTGTGTGGTCTAAAAAACTTGAAGCTGACTTACGCCCACTAAGCTTAAGAGGTTTATCTTTTAACCCCCTGATGTGACGAGATTTTTATAGAAAAGATTCTGGGTACTTTAATTGACACCGTTCAATTGATCTGACGAAACCCTACAAATACCAAAAAAAAAAAAAAACGGGGAACTGATCTCACTATATAAGATTCTGCCGTTTTTTGCAGGAGGCTGTATTCTGGTGTATGGGTAGACCTTTTTGCACTCTTAGGAATTGTATTTCAGTCTTATCTGGTTACAACTGGAGGAGATATGTGGATATATCCCTTATGACCAAGTGAGCGGGCGCGCCATACTGGATCCATGTCGAAGCAGTTGAGAAATTATTTTTGATACGAGAAATCATTCAAATATGAAGATTTACTAGAACTTTATGGCAAATTGATTCCGAATTCCAACCGATCGAGTTTTGTCCAATTTCAAGATCGTGGCATGTCAGTATCGTCCGATTATTTTTGTTCGAAAATGAGAATATCACAAACAATTGCTGAAAAGTCAAAACAGGCGGTTAGTTAAATCATTGATAAATACAAAAAACCCAAATCGATACCCTATTTCCAACCCAACAACAGAATTTTGGCCGGCCTGCAAAACTATCACCAAACAATTTTATAAAAAAATCGCAGGTAACCTATAAAAAGATTGAACGAGCACGCCACAATTAATGGCGCTATTCAAACGTTTAAGAAAATAACATTCGTAAAATGAACTTACACGTTTACAAAGAAAGTCTTAACAAGTAAGGAATCATTTAAACCATAGGATGTAACTTAATCGAGATTCCTAATAAATTGTGGAGGATACTTTTTATGGAAGATCAACTAAACGTTGACAAAAACATTGGGCCCAACACGCAAAAATTATTCTTTTCGTATAAAACAACTTGAAACCTTTAAAAAAGGTATTCTTAAATATGAACAACACAGTACTGCCTTGCTTTGGCAAAATAGTATTTGGGAAAAATTCCTGTAGAAACTTAAACGTAACAGAAAAATTAGGCTTTTGTTTTAAACAGCATCTAGAGAAAACGCAAGAAAAATTCCTGAATGGGCTCAAGTATTAAGAAATTGTCCCCACTCCTTTTTTTTCTCTTTCCCTCAAAGCAAAAACGGCATTATGGAAACCTATTCGGAACCGTATTAATCATTGGTCCGTTAACTTATCCCTTTCAATTGTTTATGTATTTTGAAGCCCTTTAATTGGAGCATTTCTGCGGAAATACCGATTATTCAGTTAAAACCGATCGATAAGAAGTCATGAAGCCCTGCTGCTGGAACATTTAAACCCAGTGACACTGGGAACCTAGGGTGGAAAAGGTTCCAACACTTGTCCTTAACAGGAATGCTGATATTCAACAAGCTGCTAAAAGAATCTTATGGGAAAACTACTTAATGCTGCACAGACATTGTGTGGCACCGGATTATGTCCTTATTCATGAGAAACTCAAACAGCCTTTTATTGAGGAATGCCAAAAAAGTTATTCAACAGTTTATGGGACCAGAATGTGCAAAATAGCCCTGATCACAGGATTGTTAATAAAAACACGCTACTCGCTTAAAACCACTATTCTAGGAAGACTCCCTAAAGATGAAATTGTGTTTGTGCGGATACGTTGATCTAGACGATCGATATATTTGAACAGCCGACCCTTACTTGATTCGGATTGGGACCTTCTCCTTTTATGAAAAGATGAACCTATTTGCGGTCCGCTATTGCCCATCAATTAGCTTTCATGACTTGGACAAAACGTATATGTGGCGACTAAATAAGCGGTCTAAACCCTTGGCTGCTCTATATTTTTTCTAAAGATAAGACCTTACAAATAAATTATCCCTAAAACCGAGTTCCCGGTGGATGTCACTATCATAATACGATTTTTTCACCTGGTAATCTCCTTAATTTGCCCTTTTGGTGGAGTCTTAAATTCTGGAACGGGCTCTTATCAACGGGAAATACAGCTTCACAACACTTTTTTCACACGAGCGAAGCCATCCTATCCTCTAAAAGATTAGAAGCTACCTTTTATTTCCCACCCTTATCACTGACAGTAAATTAAAATGGAATTCCGTACCGCTTTTTTTAAAGAGTTTTTGATTCCGTTGTTATTGCTAATTCATTTTATAACAAAAAATTGTTAATGCGTTTATAACTGCTTCTAATAAAAACTAGTTGTTTAGGATTAAATTGCTCTTTTTATTGTTTTATTGTTTTATATCTGTAGGCTTCTATTAACTAAATCCTCTACTATATAAAAAGAAATAACCAGACTTCTCCTTTAAGAAAAGTCCGGATTATCTTTTATTCACTATACGTTTTAGCGTGACTCTTTTAGAGGTTGGCAAGCTTCACACTTGCGTTGCTTTTTATTTTATTTAAACTTTGTAAATGTTTTTTTCAAAGTTATCTATCCACAATGCACATTTTAAATAGTAATTTTTGGCAGAAAAACCAATGGTACTCTGTCGTTAGCAACTTACTATCTGATTCTTTTCAACAAATTCTTTAATCGTCCAATAGTACCATTGTTTTAATTATTCTCTCTACACCTCCCTTTTTATCACTAGAACGAAAACCTCTTGGGCATCGGGTTCTACATAAAATCATAATTATCAACTCCTAATATGTAACATGAGCGGATACAATTAAACCGGTAGACCTAACTTCAATAGCGTCAATTTTTTCGAGCAAGCCTTTGTAATTTCTTCATCTCCAATGTAAAATGTACTATGTGTAGCGATATAATTGCCTCCTTGGTAAGCATTGTTTTGTCGTTAAAAACATTGTACCCTAAAGAGCTTTACAAGAAGCGCCCTTTTCTTTTACACCATTAATATGGACTTTATCAAATAAGATGTATCAAACAAGAAAAATTTCCAAAAATGATGATCCAAGTCTCCCCTCATAGTCTAGGTGTTGTAATAGACTCAATTTCGGAGCACTATTAATTTTTGAAATCAATTATTTTTAGTTAGATACCTGCTACTGACATTGTATATGACTGGCCTACTAAAGACACTCCATAGACGTGGACATTTCCTCTATCGCTCGCAGCTTAAAAAGTACAAAAAAGATATAGAGCAAGCATAAAGCTTTATGGGAGAATTACTTTTTACAAATCCCTCAAATTTTTAGCGATACTGTTTTAACCATACGTTTTTCCACTATCTTTTTTTGAGAAGTGGCTATATTTATTAAGAATTAACAGATAAAACCTCTAGTTTCTATTAAGTCCAATAGGATAAAAAAAACTACTATTTGAGAGAACATATGAGGATTTGATCATCCATGAAAAAGGGGAGTAAGAGCTTGTTTTATTTGTCCTTAATTGCTTTTATCTAGTAGCGTTTTAGCCTTATGTAATTACTGTTTAAACATCTGTTCAATTTAATGAAAAGCATTGTGGCGAAAGTAGCTTCGAAACCTGTAAAAATATCAACTTATTATCGTTTTTTATCAGCCTCATAACAAGTGAACAAAAGGAAAAATATTACTGTTCATGGTCTTGGAGGTCTTACTTTCTCATGGAGAAACAACGGTTCAAGACTTACAAGAACTGAAGTATCTCGTATTAACTGTTGATTTACCTGGATTCGGATATAAGTGATAAAGGCTCAGGTATAGATCATAAGTCAATGTATGCTAAGAAGTAAAATTTCCTATGGAATTTATTGGATACTAATCGATTTGTCTTTAGAAGAGCATGACGAAAAAAATTAGATTGGACCTTAGTAGGACATTCTATGGGTGGTGCACCGTTTCAGCTATGCAATGAGTTCGATCAGAAGAGACGGATAAGCTTATTTTAGATCAGGAAGCTCTATTTGATAACAACCTTCGACAGTTTCCAGATTTAATTTATTATTGCTCCATCCAAAGGGCCATAGATGTTTGTGTACAGTAACTTTGGTACTCACCAGTGGAAGAATAGAAAAACTTTTTCTTTCCTCACGCATATGGTAGAGAACGCTTTCTAAAGAAGATATGCGAAGGATACTTAACGCATTAACAACTGAGTGAAAACTCCAGTTTATACCTGGAAACCTCTTCTAAAAACAGCTAAAAAGGTAAACCGATGAGAAAACTTAAAAATAATAACGTCCCCTATCTTTTTATTGCTGGAGATGAATGATAACGTGGGTTTTCCTAATAGAACAAATACGCAGACTCAAAGCAAATTGATTTCCAAAGAGTAAAAAGTAGAATTGCGTTAATTAACGGTGCAGCTCCATGTTCCAACGTGCAAACTCACCCGGAAGAATTTAATAAACAATTATTAAACTTTATCAATCAGAAAAAAAATTCAGTAAAAAATATAGAGTAAGACCAGACAGGCACTATTCTAAAACCGTCCTGTTCGACATTCCACACGAAAATTGCGAGCAATGTAAAGCTACTGTGTCCTTTTATTTTTAAGGCTTAGTCTTTTACCCGTGGGATCACATAAAGTCTAAAAACAAATTAGCGGAATTTCTTAGAATTATTTAATCATTACACTTCTCATTAGCGACTTTTTATTAGGATTAAGACGCAATAAAAAATACGAAAGAAACGTTTTTTTGATAAGGGTTAACAGTGGAATTTACAACCTATCATCAAATGTAATTAGATAACTGAAAATTTTGATACAAAGGTTTTAATCCCTTCATTCATTTTTCTTCGATTCCTCACATAATTAAAGCAAGTGCAGCTGTCATAAAATAGTAATGAAAGAATATACATGTGGAAGTAAAAATCCCGAAAGACGATTCTTATGTTTTAACCGGTAAACCACCATATAATAGTAGAAACCGTAGCAATTGGTGCGAGTGCCAAAAAGAACCAAAGATAGTCGAACATTTCTGGTAAAGGGCAACAAAAGTAAGAGGCTAGCGCAAATAAAGATACCGCTAAGTGTAACGCGTAAAAAGGAAGCTGTGCTACTTTTTTTAAATTCGCTCCGCGAAATAGTAACTTCTATAAAGGCCGAATCATAAAACATGGACAAAAAAGGCGTACCACTAGCAAATAGTTCAACGATAGAAAGAACATTTTCTGGAATACAGTAACGTTAATTACTGCATGTAGAAATCATGATAATATACGTGTAGAAAGTTGGTGAACGAAAAAGTTGAGAAACACTTCCTTTGTCCTCCTTGTAACCGCGATTTTGGCCGGTATTTGTCTGCTATCCCATAGGAGTCCCCCCCAAAAACCATCAAACGGCGTTTTCCCGGTAATCAAAACTTCCAATAAAGGAAGCTTCTGGAAAGAACCCCTGTCCAAATGGAATCGTGGAAATTCCCGAATATTATAACCCAGCTCTGACTGAAGAATCATCAATGCTTGTCAGCCGTTTCTTTTTTGCGCCCAATACTCCTCCGATACGCAATCAAACAATATTGTTAATAATTCCACGATATATAATGAGTAACAATACTATTTAATTCAGACCGAATTAAACGCGATAATAATCGTTTGCCGGCAAAGTTACATTTAATCATGAATTTTGGAAATGGTACCCATTCGTCCGTCCTTTATATCTTCTAATATTCTACCAACTTTAAAAAAAGTAAGCTGCTAGACATATACCAATACAAAACTTAATAGCTTGTGTTTAAACGTACAGCACCCACGAATGATTTCACTCCTTTTATTTTCTGAAATAGTAAAATTTGAAATCCTGTCCTTAAAATCAAATTGACCTTTCTGTCTTTTCACCCACTCCACTTAACACGTTTCCTTTACCATCGAGTTTCGAGGCTTTAATACTAATCCATATCATTATCTAAACAATATCTTATACTCATTCACCCTTATTTTGGGGCTTTCGAAACTTTCAAGATATTTTCACGTAATGTCTATATCGTCCTGGCTCCTACGCCATTACTATGACTGGTAAAGCTAATACTACTTTAGCTTACTTTTTTATTTTTCAAATAATATATATAACTTCTAAGTATAATCACAATGGATTTGCTATCTATTTAACTTTAAACCTCTTCAGTTACGTTTAAAATCAAAATGACCTTTGACTTATTAATTATTGGCCATTTTACCTGAAATTTATTTGAATTCAATAGTTTAGATTACTATGCACGCAGTAAGAGGCCTATAAAATAAATTTCAGCTGATAAAAAAAGTGACATTCAAATTTTGAGATACCTCTTAGCATCCAGCTATAAAATCATTTTCTTTATTTAATTATGAACACACCTAAAGGAAAAATCAAAAAAAAAGGATAAAGTAAAAAAACTTTACCCTAATCAAATATCTGTTTTTGATGACAACTTTTATGAATTTGTTTTAACATGGATAAGTCTACTCCGTTGGCCGCTTTTAATGACCTATTAAAAAAATAATCAGATTTACAGCAGCGAAAAGCTCCTCCGTTAAAAGCAATGTTGTCCTAACAAACCTGAACTGAGGCGTCGTTCCTGAACTAGTCCAAACAATATATGTTTATATGTTTAGCGTATCAGCCTTATTCCATCCGAATGACAAAGAATGATGGATAAGATTACTTTTTAAATAAAAAACTACCAGGGAACAGGATGATACCAAAATGTCCAAAAACACAGTGGCGTTTTAATATGTCTAATTCGTGCCACAGTGACTTAACTAGCCGCAAGTTTATTCCCTACTTTTACCAACCAATTTGTAATCTAACGGGGATTAACTTTCAGAAAACTTCGCCCCTATAGGGTCCCGCACGTACAAAAATAGGCGATGCATAAGAGTTTCAAGAATATGTTAAGAGAAATCCTGTTGAGAACGGACCGAACTTTGACAGCTCGACGATAACATTTCCTATGAACGTTTGTCGTTTACCTTGACTACAGACAAATACCTCTTGATAGACTTAAAAGAGCTAACGAAAAAAATTAGAATTACTATCGAAAGAGTTTGAAAACACCTGAGGAGTAATACCTATTATTTACTCCATCGCACCTGAACTATAATGATGAACGACAACAAATATTAAAGAAGCACAAATCAATCACTGAATTAAAGGAAATCAATCGAGTGATCAATAGAAAAACCAGGTGGGAAGACAGTTTAGAGACTGCAAAAAAAACGCCATCTTCAACTATTTTTGTGAAGTGGTTGCAATGAAGAAACACATTTTATTTCATGGATCCATTCCCTGGAATTGGATTCATCCAAACCATGCTTGGCTGTACGGTTTTTCAATCCCTTAGTTGAATGGGATTTGGTAACAATCAGTTCATCGAAAATATCCAGTTTCTCTTCCCAAAAAACTTATCTATTGGGAGCCCGAGGCAGTTACTATGATAGCTTGGGGTATTGCTAGAATATGTTCCCAGACCATTAATTGCAACATCTTGTCCTATAGTAGCTATGGAGTTTGCCGGATGAATTAACAAAACGGAGTCGATTCATGCCAAATAAAGTTAAAGGTTTTTGTCAGAACATACCAACATTTAAGCAAAGACCAGGTCCGAAAATAAAAGTCGTTCGCGGCAATACAACAAAGCGGACAGCGAAGGAAGTTACGAAAAGTTTATCGCATGAAGAGGAAGAATGTAGCCAAGGCCGCACAAACACGGATACGTATGTAGCAATAGAGCTTAACTATTAATGCGTACCCTGCGGTGGGATAGGCGTCCCATTCTACCTTGGCGGAACAGGAAAAGCTTTATAGAAGACTACACCGCAATCGATATTTTTTATTGAAGCCACCGATGCAATTGATTGATGTGCCAACTACGTCTAAACCTTTAATGGCGAACACTGCACAAGGATTGTCCCTAGTCTTAATCATAAGAAATGACCATAAAAAATATGAACCACTGACTACCTTTATCGGTCCTGATAAAGAGACATTCGAAGATAAATACAATTGCTACCACATATGACAATATGATTCATGATGCTTTAGAGCTGGAGTTTCCGAACCAATTTCCACTTTTGAAGAAATCAAAGAAGGCAGTGGCGCACAACGGATAGCAATTCTCCCTCCGTTTGGCGAGGATGCCAGAGCCCCACTTTCCCAAATTATCGAGCAAATACCATTTGGTCGTTTGAAGCCGAAGAATTACTGATATAGAATAACCATGTATGGATTAAAGCGTATTTTAAAAGATTATTCCATCAGTCGTTCAAATTCTGAAAAAATGAGGAGAAGTTATGTCAATTAAATTGGCAAGATTTTATATTAC
>Ga0163217_1032433_pt1 | contig 13266 bp, 14 predicted proteins | sample SynspAceP_FD_185933 | JGI IMG/M metagenome (GOLD analysis project Ga0163217, IMG submission 185933) | Saline lake microbial communities from Ace Lake in Antarctica - Synechococcus sp. Ace-P (PacBio error correction) | ecosystem: Environmental > Aquatic > Non-marine Saline and Alkaline > Saline ...
AAGAGAGGATCCATTGGTGCCCCTTTTGGGTTTTTGCAAAGGTAAACAATCCCCTGCCGGGGGAATTTTGGGTTGACCAAATTTTTTTTGGCTCTCTGGGAAACACTTTTCTTTTTTCCCGGGAATTTGTCGCCTCCCCGATTATGGTCCATCAAATCAAACCGTTCGTCCGCTTGCCCATGCAAAAAGCCTGGCCAATTCCCAAAAAAGGCGGGCCGGGAGCGCCGGGCAGTAAAAGTCCAATCAACAAGCCATGTTAAAATCCCCCCAAACTAAACCTTTAGAAGTGTTAGGGTCCACGGGGAAACCCGGTATGCAAAGCCAAAAATTTCCTGCGCAATTACAGCCGCCATTTCAATATTTCACGACAAAATCATATCTTCGACAACGACTACTGTGCTGAAAAGTAGCAACAAATTAAGAATGTTCTTCGGCGGCGGGTTTTCGCAGGGCCGCGTTTTTAACGCCTTTGAGGGCATCGACATGGAACAACGCGCCCCAGAGCAATTCGGGCGTGCGATTCGGGGTATTTCAGCGTGGACCACTGGAATTAAGGCCAACCGGTCTGCATCGAAAAATGGCATGCGGCTCTAGTGTGGGGGCCGGTGCCGTCAGAATACATAAGGTCCCCCTTTTTCGCCGATAGTTTCCAAAGGTTTCCTGTTCGCGGCACGCAAAGATCGTCCGGGGCGCGCGGCATGAAATGGCGGCCGACTGAAACATTGCCCAGCAAATAAGCCTGTGGACCAGCCGCAAAGGTGAATACCACGCGCTCCATCTTGGGTGAGAAAGAAGCTGCGGTCGCACCAGACGTGACGCCAACCCGTAAGACATGCTGACAGGCGACCATGACCGCAAGACCGTCTGCCAGTCACCTGTCAGTTCGACACAATCACGTGTAGAAATTGGCGGCCCAAACGGCTCCCGCCACCGCCCCCATTCCCGCCAGCCGCATAAAGCGAGGTCGCCACCCGACATCGTGGGGAATAGCCCTGGCGATAGCCAAACGCCAGCCCGTCACGCGCTCAGCATCAGCGAGGGCGAAACCACCGCCGCCCATGCGCCCCCAAGTGTGATCGACACGGCAAATGATTCTTGAGCAGGCAAAAACGACCGCCCTTCGTGAGGATCATATCGCGCTCAGGGGCGGGTGTTCGTTCGTACCCGACGCCGATGATATGGGGAAACCACAAGCGGGGGGATTAACGCCAAGGATCGCACCGCAGCCGGCCGCAAGATACCGTGGCACTTTGCTGCGGCTGAATGAAATTGCGATATCTCGCCAAAAGATGCCGCGTCAGGAAACGCACACAGGCAGTTAGCCCGAAGCAGCAAAACGCTGGCAGGTTCGCGTAAAACGACCATGTCGCCCACGGTGGCAGGACAAATTCGGTCAGGCGCCAAACTCTAGCCGGTTTTAATCACCGTCCCGCGGCAGAGGCCGATGAACGATCGGGGCGAACGCATGCACGAAAGTGGGCGCAACACGATCTCTAGGCGCAAAAGCGCCCTGCAATGGTGCGTTAAAGCTGGCCGAATACAGCTGCCCCACAGCGCAGCCCACGCAGGTCGCGCCCAGGTGATGCCGCTGCGTTGATTCCCGACGACTAACCCAACGTCCGCGATCACGCGCAAGGTTGAACACCGGCCCCTTTTCGCGCCCCGAGACCCGCCGGTGCTGAGCGTGATCAGCGAGCCAAGCCGACGCGATCCCTGCCCGCGTTTCCACGCCTCGTGTAGTGCGGCCGAGGATCACATCGCCGACACTGGCGCGCGCGAGCATCGCGGTGAAATTATGCAGGATTGAAGCCCAAGTAAGCCCGCCGATCGTGGAATTAAAACGACCCAATTACATTTCGAGCTGCCAATATAGCTTGTGCAAACGCTGGACTCTTCGGTGCCATAAAGAAGCGCCGGTAACGCGTTGATTCCCTTTGCGAAAAAATAGCGCGGCAAAACGCGCAAATACCGATCACCAGCGCGATAAACCAAAAGGTAACTTGCCGCCTTTCACGCAGCCGCCCAGCCAAACGCGCCATGGCTGCAGCAGCGTGTCCATTTGCTGGTCAGAAAGGGGCGCGTTTCAAAGGCATGGCGGTCTTTTGCTGTCAGGGTTTCTTTCCCATGTCTAGGACAGAGGCCTGCGTTAACTGCAATCAAGACGAGGCTCTTAGCTGCGAATCTCGCCCAAAAGCTCGCGTGCAAGCACGCGGGCGCGTCCGGTGATCGTGTCTCCGGCCAGCATACGCCGCGACCCTCGTCCGACCCGCTTCGGGGGCCCGACAGGGCGTGGCACGTCGACAAAGAGTCATCCTTGGATCACGGCTTGGACAGACACGCCAGTGGTGTGCGCCCAAAGCGGCCACTGCGCGCAGTGGGTGACAACAAGCACCTGTTGACGCCTGCGGATCAGCGCCGCCAGACGCCGCCCACGTCGGCTGTTGCAAACTCGCAACAACACGGTCGATTTCGTCAAAGATCTCGTCAGGCCGTTTTGCCCCTTGGCCAGCACAAACCTTGGCGCGACAGAAAGCGGCTTAGTTCCCCGCCGATGCGATCTTGCCAAGGTCCGCAGGACGCGCCGGGGTTGTGGCAACGGGTGGAAGGATACCAGCCGTCACGCCCCTCGGCCCGGTGTTTCGGTTGTGATCTGGGTCGCAAAAACCGCGCGTTCCATTTTAAGCGGGGCAGCTCAGCGCGCGACGGGCTTGTCCAGCTTTGCCTGCATTCTTTTGGCGTGGCATCGGTCAGTGCGTCAGCGCGGCGGTCATAGGCGGCGTTGGGCATCACGCACGCTTTCTCGAGACCGGCCTGTGCTGCCTCGCCCGCGTCACGTCATCCAGCTTTGCCGCGCAGCGTGTCGGCAAAGCAGCAGCTCACTCGGGCCCTGTACTCGTGCTTTGCGGCCATGCGCGGATGGCGAACAGTCGTTCTTCGCTTTCCTCGAAGCTCGATCGGGTTGAACGACATGGTGTCGATCGCGGCGACACGCCCCGTCGCGTCGTCGCAGTTTCGACCATCGCCGTGACAGCGGCGGCCATCGGGGCCTCTAGCGCGCCGTCCGGTTTGGTGGGCGACGCCGTCAAAGCCAGCGGCAGGGCGTCGCCCAAGCCTGGTCTCGCGCCGCCCTGTCCCATCATCTCGTAAGCGTTGACCACATCGCTGCGGATCTTTTCGGCGCTTGCCATCAAACGACGGCGCGCAATCCAGCTGTTTTGCCTCGCCCGCTGCGGTCCAGCTGGTGTCCAGCTCTTGCGACGGCATGGCGCAGGTATTCTTCTTCGGCTGAATGGCTTCCGCGGTCGGCAGCGCCTTGTTTCGCCGCTTACGTGCCGCAGCGAGGGCGGACCATGCCTGACGCACCCTGGCCCGCACGCAACCGTGCCCCGCGAAATTCATCCAGAATGGCCGGTGGCCTTGGGTCAAGAAGCCCGCGGTCGTCATGCTGGCCGTGCAGCTCTACCACACGTCCCTCGGACAGGCGCGCGCCAGCACCTCGCCGAACAGTCGCCGATCTTGACCCACGCCGTCTTGCGTCCGTCAGAGCGTTGATCGCGCAGGATCAGCGTCGGCTCCCCCCCGGCAGTCCGGCCTCTTCCGTACCGCATGGCCAGCCGTGCCCCCCCCTTTCACCCCCCTTGGGCAGTCGAACACGCTTCACCTCGCCCTGAGACGCGCCCTGACGCACCAGATTCAGCACTCCACGCAGCCCAGCACAAATCCCAGACTACAAGCAGGATCGATTTGCCGCGCCTTGTTTCGCCGGACCAGAAGTTCAAACCCGGCTGAAACGCAGCTCCAGCCGCGATGATTCACATATTCCGAAATATCTAGCCGCGTAGATGGGTCACTATCCGTGAGGGCGTAAAAAGGCGCGGGTCAGATTCCATTCGCTTAATCGTTTGCGGTAAATCGGCGGCAGCCGTTGTCCCAAGGACTTTCATTTCAAGCCCTTGACCGGTCAACAACTTATAGCTGGCGGCGTAAACACTCGGTCGACTGGTAGTTGTGGCCCAAAATGGCCCGGCCAGTCTGTGCTTCGTCGGTCAGGCCAAGCGAGAGATAGGCCTCGACCAGCGATGCAGCGCTTTCGGCTCTGTTGTGGGTGGTGTCTGGAAATCCTCGACGACAACGCGGAACCGGTTGATTCGACGCGGTGTAAATGCTCGCGGCGCAGATAATAAGCGTCCCGATTCCATTTCCTTGCCCGCCAGAAATGGTCGAAGGCAAGATGAACTTAAGCACCGCAGACTCGCGCATATTCGCTGTCAGGGTAATTCCTCTATCGGACGCGCGCAACGCTTGCAGCGCCTGGAACGTCAGGCCTAGAATCGCGGCGACTTCGTCGATCTGGTCAATAATACTGAGCGCCAGCAGATAGCTGGCATAAGACGCGTCAATCGTCCATCGGAAGAAATCGTATATACGCGCGCGCGGCAGACCGCCTGCTGGGTAGTCCTGATCCCTGATGGAAGGCAAAGCCTGCATATCCAGCGGCGTTTGGCCCATTCGAATAGGGATACCAGGCGCTCGATTTCCGAAAATACTCAGCGCTTCGGGGGGCGTTTTGCGTGAGTTCGAATTCGCACGCGTTCAAAATCTGTTTCGGCCGAATAGGTTTCAAAAGCGGGATTTCCTGAAAGGGTTGAAGAAGCTGTTGGTCGTCCGACCCTAAATCCTGAGCACCAACCGCAGCACGCGCCAGAACGCCCGGCCAAAGCACCGCACGCCACCGCTTGCGCGACCTCGTACCCGTCAGTGCGTTGTACCCTCGGCTTTAAAAACTCTGCGTCACGTTTCCACGATAGCTTTCCCGTGACTAGCACAAGTTTCGCGCAACAAAACGACCATTCGCAGTCCCCCGCAAGGGCAGCTGTCGACCGGCTAAATCGTAAACAAGGTTACCCAAGCCACCACCGGAGTTTCAAACCGTCGTTAATGCCCGCCCTGCATCACCGCGATCACGATTTCAGGCAACGGCGGGATTTCATCCCACTCAAGGCAAAGCCCGGAAGACGCACCGGCCATCTGTGCGTCGCATTCGACCATACGCACCGCGCGGGGTCGCGAACAGCGCGCGCAGCAGCGTGTTGGTCAGGCTATGGCCCGCGCGAAACCGGTATATGTGTCCATAAGCGGCGCACCCTGCCAGGCGCCAAGATCGCCCAAGGCATCCAGCAATCTTTGTGGCGTACAGGTTTTCGTCCGAACTGGCGCAGAACCGCGGGCTGAGGACTTGGGTCGCCGTCAAATACGACCGCGTTTCTGCCGCGTTGCAGCCAAGGCCAGACCGTTGGCTTGCATCGCATCCACATGCCGCCCTGACGGCCAGAAGGTAACGGCTGTCAGCAAGTTCATGTGCGGCGATAGCCTGCGTTGTTTCATCACCAGCGCTTTTCCTGATGTCCCGATGCGGCGTCCTGCAAAATCGATGACAACAAAGTTCGATCTTCAGTGTGTCCAGCAGGCGAGTGGTGCCGATGCTTCGCCGTCGGTCACAGTGACGGCTCTTGAGACCTCAAATGCCGTACAGGGCCGCCCAGCATGCGCCACAGCCGCGCTGCATGATACCAAAACGCACGAACGGCGGCGGCAGACCGTCAAGGATCGGCACTTCGGGGCCGTCGATCTCGATAATGCGTTGTGGATACCGGCAACCGGCCAGCGCCGCCATCAGGTGCTCACAGTAGAGAACTGCAGGCCGTCGCTTTCTAAGCTTGGTGCAAGCGGCGAACGGTTCAGCATCCCAAACGCCAGGGATCAAACGATCACCCACATCAAAGTCGCTTGCGTGAGAACAAGATACCGTGATGCGCAACAGCAGGACGGATGGTACTAGTCTGCGGGCACGACCCGAATGAAGGCCGGTGCGCTAAGCTGATCGCTGTCTTGATGGTTGTCTGCCACGGTTAATACTCAGTGTCCAAAGATCATCTGTCTAAGTTTGGAACTCTGTCCTATCTGGGCCGTTCCGATTGCTCATATTCAACTGATTACTACCGTCTGCAACTGACTGTCGACGATTAAGGGGTAATATACTCATTCACGTAAGCGACTGATTTTAATAGAACTTAAGAAATCAGGCAGTGCATGTACTGGCAAAGCCGTGAAGACTGAGCTGCGTTATAACAATATTACAAACATTGCTGCAACCGCAGCATCCCTGAAGTTGTAACCGCTAACGAAAAAGACCACGAAGGTGGCCTTTAGACGCTTACGAGGACGTTTCTGCAGTTTCTTTAGTTCGCCCTGACGACGCAGGAAACGCGGGGATCTCGATCTCGCTCTTGATCTTGCGTCTTGCCAGATCGCGCGGCTGTTGGCGCGGCAGAGACGCGCGGTCTGACCGGAAGGCTGCTGGCCGTGCGGGGCGCTGCTGCTGTGGGTTATTCCGCCTCAACTCGTGGCCGGTCATGGCGGTGATCACGAATTGATCCCGAACGCTTTTCGCCCCTGAATCGGCCGCGGCAGGTTGCTGACGCTGCTGCTGGGGCTGTGCCTGAGGCCTGGCGTTGCAGGTTGTTGCTTGTGCTGGGTTGGCGACGGCTTTCTGAGCGGCGCGGCGCAGGCGGGCCAAAAGCTCGGGCGATGGGGTGCCGCGCCGGCAGACGCGCCGGGCGCGACAAATTGCTTCTTGCTGTTGGCGTCGACATTCACCTCTTCGTGGCGCGCTGAAAAGACCGTAACCCTCCGGGACGGTAAGCAGGGGGGGGAAAGATTCATTCGGCGTTGGACGCGTTGTCTTCGTAGCGGTTGTCAGAGAAACCACCGTGCTGGAAGACCTGGTCTTCCTGGAGACAACGCTGCTTCGCGGCTCTTTCTTTCGTATTCCGCTTGGGCAGCAAGTGGTGCAGGCCGTCTCGGTGCTGGGGCTGTTTTCAACCTCAAGCGTTTTCGGCTGGGCAACGGCTGCGACATCGACAGGCGTGGGCCACAGGCATTTCTGTGTTCACGTCAACCGCAATCGATACCCTGTCGCGACAAGCTCACGCAGCGCATAAACGCCACTCAGTCAGTGTCGAGCGTGGACCCAAATAATATTCGCGTCTGGGTCGACCTTCATTCGCGGATGCGGGTTTTCGCCGCCTCGTCAGTTCGAACAAGGTCAGGTTCGTGGCCGCCGGGTTGATGTTTGACTCAGAACGCCCACTTGGCACCGCGCCAGGCTTGATTCGTCAGCAGCGGGTTTCGCGATGGCTTCTCGCAGAACTGGATGGCGCGATCTTCGCCCTCGGCCTCGCCGGTCCCATCATCGCGCCTTGCCCATTTTCGTCCATCACAGCTGCGAACGCGTCAGCAAGTCGAGGTTGATCAGGCCGGGACGGACATCAAGGTCTGTAACGCTTGACCGCCTTGGGAATACAGCACGTCATCCTGCAAAGCGAAAATGCTTCGGTAAAGGTTGGTTTTTCTCATTCGCCAGACGGAACAGGTTCTGGTTGGGAATGATGATCAGTGTGTCGACAACTTTTTTGCAGTGGGCTGATGCGTCCTCGCTTGATGCATCCGCTTGAATGCCCTCGAACTGAAACGGTTTGGTTCACGACGCCTACGGTCAGGACACCCAGCTCGCGTCGGCTTGGGCGATTAATTGGGCAGCAACCTGTCCCGGTGCCCCCGTTCCATACCTGCGTGATAAAGGCACATGTGTGCGCCCGGCCAGGTGAATCTACAATCTGTTCAATGCTTTCCCTTCCGCAGCAGAGCACGACCGACGGCCCGTGCGCCAGCCACTCGACCTTCGTTAACATTTGAGCCCAGCTGAACGCGGTTCCTCGCTGGCTTGCTTGGCCACGCTGCGCGTCCGTGTTGGCAACCACACGAAATCAACACCATCGAGTTCTTTTTCGATCATGTTGTTCACGGCGTTGCCGCTGCCGCCAACACCAAACACTGTGATGCGGGTTTTCAGGTCGCCCTGTCCGGCATTGAAAGAATTGAGGGTCATGACGTCGCCTGTATTGTTTAGCTCGCTTACGGAGCATTTTTTTGTGCAATTCCACTTGTTTGTATAGGGATAACGCCCTTGCGTCACCTAGAAAACCACGATTTTGACACATTATTATTGGGCGTTTTTTGCCGGTTTTCCTATGATTTTCCGACGCGCAGCACCGCAATCTGGGGGTTACCAGTTGTCGCGGAACCCTTGACAGCGACGCTTCAACGATCGGGCCGGATAATCGGTCCGGCAGTGAATGTCGAAATCCGCACCACTCGTCCTGGCGGGTGCGCGGCGAATAAACGCGAGCCCCACGGCAGGGCCAAACCGGGTCCGTTGCAGCCTGTTGGCAGGCCGTGACGCGCAACGGGCGGCCAAACGGACCTGTCTTGGCCAAGATCTTGCTTGGCCAGCCATCCAAAGGCCCGGAAATTTGAACTACCCCAACCGTCAGCAAGATCTGCGGCCTTTGGTAGGTGATCAAATCCCCGCGGTCAATCCAAGCGGGCGCGGACCTCTTCGAGAATTTCTTCGACACGCGGGGCGCATACAATGCCGATCAGCTCTGCGCGACTGACGGTAACGGCGGTCGTGTTCATCAGCACCGGTATCCACCGATAATCGGATCATCTCGCGGTCATCCATGCTTGTCGCAAGCAACCCCACCAATAGAACGTCTTGATCGCGCTCGCGTTGGCCGTCGGCAACTGAATCCCATCGAGAATATCAGAAGTGAGTGGTCCGCCGCCTACGGACGCTATCGGCATAAATCATGTGTTTGCGGATAAAGATCGACACGAGGTCGATCCCGCCGCCCAAATCGATGCAGGCCGCCCCCAGCTCTTGTTCGTCCTTCGACCCGGCGAATAAATCCGAAACATCCAGAGGAACCGCCGAATACCTTGCCAATTCCAGGTCAAGCGTTGATGAATGGGCAAGGTGTTTGAACGCGCAGCGGCATCGACGTTAGCATATGCATGTCGACCGACAGCGTATTGCCCATTTGTTACCGCGCGGAAATCGGACAGACCCGACCGTTATCCAGGGCAAGTTCACGGGACCTGCGCGTGCAGGACTCGCGGCCTTCGCCGATATTCCGGGACATCGCAATTGGCCAGAACCTGCGCGACGTCCCTGCCTCGGATACACTTGCCTTCCAGGTTAAGCGGGCGGTCCAGACCATAGCTGCGCGGCTCGGCCCCGAGAAACAGGCGAGGCGACGCACGCGATGTTCGCCATTTTTCTGAGCAAGCTGCAGCGCGTGCGCACGGCGCGTTCTGTTTTCCTGCCATGGGCGCAAAATTTCGCCAAAGCGGACCCCGCGCGACGTTGGTTGCAGCGCGATCACACAAAGCCCGACTGCCGCCACAAGCGACCCGATTTCACCTCTTTCGACATGCGCGCCTCGTGCCGTCAAACGCAGAAAGCAGGCATACTAGAGCTCCACATCCAGAATAGCCACCACGCGCGTTGCATCCGCAAGCTTACGCGTGGCGCCATGGATCGTGACTATCGTATAGGTCCATCATGTTTTTCACTGTCCCGAAATCTGCCTGATGCGCCACAATTCCCTTGTGTGGCCTTCTTTGCATCTTTGCACGGTGGGCCCGCGCGCCCCACGCGCAATATCTACACGCGCACAATCGGGCTAGCACTCTTTTCCACGCGCCTTCCAGCGCGATACTACCGCCCAGCGCCTGAACGGCTGTTGGTTTTTCGGGCAGCAGATACGCTGCTCACGGTCAAGAACGAGTCCCAACGACGTTCTCCCATGCGCACCAACCCCGCGCCGCTCCCAACGAGCGCCGTGCGGGATCAATTCAAGGCTTCGCCACGCGTATGTTCGCAGCTTCACCCCGGACCAGCGGAAAGGTCCCGTACGCTCGCACGTGCCGCGATCTGCCCAATGGTGCTGCCCTCGGCGTCGATCACGACAGCCCGTCCTGACTTGCGCCAAACAGCGACCGGCACCCGCGGCTGCACCGATACTTGCAATCCCGCCCCTTGACCCGAAGCGGACGCCCTGTTTGACGCCGGGAAGATTGGTGATCGCCGTCCGCAGCGCTGGAAGATCCAGATCGAACGAGCTTGGTCGAAATTCAACAGGCACCGTGGCGCGGACATCGGCGGCCAAGGTCCTCTACGCCGTCGATTGCATCAGCCTTGACATGGAATTTGCGGGCCGCTGCTGATGCTGGTGCGCGCGTTTTGCGTAAGATATCGAAAACTGTCCGCGCCGTGCTTCGTGCCGCGAGTAAATTGTCCCGCCGTCATCGCCAGAACCAAACGGCACGCCCGAGCGCAACCCGAAACCGGAAGGTCGGCGTCAGCATAAGGCCTTGCATCCGCCAATGCCAACGTGATGGCGCTGGATCAGTTTGCCAGCTTGCGGGTTTAACGCGTTTTGATCAACGATTGGCTGACGCGTCCTCGATAATCCAGGCGCACAGCTCGCCGAAGGAAATACCCTGACTGTGCCTGTTTCTGGCGAAGCGAGTGGGGGTCAGCCAGGTTGTGGTGGTTGGTCCGAGCAGGAAAAGACCCGCAGGCCCTTTGCCCTTTCATCCAGCGGAAATCTGTGCGCTGACGCCCACGACACCGCAAGCGCGTTATGCGCGCCGCAGGGCGTAATCCAATGCAAAGTTCCGAAAATCTGTGCGGGATGTCGGCCGGCCACCACTGGTTGATCCGCCGGCCTTTGGTAATTTCCGCGTCGTAATCATACCAGCCGCGTGTCTGGATATCGGTCACGGTGAGCGCCCGCTGCCCCTCACGGTGGTGTAGCTCGCTGACCGCGACAAATTTCTCGACCATTCAACCTCGGCGGGCACAATGGCGTCGTCCAACTGCGGCGGGCCCGTTGTTTTTCGACCTCGAACCAGATAAACGCCAATGAAGGAACGGACTGAGCCCTCGTTGTTCGGCTTTCACGAACGTTAGGGCGGATCCATCACATGCGAACCGCGGCACAGTAGAGGCCGGAACGATAACGCTTTTCAACAACGGGGCCAGGCCTGCCGGCACGGAAAACTTCCTTGCTGCGCTGCTTGTCCTCACGCCAGTGCAGAGGCCAGCCACGCCGAAGTGCGTGTGAAGGCAGCCCATCCATTCAGGATCCTGAACGCAACTATTCTTCGCCGCCCAGCGACCATGCAGGCCAGTTCAGAACAACACTCAAGGCTTGGCTGTAACCAAGTCAGCAAAAGATCGGGGCCGCAATCGACCTCGATGACTTCGAATTCCGGTCCCCGCAAAGCGCTGCGCACGCGCGCCCTGTTGAAAAGGAGAACACCCTCCGCGCTCAGCGGAGGGCCACCCAACAATACTGCACTCTCGGGGTGGTCCTGCCTCGACAAATCCCACTCAATCTGCCTTTTTAATGGGCCTGTTTGCGACCCTTATTTTATTCCCTGTTCGGTCACTTACGGACCTGAAAATCATGAAAACGCTCGAACGATTTTTTTTTCGCCGATCCGCATAATTTCCCCACTTCTAGCGTAATCCCCGCTGGAATCGTCACTTTTTTCGCAGCGACAACTCGCCTAATGCTCAAGTCGCCGCCGTCCGCGGACCCGGGTATTGGATCAGGAAGTTGGATGTTTCGGGGCTCATCTTGCGCACCGCCCAAGGTGGCACTCGCGCAACCTCTGCATCGTCCCCAAATGACCTTCCACCCTTCAAGATCGTGGCGGTCGTGCGGCCTGCCCGTGCTGAAAATCCTGCCCGGATTGCGAAACGTCGACCCTGCGGCTGCCGGTCCTTGGTGGGTTGTGTTCCCGGTCCGCGTTTGCGCAGCTGCTCTTGCCATCCGCGCGTGCAGCGCCATCGCATCGCCTTGGGGCGGCGCAAACGTGGCCGCAGTGATGCCACACCCGTCCGGCAGCGCGGACTGGCGTAGGCGGAATTCATGTCATCAGGCCAAGCGTGACATTGTTTTTCGCCTCACAGGTGATCTGCCTCTGGCGCTGATGAAATAATCACGCGGTATAGGTGCCGTAGCACCCCGCGTTCATTCCGCAACCGCGCCGCCGACTGCTACCTGGTATTTTAGCGTAGAACGTCCAGATCAAGCCCCGCGTCGGCCGCCTTGCGCGCCACATGGGCGTCCAGCGCGGCTGCGCCCGCGTGACGTTACCATCCTGGCGCTGATGGCATTGAAACCTCGCGCCCAAAACCGGATCACCACAAGCGCGCAGCAAACGCCGTCGCGCACGAATCACATTCGATCCCGACGGCCCATTGCATGACAACACAATCGCGCTCAACGCTTCAGGAACCGCCGCCAGATATTCCGCATCCCGCAAGGCTGTAGAAATAATCGGCAGGGCGCCCACACGCAAGCCACCGTCAGATCAGCAAGGGACGGTTTTTTGCGTCAGCTTGCCGCGCATATCGGGAAAGGGAAATATGTATCATGGGCTTCGCGTAGCTTTCTTCGGCGGAAGTCAATTTTTCACACGTCCTTAAACGACAGGTGGACAGCAGCGCGTTTAATCGGGCGGTTTGCACGTCAGGGTGGCGGGTAAACGGCGACCCGGCCCACCCAGCCGAACAAGGAACGCAGAATCGCCTATCCTGTGGCCGCGGCTTGGGCCCATAAACACCGGTCGCTCGAACGGTTTCGCGCCTAGCCCCAAGATCATCCACGCCCAGTTCAACGCACAATCCGGTCAGCAAGACCAGCACAAAAGCACATAGGCCGCGCCAGCCCACACACCAGAAGGCCAGCATCCACCCAACGAAGAATGCGATAAGATGACCAAATTGTCAGATTCATTCTGCCGCATCCCTAACGGCCAGCACCTGCGCAGCCCGCGCATCAAATAATCACGGGGCCAGCGCAGCACGCGAACAGGCGCCCGCAAAACACCAGATCCGCGACCCAGGGCCATGCTGCAATGGTGACATAGCCCAGTACGGGAATTCCCACGGCAATCACACATAGGGCTTGCCGCCAAGTGGCTGGTCAGAACTGGGGTGTCATCGCAGCACATTCGCAACGACGGCCCCAGAACAGGCAAGCAACCAGTGATGTTACTCATTTGGGTACTCGGGGTTTTTGTCCGCGAGCTTGGCCACAAAAGCGCACGGGATTGGCGGAACAATGGACACAAAGGCAGCAAGTGCGAGCAAGGTGAAACAGCCAGCCCTCCTGAAGACCGACTCAAGACGATCAGGCACAGGTTTGCGGCCGATCAGCAAGTACGATACCGGATCTATTGAAAGACGCATCGGCAGCGTCGCCAACCGTGGCCGAGGCAACAATGATCCCACAGGATGCAAGCCAAATTCAAGGTCATACCCGCCCCATATACAGGGGGTTCGGT
>Ga0163217_1064336_pt1 | contig 13265 bp, 6 predicted proteins | sample SynspAceP_FD_185933 | JGI IMG/M metagenome (GOLD analysis project Ga0163217, IMG submission 185933) | Saline lake microbial communities from Ace Lake in Antarctica - Synechococcus sp. Ace-P (PacBio error correction) | ecosystem: Environmental > Aquatic > Non-marine Saline and Alkaline > Saline ...
AGCCGCCTGTGTTCAAAAAACATGGCTTGCACTAGAAGAACTTTACCAGAGCGACTAGAAGACAACCAAAGATTACCTTGGGGATTAACAGGTAGATACAAGTTTTTATTTGAATTTTATAACATTTGAAACTGCGCTGAAATCGAAGGTTTTGATATTGATTATCGCAAAACTTTAACAAAAGAAATCACTGGTGATGCTAAAATGCAAATTTTTTGTTTGAGGTCACTCTCACCATGACGAATACGCAAACCACGAACTTACCCTTATTAAAAAAACTTGTCCCATATTGAATTCGCGATATCGCACAAAGACGATTAGTGAAGACAGTAAAAAAGCAGTTAATTCCTCAGACTGTTATACCTTTGCTCCTGGCGACAGCCTTTATGGATAATCTAAAAGACAGCAACAAATTCAAGTGTTTCGTGAGACTTAAGCCAGATGAAACAAACTTTTTCACTCCACGGGCGCTCCAACTTCTGCAGCAACTACTCAGAAGATACATGCCCCTGGATGCAACCGTACTGCAATTAGAAATTATTCTGAAGCCTTTACTGCCTGCATCTGGACAAGGGATGCCATGACTACTGATACAGCTATCTCATAGGAATCACATTGCTAAAAATCCTGGATAACCGTTTTGCCGGTGATAATTTACCGATGAACCTTATTGATGCGCGCGATATTACACAAGGGCAAATAACTTGGTCCAACAGTCCCATGCTAGCGCGCTATTGCAACCATAAGAAAATGGCGTCTACGATAAAATAAGGCTAATAGATTCCTGAATTAGATTACAAGTTGTTTTTTAATTGCCAATAAATGAAAGCTAGGTGTCCCTACGATCCCAAGAGTTTTGTAATGAATATTTCGATCTTTGTTTGGAAAGGTTTTAAATTCACATATATTCAACGTGTTATTGCACGTCTAAAGTTCAGACTGTATATTATCGGGCCACTTATTAGGCGATCTACACCCAATTTCTAATTGACAATAAAACCCATTATAGAATGCTGCGACAGTCCGATGTTCAGTTTTTTTGATCACGAAATATGTCCTTTCGAATACTTGTACATTGTCTTTTTACGTTTATCTGTCCCTTATATTCGGTTTTCCAAATTGAATGGATTTAAACAGGCTGGAACCACGGACTAAACCATTTATACATCGCGCTTTATAGCTGAAACAATTGCCGAGCTTGGATATCTATGAGCGTTCCAAAGGCAAATGGAACCGCGCTCTAATTCGTAGATAGGATATTACCGTATTCGACAATTACTATGGATATTAGTTTGTCTTTGGTCCCTGCATCGCGGAGTAAAATCGGTAATGATCCACTATCTTGGCTAACAAGTTTATCAATCTTAGTCAAAAAATCATATCGTGACTTAGACTATGTGCTCCGGCTGGTATAATAGTACCACAGGTGACTGATGCACTCGAAATTTTTAGACTACCATTTGATACGATATACTCTTAATCGGTATCTTTCTTTAATTTGATCATCACTTTAAAACCATTAACCTTATCTTGATGGCGTATATTGAAGAACGCACGAGCAAGCTCAGTAACGATTAAAGAGGAAATTCATTGAACTTTGTAAAGCTTTTTCATGTCAACATCCCTCTTGTTGGATGACCCTTTTACTGTTGAGGTCGCATGCTTTCCAATTATTTTATTCATCATCGGGAGCCCTATTAGGCCTAGCCTCTACTTAAAAATTCCGTTTATTTCAAAAGTAGTCGTTGTTTTGATGACCTTGATTCGAAACATTGCCACTTTTATTCGAATTATTGTTGTTTCACTTATTATTCTTTAAAACCGCAAATCGAATCCGATTTGATATCTTTTCGGTCAGCTATAGCGGCCATGACATTTTTGAAATCCTGCTATTGTATCTGAAATCATTCGTGCTGGTTAAATTCAGTTTCAAAGTCAACAGAAAGCTGGGACTTTCCACTGGTCTGACTTATAGCCAAACTTTTATTATTTAATCATATTCACAAGCATTTAAAGCCAATGTCCACCCGATTTTAAGTCAAATTTATTTCATTAATTAAAGACACATCCATTGGCCGCATCATCTTCCTCCCTTACTGAAATAAACTCTCATAATAGCTAAAATAAATTTATGGTGAGAAACAAGAAAACTATGTTTTTAGCCCTACGTTTATGCGCTAGGCGCTTTGTTTATTCCAGCATTTGTTTGCTTTATCAGTGTTGGTCAAGCTTGAAATTAGGGTATTTCTATAATTGTATAGAGCCAGAAAAAATAGTCCAACTATAAAAAACTCTGGTGGAAACTTTTATTTGCTGTTATTACTAAATACCTTGATCTTTACAAATTCTTGAACGCCGTTTTTTTCAAGCTGCTTTTTTCTACAAACTTTCTGCTTCGCCAACCAGTATTTGAGCACGATCAGTATATCAAGAGACTGATTACGGTTTGGATACCCATGGACAACGGAAACACTTATTATACATAACTTTCAATAAAGACTCCTTCACTGTTACAGAGCTGATAATCCCCACAATCTTTCTACGAGACTTTTTGCTATTATCCGATAACTTTTTCGCCACTAACCGTGCATAACAGTAGCACTCCTATACTATACGTGAGCCAAAATAGAACCATTCTTTCCGTGTTCCAGGCAGCTTTTTCAGCAAAATTGATCCATTGCAAATAATACTTTGCGCTCAATGCCCAGACGCGAATCCAAATACCTCTCCTTCACTCATCCATGTGCCGTCTTACCTAGGGCATCTGCACAAATCTGTTGAATCCAATATCCGTATGATATGTTTTGCGATACGGGAGCCCCTTTCTTTGATTCTCCTCCACTAATAGCCCTAGACAGCCAAGATGCTACGTTTTTAGTGTAGAATTTTCTTCGCCTATAACCGTACCGATAAACTTAAACGTGTTGTTTGAATATGGATATCAAGGCTTTTTTGGCAGTGTGCAATCTCATACTAACTTCTTCTCTACCATGGATCAGCAGAAGTACAACTTCTCCAATGTGCCTCTTGAATAAAATTTTCATTTAATGCTACCGCTATCATAAAAGAAATCCCTCCATCCTATCCCACATATAATGGAACACTATATGATCTAGCAAGCAAATCCATGCTCTAGGAACCTTTTAGATCTGTTCTCCGACTATTTTCAATATCTACTAAGAATATGTGTAGAATATAACGTTTTTTTGCGTATTTCGTCTTATCATCAATTTTTTTTAGGTTGGAGTCCAAGAAAACTGTATCAGGTGTTTTTCAATTAAAACAGAAAAAAAATTATACATTTTCACAGCTGAAGAAAAACTCTACTATCAATTACTCAAACCTCGCATTTTCATGTATTGACTATGAGACACGTGTTCACCGGTTAATAACTTTTCATGATCATATAAAATGTCGACTGCCAATCAAAATTAGAACCACAAATCCGAAATAAATCCAGCTACTTGATACGAGGCACACACATAGTGCCATACACTGAGAGTTAGATGGCCATCCTGCTACTCTCCCTACCAATATCAACAATCTATTATGTTAATGAATGGGTTATGTCTGTTGTATTTGCAGCGAACAATTCGCTGTAACTTGTTCCACTACGTAACAAGCGATACATTCTGATTCAGTTCTCAAAGTGGAGGACTTTCATTGCAGTCCACAAAATCCTATAAAGTGTGACGAGATAGCGACAATCTTTACTGCCGGTTGCGAGAGCCCCTCGCTTGAGTATCACTAAGTACCGGACAACTACATCACACTCCCAATAGAAATGTCCAACCAATTTACGTCATTAAACCTGAACGTAGTGCTTCATATAAATTAAAACAGATTTGATCCAAATCCGCTTGAATTCCACCGTTATTTTTTATCAATCCAAACAAAACTTGAATGCAGGACTAGGGCTGAATCACCGCCAGTTTCCCTGCGCAGAATACTACATCTGGTTGTACCCTGTCTTACGGTTAACCATCTTTTTGCCATAATCTTACGGCCTCAAAACGGGATAACATCCCTTAACGAAAGTCCGTTCGCCGTACCCATGAATAAACAGCGTGGGTATACTACCTGATACCTCAGCAATGCACGTCAGATACTTAAAGTCTAGATGCGTTTCTCACGGAACTTTGCCTTGCTTTTGGTCACTAGTTAATTGACTTCCTTTACGGGTTCCTGTCCCTTTGGCTTCCAAACACTAATAATCTCAAGACTGCTTACATAAACTGCACGAAAGATAACAAACTCATAGCGTGGTTCATATTAGGCTCACTCCAACACTTAACTTTCATTTCACGTTCTATTCATTTATCATAACTCAAAAGTAACTTTAGTCGCACTAACAAATTCTATAACGACATTTTAAATCCACTAATACTATTGTGACAGTGCTTTTCAAAAAATTGAAATTCAGATGGCTTCGAGTGCCATCATTAATTCCAATTTTTTTTTTATTACTTTTGGCATATATAGAGTATTTCAGTCCTATCCTCTTTCAAATGATAAGTTAGCAGATAAAATGTTCTGTAAAAAATTCCATAGAATAATTAAGTTAAAGAAAAGGTAAGTGAAAAATCAAGGTTTAGACCTCCACATATCAAAACTTCACGTTAAAAAGCACAGAATGGTCACAGCTATTGAGCATTAGCATCAATGAAGTGGACGTCGGGTTGACTTTTCGACCACGTTCTATATGAAAATCGGAAATATGAAAGGGCTAGGACTTATTTGGTCTCGAGCCTCTTCGACAATAAGTCTTTTTTTTAATATTTACAGCATTAACAGTTCCTGAGATCTTGGATATGCTCTGTGAAAAGTTATGAGAATTGAAATAAGTCTAAATTCAAGATAATGCGTATCTTTAGAGACTATCTGTCTGTATTATGGTGGAATACTGAGACCACCCGTTCGCGATATTGAGGATAAGCAACAAAACTTGCATCGCATAGTTTTCATGCTTATTATGTTCAATTTTTTTTTGGCGCAGTAGCCTCGGTCGTTCCTCTGGCTATACCTTAACTAAAAGGTCCCCATGTTCAAGGTAGGATGAGCATGATCTTTAGTAGTCAATATATTCGTTGTTCCACACTTAGAGTGGTATTGATTCATCTGTTTACAGCTGGTTGAACCCTAGTGTGTCTTTTCTTTCTATATTCTAGCAGATACTAATAGAAAAGTTAGGATAACATAGCCAATGATCAGATATTACCTGTCAGATCTAGTGATCTAGCACTTCCACGTTCTTTTTGAAGGTCTTTATCGTTCACATCAGTCTGATGAATCAAAAATAACAATCAATCGTAATCTGTTTGAAGCTTTGCTAAACTTTTGCAAAAACATCCCCATGTTCAACCTAAATTCTATGCAACCATAACATACTCATCTGTCTCTGATTTGTTTGTAGACTAGAAATTGCTCCCCTCGAGCAATTCGCTACTAATGGTTTGCCCTAATCCTACTGCTTAAGTTTCCGAAATATATAGTCGGTATCCAATCAATCGTATCTGCCTAATGATCACGCTTGATTCTAATGCACAAAGTCATCATTTAAACCGCCATCGTAATTTAAGTGTCAACTTTCCCATACGTGTATAAGTACCCGTTTCCACCATTGGCAATCCATATCCGTTCATCTAAAGTGGCACTAGTCTATTCCCACTAGTTCTCATCCCTTTATACCGTCTGAGATAACGCATCTATTACCCCTTTGTCGCCAAGAGATCACAACTGATTATTCTAGTGATTAAGTCACTTAAGAGATTTACAAAAAAACAACATAAAGAAGCTCGAAAGCACGACGTAAGCGCGCTTTCGACTTTTAGTGAATATATAAGAGTTGTAACGTTATCAAGTTTTCTTGGATACCTTATATTTGTGTACCGCTTATAACTTTAATACCAGGTGAACAGTAGACCCAGAAGAAACGTAAGGTTAAGTAAGATAGCGTAGGGGAGCAAGAAAGACATCCCATTCTCTAAAGTTGTAGAAATAAATACGCCCACTTACAACCGTCCGAGTAGTTTGTAATCAGAGGAATTATAAACGTCACCAGCATCTTCTAGAGGACTTCCGCGAGTGCTAGCGTGACAAGCCTGATTTGGGCCTTGTATGTTTCTTAAAATGCTTACCAAGCTGGCAGTATACAATAGCTAAGTACGTTCCCATCCAGCAGCATTCACACGTCCAATTGAGAGCAAAAGCGGTCACTCAATGTAGTCAAGTTCCGCATCATGACATGCTTGACCATTTGAAATATGCGAGCAAGTACGGTGTATATCTAAGTCAACGTTGACTCCATTAATGACCTCCCAGAGCACACGACACCGAATAATCCATGAAATAGACCACAATACATACTTGCACTCCGCACTTGAAACAGTAAAGCAATCGATTATTTCATTACCTGTTGTTTGCTTGACTCTGTAAGCCTTCCGCTGTGTGAGATGTAACTGAAATTTGGCGAAGATTAGCCGCGAGGAGAATAATTTTTATATAAGCCATAGATACTGGAGCAATATAATTCTGACCATATACGTTGTCAATATGCTGGATTACGGCTTCACATGGCGCAAGAAATGAATAATAGTATAACAACTGAATAGCTGCCAACCAGTAGTCTACTTCAAAGTTAGAATTCTGACTGACATTGCTTTCGGTGGAAGACCTAAAAACTGATTCGTCGTTTGCAAGCTCTGTTTATTCGCATGACCAAAAAATAAAAACAGACGGTAGATTTAAAACTAAAACTGAATTGTTGTCCCATTAAATTTTATTTTTAAATATATCAACTTCAGCAATCGGCTGCCGAACAAATTTGTACTATTGATAATTGGCGACATCTTGTCCCCAAAAAAACCCCTGATACAGATCGCTCTCTGCCACCAGACAGTGTAAACCCATGGCGATCCCCATCTCCAAAAAGACTAAATCCTCAATGTACGGGAAACGTTGTGAGTGCTGAACCGAAGATGTAAACCACAGCACAAATTAAAAAAGACGGATGGAATAAAAAAGCTTGAGATTCAATATTTGAACCAACTAACACCATCATCGAAGGAATAAATCACTTATGCAATTCCACACGGAATGAGAGACAAACAGAACTAAAGATTAATTCATTCTTGGTAGGGCTACCTTTAACATCCTTTTTGAATACCATCAATGAACTACTCTTGCCCAACTGCGTTTACGAAATCTGCCCCAGCAGTCAGACTATCGTGATGCCTAATAATAAAGTGCGTCTTGTGAGCTTAAGTTAGAACTTGATAATTTGCTAGACCTAAATTCATTCCTCTACTATCAGAAAACACGTAAGCCAAACTTTCTCGGCTGGTTATTTTTTATTCGTAGGCACACTCCTAATTTATAGTGCTTGAAGTAAAATTAGTCCATACATAATATGCATGCCCCGTATATGCATCAAAAACATGCCCTAACTTTCTTTCGAGTATGTAATTGCCTACGCCAATCTATCCTAGAAAAAACTATTTCTTTAGTATGGTACTTTACGATAAGAGATTTGCTCCTAAATGCAAAGTCAGCATACAAAAAAATAAGAGGATTATGAATTCTTGAACAATTCACTCTACTTTTCAACTTCGCTTCTTTTTCATTTCAACAGCGCTTCATTTTATCAATCTGGCCGCTTCGATCATAGCGAAAATCAAAAGAGCCATTTTTTCTTATATCTTGTTTAAGTTTTCCACTTTGCGCATAATTCTCCGCTTTACGATAAACATCCATTTCCTTGCATTGTCTCAAAAGAACCGGTTCCTAATTGTTTCTATCCTCAAACTCTAGTTCTAAACTTTGTAAATCTCTTTTTTATCTTCTTGAAAACAAAGAGATTGGATTCTACTTTAATTTTTTATTTCCAGTGTAAAAAAGTGATACACTTTCCACAAAGCTCAGGCCACAAGAATGTACTACGAGTATCAAGAATTTTTCAAGACCGCAAAAATAAAATCTGGGAGACCACGTCAAAGTTTTAAATTTAAGTTCATAGTACCTGCCCTCTTTATTTTGAAGCAAACAAACTTTATCTGATACCTTTATTTTCCAACCATAAGGTAAATTATGCAGTGTATTATTTTCTTGATTCGTAGACCTATTGAACCGCTCTTTAAACTATCACCCAATTTTTTTCTAATGCGAAAAATTTTAGCGTATAAATATGAATAAATTTTTTCGAAATGTTAAAACTTTCCATTGAAAAAGAAACAGTTCTTCAGTAATCATCGATGGATCTGTCTTCTTTCAACGGAGAATACATCCTGTCCTAATTTAGCTAACTTTCAAACAAAAATATAATTTATCAGCAAAACAATCGATGTTTATAAATCATGTTCAATATATTTATAGAAGCTCACCGATTATCTTTTCCGATGATAGGAATATATGATTGATTTAATTAAAATAACTATATTCAATTGAAAAAGGTTCATTTACATAACGAAAGCGATAACGAAATATACAACAAGAGTGTGCCTAGTTTCTATTGTTACATTGAATCTAGGGATACGGGCTTATTTCTTCATCGCTTAATATTGTTCGATAGCCTTAACCCATTTTACGGCGTATTTTTTGTTTTAAACCAGTGGCATTTATATCGCCCTGAAATGGAGATATCGTGAATCGTATCCGGATAAAGACAATCGTTTTACTGATAATATAATGAGCATGGGCATCTCTCTTGGACTCGATAAAAGAGAAGTGCTTTTTAATCAACCATACATCAACAGCATTCGTACGTATTCACTAACGCTATAGTACAGGTTCAATCTCTCTATCGGTAAGCGAAGTCTATCCGCTTGTATTTCCTAGTTGCTAATATCCTCTAAAAGTTGATCTCAATAGTCTTATTTCCTCATATTCCTCATTTCAAGAGTTTTTGACTGCTTCCCTTGTTAGTATAAAAGCGAAAAAAAAAGAGCATACGCCAGATACGCTTAAGCTTTCCTTTTCGTTTAGAGGTGCTTTCTTTTGCTACATTGTCAAAATCATATTGATCGCTTCCTATTGTATCTATATTACCTTCTCTAGCAAGAATAGTCTGTCTATGCGTTTGATTACGAAAGATAATCAGTCCCAGCATATTGCAAGAGACAATGGTCATATGAAAGCTTAAATCCTTGCCAAACCATTAAAAGAAAATCTATAGTATATGTCGAGTGGGTGTCGCCAAGGAACGTTGAACCGCCGTAAAGGGATGATAAAACCAATGACAACGCTCCCATCAAGTGAATTAACACCGCTGTTATCGAACTAGAATAAATGGAATTAAATGATTTGGATTAAATACAATCGTAAGCCTAAATAAACAGGTTCATTAATGTAAACAAACTAGGACAATAGAAATTATTTGAAGATTCTTTAGCGTTGTGATTTAGCAAACACGTAATGCTGCTATTATAAACATGTAATCCTTGTCCGCACATTTGCAAATACAGATCAATTAATTGAACAGTCATACTTAGCATTCTTCCAACGATAAGTTCTTCACGCACTAATCAAATCTTTTGGTTATCTAGTGATAGACGCCCGATAGAATAATGCCATAGATGCCCAAATTGATCTCAAGTCATTGGGTCCATGAAATACCAGCCAGAAAACTGAATAGACTTAAGAACGTGATGAACAGCTTCCACCAGGGTAGTGTATCAGAAACGTTTCTGAATCGTTGTCTTTGAAGCTTTGAAAATAAGTGCATTAAGAACTCCTCAATTTACTTGTCAAAGTGTAGACCACAGACACATCCTGAATCGAACATAATAACAATCCTGTATCATAGCAGAAAATAGCAATTTTGCTAACAAGCCGGCCAAGGCACTGTTTCAGGCATTATTTTATTCGGATATCACGTTAAATAAAGAATGTAAAAGTTTGCCACTATAATGCCAACTAATGATAAGCCCAGGATGATGACAATTTCTCCACCTGTCATCTTGATTTGACTGATCTCTCTGGTATTCGAGTCTGATTCTACCGGCGAGTGTTAAACTGTTTCGCCACTTTCAGTAATCACAAAAGAATCATCAAAATCAAAAAGATAGCTAGACGAATTCATAATCATGCTGTACCTAATGGATCACTTTTATCATTCTTACAATACGTTAACAAATCTTCCTAATACACGCAACTATGCTAGGATATCCAACACGTGAACACTACTTTGATTTAAGGCGCAGAACCATCACTACCAAATATAAACTTGATCATTCCATAAGACCCATTTAGGAATTGGAAAATAGCAATTAACCGAAAACTCGAGCGAACCTACAAGGGGTAACTGGCCAATGGTTTATAAGAATCTCTTTTACGCAATCCTTGTATTTTGTATCACTAATTCAAAAACGATCAACATTTTAGTTAAACAGATCATTAATTTTACTGCATTTTTATCCTCCATTTACATTTTTATTATTAACAACTGCTATATTTTCCTGCACGTGTCGCTAATAACCTCTGATCCAATAAAACGAATTTTTTCTTACGGTTTAACTGATTTATTGTGATCCACATAAATGAGAGCCGTCAATTGTCTTTTTGTATCAATTTACGCAATCATAACAAGTCAAAACTCACCAAGGCAAAGGAACCTTTGATTATAATGGTCGTCTCTGAATACCTTTTTCATAACAAATTTCATGCTTTTCAATATATTCCAGAGATCCCCTGAGCGAAATCCGTGTAACTCTCGCCTTCAACATTTGGATCTTCCATGCCTACTTAAACCAATTCGAGAATATAGATTCGGAAGTATTGCTCCATAATTTCTTTGAGATCAAAGAAGTCCATCTAATATGCCCTCCGGTGCAATTTTCCAACCAAGGTAAAGTAATAGAAATGATTAAGGGAGCAATCTTAACTGTTTGGTAATCAAAGGACACACCAATACATAAAATCAGCTGCCGAGCTCCGCAAGTTACTAGATTCTCTTTTGATTTCTCTTCATATTTTGAATCCATTTGCAATGACGCGCATTGGTTGATAATAAATTAAATTCCATAAAGTCATTTAGATGGGGCTCTTTAATAAAATCCTCATTGTTCTCTGAGACACATGCATAAATCGTTATAAACCTTTTCTTTTAATTTCAGTTACCTCGTCGTAATTCCTCGAAAGTTCCTTTAAAATTGGGTCATGTTATAAGAGAATGATATCAAACATCCGCATATCAGCAGCTTCTTTACTGAGATGTCCTTTGTCATCGCCAGGAAAAGCTGGAGGAATAACATTCGCGTAATTCCAATATCTCCTCGAATAACCGTTGAATCCCTTAAGTCACAAATCACCCACCTTGGCGTAGTTTAAGAAACATTGTGGAAAACCGATAGTATTTTTAAAAATCATTAACCGACCTGCCGGGTGTGCTCCAAAAATATAGCCCAGACAGAAAAGATAACGGCTCATTAAATGTTAATCCAGGCTTTAACACGATCGCCAAACAGCTTAAAACAAGGATCACAAATTGTTCAAAATGCTTTTATGTTCCTTTCATTTGTCCAACCACCATCATTGTGTAATCTAGGTTCTTGAGGCAAATCCAATAGAAAGTGTAACAAATAAGGAATGCATCTTGTGAGTGCGTTCAAACATCGCCTCACATCATTGTAAAAACTAACCCTTTTTTTGATTTAATTCTCCATACCGTTTGGAAAAAAATTACCTGTCCAGCGCAGATTGACAAGATCGGATAAAGTAAGAATCAAGTCCCATTTCCAGCCCGAATTAAACGCACTATTCTTCTTTAAAAGATGATAGTATCTACAGCAACTCTCCATTGGTCCCTGACTATGTTTTCCTTTCTATCTTTGAAATACATCCAAGTTTGAAACCCTTTAAACCGTCTTTCATTCCATGCACCTTCAACTTATAGAAGCTGAACGCAGCCCAATAAGAAATCATTTGAAAATTTCCATTAATATTTCCTCCTTTTTAGTACCTACTACAAAAAATTCATCCCAATGAATCTATAGTTACATTATAATCTTTTTTACTTCATTTGTAAACCTTTCTCACCATCTTTTAAAAAACCCTTTTAGATCTTTTTTACTATTCGAGATGGGCGCGCGAATAGTCGCGGGTCGATAATCCGGCACTGCATTATGAGGATTTTTTTCCAATTGTATTTTTATTTTTTGTATTCCATGATCTCGTCGATCTGCTCGGGTTTTGTACTCCTTCTTTGATTTCAGTTCCGGTTCAATGAACTGCCATCGTTACGGTTTTTGTTGTCGCGCGGTGACATCAATCTGGCAGCGACCCCAGGTCATTGCCCTTACATCTGTCTTGCGCAGACGTGCCATTGCGGCGGTTGCTCTGTAAAGGTTTGTGGGCTGGGTGTCAGGCTCATAGCCTAATTATGCCGCTCAGTTTCAGCGCCAAGATCCGTTCCTCAGGCGACGCTTCAGCTTTGGGTCATCAAGCCTTTTTTTTTTTTTTCTTTCGATCGCCCAGAATTAAATCGTCCGGGCAGTTCGTTCGGGAACGTGGGCGCTCAGTGACGACTACCGTCTTAATTCCTTGGGATAGTCGTCATTGTCGTCTGCTCCTTACGTATAATGAAGCATGGGCCAAAGTTATCTCATACACAGAAGATCGGACACTCTCTTCAATTTTGATTTCAAATGAAAACTCAGTTCTATCAGAGCCAGACCGCGCGTAATCTCAGTTAATCTCATTGACGATGTTTGGACTTTGCAGAGTATTGCCCTTACAAAGCTCTGTTTCAGGGTTCCTTCATCCCTTCCAATTGCGCAGAAGCCCCGCAACGCTCCCTCTCCCTCAAGGGCTTTTCGAATCAAACTCTTGTGTGGGCTTCGATATTTCATAGGATAATAAGGTCCCCATTTTACGATCAATCTGAAAGGCTGTTTTGAGAGGTCGCTATGTCCATGTGTTAACTTCGAGGGCCAAACCACGCACAATTGAATGCAATGGACACTCCTTGAAGCGACGACAAAGGCTACTTCAAAAACGCGTTAAAAGAAAACTTGATGAGTTTCAAAAAGCAACTGGACCCTAGAGGCCGATTCGAAATAAGCCGTGCCTCCTCAATTTTTTTTTCTTTTTTATTTTTTTCATGTTTTTGTTATATCTTCATTTAAGACTGATTATTTTTTTTATGATGTCCTTCCCTCAATTCTAGACAAACAGAAATCTCCCATCTAATTGGGTACGGGGTAGTTTCACGGTTTTTACTTTAAGGGGAGTGTAAGAAAGGATCAACACAATGCTTGCCGACCTTTTAGCTG
>Ga0163217_1079263_pt1 | contig 13265 bp, 8 predicted proteins | sample SynspAceP_FD_185933 | JGI IMG/M metagenome (GOLD analysis project Ga0163217, IMG submission 185933) | Saline lake microbial communities from Ace Lake in Antarctica - Synechococcus sp. Ace-P (PacBio error correction) | ecosystem: Environmental > Aquatic > Non-marine Saline and Alkaline > Saline ...
GACGGCAGACCAGCACCCCAATGGCGTGACTTTTGGATTCTTGATAAAAATCCGGGCTACACCGCCGTTGGGTATCGTAGCATTCGAGGGTACAACGCATCTACCCCTACTTTTATAACTCTCTTTGCAGAGGGGGTGAACCGACCTGATTGGGTTTTAACTTAAGATTAACGGATTACCGGGATCACAATTATTCGCTGACAGCCAACTAGGTTTTGGCAACCTGTCTCTGTAAATGTCAGCGGGCGTTTTATTTTTTCATAGACCGAGCCCTTTTCAGATATCAAGCAGAACATATTCCAGTGAATTTGTTCCTACATGTAACTTATCATAAGCAAAAACACCTCCCCCCAAGAATACAAATGAAAAGCAAGAATTTACCAAAAAAACGACAATTACGGTGAAGATGTTTTTAAACAAAGAGGCTATTGGAAAAAGTGGTATTTACTATTAGTGTGGTTTAAGGAGGCACAACTTGCTGTTGTGTGGCTCTTTGTTCTATTGGTTTTTTGATAATAGAAAAGTGCTTCGTTCAGACGGCATCTGCATCTTGGGAAATATCAATGACGAGTAGCTTTCTTCTTCTGTTGCTACAATTCAAAGGTGGCCAAATTGGCTTTCTAGCATTCACCGCCATTTAAATAGTGACCTCACCGTTTGATGACGTTTGCCAAAATGGGTATCAATGCTGCCCTTTAAATACGATCATGGTGACATCAATCGAGACTCTTGACGAAAGCATGGACGGCGGGTAATTACTGGTTTTAATCCAGAGCAGCGACTGAACGACGGTCGAAGTTGTCGTCAATACGATTGACGTGTGCGTCGAGCCAGTCTTGTACGATCTTCGCTCGGTTTAGCGGAATGATCCCCCCCTTTGGCCGCATTGTTGGTCTGATCATGGCTTGATCTATGAAAGTCATCAACATCAAAAAAGCGATAACAAGCTTGTCCTGATTGTATTTTACCTAATCCAACGGATTTGCCTGAGCCTGAATACGACCTAATACTCTCACAAATTTTCTCTTTGTCATCTTCTTAAGTCCCTTGTCCCCCGCTTGCTGGATATCAGCAGCGCTGTGTCGGTTCAATATAAGCCCTGTCGTTGGAACGGCCATGGTCTCATGGGTTTATTTCCACCAAAGGGCCAGCTGGAAAGATCATGACAAGGCGAGTACGGCAATCTCAGCCTTGCAATAAAAGGAGCAAGCAGCTGAAATATTTATCACCAAGACTAATGTCTTTGGGGGCCACCGATTTTAAGATAAAACGCGGCGGGCCAAAGGGCGGAGAAAGGCAAGAAACCTGCACATATTTCAACAACCAGAACAACCAACACCAAACCAGATGGGGCTCTCAGCCAGACGCATATGATCGGGTGACAAAGATCGCATGGTCTAGCCAGCACGCAACCGACCCAATCTAAGACATACCCAAGACAAGCAAATCACCATATGACTCATGAAGGTGCCCCATCCACGCTGCCGCCATTAAGGCAGAATGATTCCTTCAGACACAAAACTGAACCGCCCATCAGGTTGTACAACACCAACAAGCGCGGTTGCCAATGCCCAGATCAGATGTATCCCCCTATTGCCGCAGCGGTGCCTTCCTCATCACGTCGCGGCTGGCGCTGTCCTTTAAGCATGAGAAGTTTCAGTTCGCCACGAATAGCCGCACTTGTGATGATGCGACACAACCCCACAGAGCTCGCGAAGGGCTTCGTGACAAGATGCCACGTACCAGTATAAATTAACCTGCCCCATTACCATCATCCCAGGTACACGACCCAAGGGAAAGCATAGTGCTTTGAAATAGTATAACTGTCTTCGTCCGCGGCGAGTTTTCCTCTGGCCGTTAGGTAATGAGGCGCCGTAATTCTGGTGGAAATACGACATAAAATAAGTACGCTAGCCATGTAGGCAAAAGCAATATAAAAGCAGGTAAAAGAGTGCGCGCTTTTAAAATAAATCACCCCCAAAATTACAGAAACACTCGGCGTTACACATAGATACATAGTACAATACTTGGAGGGCCAACATGGATACCAGTGCGCCACCGGCACAGGCTGGTCGATTGTAATTTACGGTTATAACCAGGCGCCAGCATTATGTTGGCAAGGCCAGAATGCCCCAGCAATAACGGTTTCTCCGCCCTGATAACAACAGACACTGTCGAGCCAATCACAATCGCCTACTAAATGTTTACCAGACAACCGGACGCCGCTACGCAACTTACGACACAAATACCCTTCCATCGCCATCAAAGGCTCACGCGTCACGCATATGCACCGATCTATCTAAGAAGGCGGCCATCATACAAAACATCGGTAACCAGCAAGGGAACACATACCTGCCCCACAAAACTGTCACTCAAGCCCGCCCGCTGGTGATCAATGGGCACAGGCGCCTACCCCACCAACCACGACTAGCAAAACACCAAGCCCACCTAACGCGGTAACGAACGCTACTTGCCATCCCCGTTAGCAGTAATAAATCAGGAACCAGCAGCATTCATAGGCTTATATATGAGGACGGTAAAAATCAACATCGTCGCGTTTCCTTTAAGACCATTTTAATATCTTGTATTAGGTGCAGGAGAACTGCACAAAATGATCAAAGCGTACTGCAATATCATGCCTTTTAACTAACCCGCAGGGACAAGCCAGGATCCCAAGCCGATCCAGATGTTTCTAAACGAAACTCACCCACACAGAATGGTGGTGAACCAAGAAGTACCTTGAACCATTTGCATATGCAGCCGCCGCTGAGCACATCTAGAAAAAGTGAAAGAACCCCATACACGTGAATGCAAAAACATTCACCAACGTCGTGCTGCCTCTACTAGAGAACGATATGTACGTAGATGAGGCCAGCAACACGCACATGTTTATATCTATCGATAGAGCATGAGATCCCACCTATTAAACAAACAAAGCACACACGCCAAGAAAGAGCCGTTTTCATGAACCGCATCAGTAGTGGCGGGTATTAACCAAACATAACGCCATCAAGCACTTCGTAAAGGAACATGCACGGTGAAGTGCATAACAAGGCTTAAGATTATTGCCGAAGTTATTTTGACAACATATGCCGGTCTTAAAACCGTTATCTTGGCTGGTTACCTTTGATCGGGTGTTTGAACGGATGAATCTTTACGTCTTGCATGATCATCGATCCAATGAAAAAACCAGGCGTTTACCTAATAAACGCCTGTTGTGCTAGCCCCTTAGAAGGCCGTCATAAAGAGACATTGTTTTTAAAACCACAGTATACGAAGACCATTTTCCTTCCTTAGGTTACAGTTCGTGACAGACATCGTCAATCCCTTTTGGTGCGTTTCATCAGAGCCTTTACAGCGCAACTCTTTCCACTGCGTTACGCAAGCAATAGCACGCGAAACCTTTTTACGTACTTCTTCTTCAGACCAGCTCATGAATCCCGTGACTGTTGACTCCGCTTGTGCTGCTTTTACGGCAGCTTGATATCGGCCAAAGTACGCAATTGCGCTGGTGCATTATCTTCCTAGCGAAGCGTCACGCTAACTGAACCGTTAGATTGACTGAATGTCCAGCAGCGATAATTTGGTCCGCATTTTTTTCTTTGTTCAATCACCTGAAATATCGATCAATGGCAAAAAAGATGGAAAACCTGGTTTGAAACCAGGGTGTGTTGCAAATAGCCGTACCTTCATCACCGGCTTTTTGGTTAAGTAAAATACCCAGTGTAGTCAGCCCCGCATCAGATTAACCCGCCCCTTTGCTAAGCACCGGTTGAATACTCTCAGCACCTCGGGTAGGTTTACTGCCGGACGCGGCGCCATAGCCATCCAAAGGCCCCCCGGGGGGGGGACGGAAAAGCACGCGCAACAACGACCTTCAGGTGCGCGCAAGTTTCAAGACCTTTCATCAAATCAGCAACGCTGTCCTAGCGGAACCAAACCGAGATACCCAATGGACCTCACACCGGTTTGTGGCAACACCAATCGAAACTTTCACAGCGGCTGTCCGGCCGTAAGGAGGAGTTTCCGTGCCTCATTAGCATCGTAACACACCCCCCACGTCAGTTAATGTAATTGCAGAATTTCTGCTAGAAGCTGTTTGAACCAGCGCCCTCTGTGTTACCCCGATCAATCGCAAACGACCCTGGGTCGTTTACCAGAGAAAAATTCAGGTCTGCCCGTAATATGGCCAAATCTACGGATACCATTTTCAATGCCCGCCGTCCCTATGGGTATTCGGTATGCTTCATGCAAAAATACTGACCTTAACAGACGCAGCAAGTCGAATATTGAACACGAGCCGCCCGCTCATGCGTTTCCAACGCGTTCAAACAAACAATCACCATTCTTTCTTTCGAAACTGTCATATTTGAAAGTTCATTTCGTCACCCACCCTACCACCCATTCCCCACCGCGTGGATCAGAGGGATATTGAAACTTAAGTTTATAACATCACACGCATGCAATCGCAGAGGTAGAGACGGATGACACGCCGCCCTCCGGTGGCGGTTCATAGTGTGGGTGCTCCCCCGCCTGCACTTTACTCATTACGTGTCATCCCCGATGCGACTTCCTCATTGTCTGTTTTTTTATTTTCTTTTTTTCTGAAAACCGCAAAATTTTTAGAAGATGTAGCCTAGCGTATGTCGGTCATATGTTTATCGGGTAACTAAAACTGAAATGTTACCGGATAACTTTTTCCTCTTCGTCAAGCCTTTATTCGCGATTCTTCCATCTTTAGTTAAAAACACTAGACTGATTGATATCCATAAGAAAAATTTTCTTATGTGCTTTTTATTAGTGAGACCAATTGTCCGGACATTAAGGTGGATTTACTATTATGAAACCTCTAAGTTTTGCGTCTTGTACTGGAAAAGTGAATTAATCACGAAACATTGATCGATGGTAGGTTTTGGCCCCCTACAAGTCGCTTAGCAAATTAACACCCACTTTAAGAAATGAGCGATTCTGTTTGGCTTAACACCCACAGATATTGATCCTTATCCAAACGTTGTCTTCTGCTCGATGTATCGCCCGCTTATTCTCTTACATAAAAGAGAGGCGCATACCAACCTATCTCCTTTACTCCTACTGTATATTTATGACAAAACATTTGGGTGTGTTAAAACAAAATTGTGGTGTTTTGAACAAAAGGATACCTCCTTCCAAAAGAATGCCGCCCCAGTGGGGATTACCGCCCTGGTACAAACTCGTTCAATTTTGCTATTGGCAAGTACTTGCCTTTTGCGGTTGCCTTATTATAATCGTTAGTTATGGTTGGGGCGTACTTTGTTTGTTTCAAAAGGGCACGAAATATTCAAGCGAATTCGCAGACAGTTTTACTCAGTTTAAATTCTCAACGGATTTAACGCCGTTTCAAGAGAACGTGGCGTTGGCAGAGCGCCTTTGCCCGAGTTCACCCGTTATTAAAAGCCGGTGGATCTGAAATAACCCTTGAAGATCCAAGAAGTTGGGCACAAACTGGTTTGGCTTGAAGAACACGCAATGGCTAATCTTGATGCCTTTCCAAACCACGCGATGTTCATTGTGAATGATTCGAACCCTCCGCGCATTAATTACTTTGGCAGACCAAAGATAACGCTTTCTGACAACGACCCAAAATTATGCCTAAGTGAAACGAAATAATCCACCAGACATCCCCGTTGGTCTTTTCTACGCGAGCCAAAACGCGCAGCCTTTTAGCAATCAATGTGAACCTAGACGCAAGTCATTTTTTCCCACCTTAAGGGATGAAAGTCTATGGATTATTTTCCGTTTCCGTGACCAGGTCAGTTATTATTGAGTTTGGGCGGGAAGCGCGACTTTTCATTGGACTCGTTTTTACGGCGCAATTTCTTGAGAACCAAGTCACAGGGCGTGCGACGCTTTATTTCAATGCCCCGATGCGCTTATAGAAGATTCATGCGAAATAATGGCGCTTGATCTGCCTAACAACTGCAAACAACAGCGGCAGTGAATGTGGAGTCTATCTAGTTCAAGTTTAGACGACAGTAAGTCTAAAAAAGAGTTAAAGAGGCATTAGTCTCAAGCAACAAAGCCGAAGAGGGAAAAGTCACTTCACGGTGAGATCCGTGCAGCCCAGGACGGGCATAAGCAGTTGTGTCTTTTGTGTACCTATTTTCGTTATAGATTGGTCTTGATTGCTCAACCCAATCATCAGACTTTGGGCCAATGTCAGTATTTTTTTGACGCCCAGTATTTTGGTGTCTGCCTGCGGGTAGTGTTCTTTCAGTGTTGCCTTGTTGGTCACTATTGTCGTTGTTTTGGCTTGTCGCGTGGCGTCTTTATTGATAGCGCCGATTTTTCGTCAGTTACAACAGTCCGCAAAAAAATTGCCAGCGGTTCCTAATGATGTTCATTGACCGGGATGGCAATGATGAAATCGGAGACTTAAAGCCAAAAACCTTTAATCTAAATTGGCGCAGCAAGTAAAGACGCCACACTCAAGAACTTGAAGAAAAACAGATACATGGCTCGTACGGGCGGAATTAGAGAAGATCTCATTTGAAAAACGCCGTATTAGAAGCGCCATGGGAATTGGCCGCGTCTTATCGAACTATGCTAAGCCTTCATCCCAAAAGGTCGATCTCTTTCCTGATCGGCAAATGCGTTCAAGTTATTAGGGGACGAGTACAGCGTTATTTGGCTGTCCCCCAGTGATGTTGTTGTGGTGATTTTTTATGTATTCCACCAAAGATGAAGGGCTGTTTGTTAGGGGATTGTTGAATTGTGGCGGAGGCATGGTGTTCTCGCGCCTTCGATGCTTAAATGCGCGCCGCAATTGATTATTCCATCGCTAGATAGGGATGAAGACCCTGCGCTTTGCTACGTTTGAATTGAATGGGCACATCTGCGCTCTAGTTTAAACGAAGAAGTCCAGCGCCAAAAAAGTCGAAACTACCGCAAGATTGTTGGTTTTAGTGGTACATACCGAAAGACGGCTATGCATTATGCGTTTCTCCTGGTGCGAAAATTGCCTCTGTATGCAAGCAATTGGTGAAGGAATTCATTAAAATCTGATTCTGGACGCTCGTAGCAATTCGGTGATCGCCGTCGAGGTGCTATGAGAATACCGCGACTTTGCCAATAGACTGAGGGACCTATTATTGACGACGATTGGTTTTCTTAGATCATCTGGCGGCGAATTATAAACTTTGGTTTTGGCTAATCAGCGTTTTGAAGAGCATTAATGTAAAAGAAAAGCAGCCTTACTTTAAAGAACAATCCGAGTCTTTTGATCAGCATTAGATTCGTACTGGGGAGACCAACGCAAGAGATGACATTAACACTGCTGTCATTCCGGATTTTGAATCAATAACCACTAATCACAAGGGTAAGGCTGAGATGAGTTCGCCAAATTTATAATGGATTTAAAGAGCACGCTTTGAAAAAGACAATATCGTTATTGTGTTTTAATGCCTATTTCCCGTAGTTTTGATTGAGGAATTGTAATGCGTTTAAAGAATTATTTGAAATCTGAACAGTCTGTTCCCGGCATCTGCCTTTGGACGTGTTTGCTGCGTACTTGAATTACACAAATATTAGACATTACGCGACGTCACTCGCAATTGGCCGGTGCGGATACGGCCCACCGTGATCGTGAGTCAATTATGACGGATGCTTATACGTGTTTTTTGCAGCAGGGAATATTTGTAGAGCAAGCGATGGTAGAAAATTAGTGGAGCCGTTTGAATCCATTTGCAAACATGGATAAAGCCGAACTAAAACCGCATACAAGACTTCAACTTCGTCCAGTCCTCGTGTATGCCATGCCGGGTGCCGGTGGCAGGCTGGGGTTAATTGAATATGGCACGAAATCTTCGAAACGATGGAAACACGCTTAAAGAAGAATCGCAACGACACAGGCCCTTTTTTAGTCTAAAAGTATAGAAATTTGAGAACTGAATACTCGAAATGTTATTATATGAAGGAGCGTTTTCTTTCTCCTACAGTGAGAGGGGAATGGGAGAATGGAAACTCTATATGGAAGGAGATTCCTATCCAGAAAAATTCCTTATGAGCTTTATAGTTCTATGGTTGCTGGGTAGCGAGTTTTGAAAGAAAGTTCTGAAACCACTGACGCTTGAACTGACATTGTTTTACCTAATACAGCAGCCATTAAAGTAATGATGGACCATGTTTGATGAAGAATGGAAGAGTGCTTGGTTCAAGAGGTCGCCAGTGGGCTGTAACTGGTACTTTGGGATGCGAAAAATGAAGCGCGTTGCTGAGTTGCTGAAGAATTCAAACCGAAGATTGTACGTTTCCTTTTAAAAATCATAGGTTAAAATAAATGAAAGACAGATTTTGCTGAGCTTGAAAAAACATTCAAGATACTCTGCGCGGCACCTGCATATCAAGGATCACCTGCAAGTAAAGCTTAATCAGCTTTGGGACGTTTTAATCAAAGCAGTTGGAATCGTATGGCTCGCTTAACTCGATTGTCCCTATTCATACAAGATGTCATGATCCAACAGGGAAAAAAGTCTTTAGTGAGCGTTTTGACAAACACGTGCCGACAATTAGAGAAAATGGACCAAATTCAGATCGCTATCACGTAGTTTTACGGCAGCGAATATCGAACTGGAGAAGACCTCATTAATACGATCCGCTGACGGAACTTACCTAACGACGCAATGATAATGAGCAGTTATCTCAAGCATTTTACCTGGCCGCAAAAAGAAAGCTTAAGCATCGCAATGAAAGACATTGATTACTTTAAAAAAGTAAATGATGATTGGCCATCAAGTGGGTGATAAGGTGTTATCGCTTTAAGCAAGATGACTTGGAAAGTTGTGGTTGGTGATCGTGGTTTATCGGACGCTGGGGGTTGAAGAATTTTTTAGTGATATTGACCAGTCCCCAATTTGAAGATGTGTTTCGCGCTTTCTTCGAATCGCTTCGTCTCAAGTGAGCGCTTATACTCATCAGCTAGATGATAAAACCGTTTTTTTAACCAGTTGATTAGTATCGGTATGCAGAGTTCAAGAAACTGACTGCGATGGACTCATTAACTCTCGAGAGCAGATAGCGCCTTATACTCGTTATCCAAGGGCGAAATAGTCTAGTGATTGATAATTTTAAGCGACTATCTTCATGCTGTTTAAAATGAAAAAGGGGCATCTCAAAAGATGCCCTTTTTTATGTTTATCTGGATAATATTTATGTCTCAAAGGAACGGTGCGACTCTGCAAGCGAATGTAGGTACCTTTCAAAGAGTCGCAACGCAGTGTTGGGTTTTCCCTGCAAGACCCGAAGGGCATGGCCTAAAAGCCTGAACTTCTTGTGAGCACCTCGAAAATAGGTTAACTATTCACAATTCGGTACTTCGCCTCGAATTCATCGCCTTTAATCCACATGCTGAGGCAAGGGAGCTTGTTCGCATCTTTCCCTAGACATTGGTCTAAGAAACGTTTTATTGGACTGAATTAAAAGAGCACAACTCTTTTTACGAATCGATAAAATGAACTTACAAATAGATAATAAGCATGGCCGTATCGATATTCCTGAAGTCCTAATTCATCGAAACCATTCCGCCTTTTCTCGGGCTTAAGGCTTAATAGAGCCGGAAGCAGATATGACTGGGGTGTCTATGTGTATGTGCGTCAGGGGTCAAACACTGGTGCTAAAAGATTCGACTCTTCAGAGACGGTACTCTTTTATTCGCCGAGGCGCCTGGTGAATCGCACGCCCAAAGGTGGCTTAGTGGATCAATTGCCGATGGTGAATGTTTTGGGGGTGGTGTCCAGTGGTGATGGCGCAAAATCCCGATGGGTTACAGGTTGTCCGCCATGGAGGACAGCCTTGTTTTATGTTTTGAACAAAATACGCTTATAGAAATGCTTGAAAAGAAATGAAGCGTCTCGGGCTTTTTTGAACACACTCAGCCCACAAAAAGACGCTTACGCAAAGCTACCCGCAGCCAGAAGTTAAACGAGTTAGTTCTCCGCGTTGTTGCCAATTATCGACGCCCGTCGCCCACATTTTATGACGCGGCAGTTAATACAAGCCACGCCAAAGAAACGGTACAAACATCGCTCATGCCGATATGACGGAAGCGCGAGTTAGTTCCATTTTGGTGGTAGAAGGAGGCCGCTTGCCGGTATTTGTCACCGATTGAGATTTACGGGGCTCCGCCGCGCCATTCTTTAGCGGTCGGCGGATCTCGGACTCTTCTGGTGGCCGTGTGATGACCGCGTCCTCCCGTGACGTTAATCGCCCAAATTCATTGGTTATGCAAGCGCAAAACCTTGATGAGTGAAAGAAGTAAATTCATCACCTTGCCTATTGCTCGACGAAAGAAGGCACCAAAAGCCGTTGGCTATGTTGACGGCGGCCGTCTATTACGAGCATCAAGGAACTCAGTCCGCTTTATTGATCAATCTAATTCCATTCCGACAGCAATCCGTAGAAAGCCCCCTTGCCGTGTTTGCCAACAATGGCCACCTTGATTATTAATCTGATTGTTACGATATGAAAAGCCGCGGATGTGGCAAGGTGCTGGCGACCGTGAAGTGACAATTTACGCGACGTTTGATTGAATTATGCGCTCGAAAGTTTGCCCAAGCGGCCGATGGACTTCCAAGTTTTTTAGTCTTTGGTTCCCAAGCGCCGTCGGGATCATCGTGGCCAACTTTTTTCGAAGCGCTTTAATTCATACAACCGTCGCGGTTAAATGTCACTCACGGTCGCCAGCACTTGCCCACATCCGCGGCTTTCATATCAGGTAACATCAGATTAATAATCAAGGTCCGGCATTGTTTGCAACACGAGCAAGGGCTTTCTAACGGATTGCTGTCGATGAATTAGAACTTGAATCATAAAAGCGGACTGAGTTCCTGATGCCGTAATAGATCGGCCGCCGGTACATAAACGGCTTTGGTGCTCTTCGTCGATCAATAGGCAAGTGATGAAATGTTAACTCATCACTCATCAAGGTTTGCGCTTTTGCATACCAATGAATTTTGCGATAACGTCCGGGAGACGCGGTCATCACATCGGCCACCAGAAGGCCGAAGATCCGCCACCGCTAAATATGGCGTGAGCGTAATCTCGATCGGTGACAATACCCTGGCAAGCGGCCCTCTTCTAACACCAAAACCTCGGAAACTACTCGCGGGCTTCCCGTCATACGCATAGCGATGGTTTGTACCGTTTCTTTTGCGTGGGCTTGGTATTCACTGCCGCGTCATAATGTGGGCGACGGCGTCGATAATTGGCAACGCGGGAGAAGCTAACTCGTTACTCTGGCTGCGGGTGAGCTATTTCGTAAGCGGTTGTGCTGAGTGTGTTCAAAGAAAAGCCACGAACGCTTTCATTCTTTCAGCATTTCTATAAGCGTATTTTGTTCAAAACGATAACCAAGGCTGTCTCCATGCGACAACCTGTAACCCCTCGGATTTTGCGCATCACACCTGGATTCACACCAAAACATTCACCATCGGCAATTTGATCCCTAAGCAACCTTTGGCGTGCGAATTTCACAGGCGCCTCGCGAATAAGATGTACCGTCCGCTGGAGTCGTCTTTTTAGCACCAGTTTGCCCCCTGACGCCACATACAACATGACACCTCCAGTCAAATATCTGCTTTCCGCTCTTAAGCTTAAGCCGAAAAGGCGATGGTTTCGATGAATTTATGGACTTCAGGAATCATCGATAGCGGGCCATTTTATTATTCTTCATTTGTGAAGTCCATTTTATCGATGTAAAAGAGTGTGCTCTTTTAATTCTAGTCAATAAACACGTTTCTAGCCAATGTTAGGGAAAGATGCGAACAAGCTCTTGCTCAGCATGTGGATAAAGCGTGTATTCCGAGGGCGAGTACCGAATTAATAGTTAAACCTATTTTCGAGGTGGCTCAACAAAGAATTCAGGCTTTTAGGCATGCCCTTCGGGTCTTTCAGGAAAACGCCCACACTGCGTTGCGACTCTTTGAACGGTCACCTACACTTCTTCAAGTCGCACCTTCCCTATGAGACATAACCATATTATCCAGATAAACATAAACAAGGGCATCTTTTTGAGATGCCCCTTTTTTCATTTAACAGCATGAAAGATAGTCGGCTTAAAATTATCAATCACTAGACTATTTCGCCTTCTGGATTTAACCGAGTATAAGGCGGCTGATCTGCTCTCGAGAGTAATGATCCCATCGAGTCAGTTTCTGATAACTCGCAATACCGATACTAACACTGGTTAAAAACGGTTTTATCATCTACTTGAATGAGTATAAACCAGCGCTTCACTTTAGAAGAAGCGATTCCCCCAAAAGAAGCGCCAAAACCGACCCAAAAAAAAAAAAAAAAAAAACTCTTCAATTTGGGGACTGGGTCAATATCACTAAAAATTCTTCACCGCCCAGCGTCCGATAACACACGATCACCAAACCACACTTTCCATCAATCTGCTTTAAAGGCGATTAACACCTTATTCACCCACTTGATGGCCAAATTCATTCATTTACTTTTTAAAAAGTAATCAATGTCTATCATTGCGAATGCTTAAGCTCCTTTTGATGGCCAGAAAATGCTTGAGATAACTGTTCATTATCATGCGTCGGCTAGGTATCCGTCAGCGGATCTATTAATGAAGGTCTTCTCCAGTTTCGATATTCAGCTGCCGAAAATAAACTACGCTGATAGCGGAATCTGAAATTCTGGTCATTTTCTCTAATTGTCGCACGTGGTTTGTCAAACGCTCACTAAGACTTTTTCCTTGTTGATCATGCATCTTGGTATGAATCAGAACAATCGAGTTACAGCGATCCATACGATTCCACTGCTCTTGATTAACGTCCCAAAGGCTGCTTAAGCTTTACTTGCAGGGTGGATCCCTGATTTCAGGTTTGCCGGCCAGAATATCTTGAATGTTTTTTTCAAGCTCAGCCAAAACTGTCTTCATTTACATTTACTATGATTTAAAAGGAAACGTAAACAATCTTCTTTGAATTCTCAGCCAACTCAGCAACGCGGTCATTTTCTGCATCCAAAGTTACCCAGTTTAACAGCCACTTGGCGACCTTCTTGAAAAGGCACTCTTCCGTCTCATCAAACATGTCATCATTACTTTAATGCTGCTTGTATAAGGTATAACAAGTCAGTTCAAGCGTCAGGGTTCAGAACTTTCTTTCAGATACTCGCTACCCAAGCAAAACCATAGAACTAATAAAGCTTCATAGGAATTTTCTGGTAGGAAATCTCCTTCCATATAGAGTATTCCATTCTCCATTCCCTCTCACTGTAGG
>Ga0163217_1019323_pt1 | contig 13263 bp, 7 predicted proteins | sample SynspAceP_FD_185933 | JGI IMG/M metagenome (GOLD analysis project Ga0163217, IMG submission 185933) | Saline lake microbial communities from Ace Lake in Antarctica - Synechococcus sp. Ace-P (PacBio error correction) | ecosystem: Environmental > Aquatic > Non-marine Saline and Alkaline > Saline ...
AACCGACCCAGAAATTATCCCAATGGGTCTTTGGAAAGGTAATTTTTCTTTGTGGGCTTTTCACTAACCACCAATTCCCCCTGTTTACGCTTCAATTTTTTTTTTAAACAGTTAGAGACCAACACCATCTATTTTGGCACCCATCCCTATTCAACCAATTTTTACCAATTTGGCTGAAATATAAGAGTTTCCGCAAGCGGCGTTGTTATAATTTTGAGTTTCTCCCTTTGCATTACGGCTGCCATAATAATGTTGGGGCTGTTTCCTGTTACTTGACGCTATCGTCCAGTAACATATAAGTGCCTTGTAAAAATTCCTTCAGTGCAATTTACTTTGTACAGAACCTTGCTCTTTTCGTTGTAAACAAATTCCAGACAACCCTAATTTATTTCGAAACCAAGAAAGTGAGTATCTAGCCGTCTTCTATCCAATTTTTATCAACCAACAGGGTTTTGGGAAATTATTCCTTTTTCCAAATCCGAGCCAAATAATGGGCCCTAAAATCATAACAGAACCCTAAGACTAGCTCCTTTTATTCTTGAGTTTTTTGGCTGTTTTAAGGATATTCAATATCAATAATTGTCCTGCTTGGAAAAGGAATACTCTATCCATGGGCCTAGTTTTTCAAACCTTTAACTCCCAAATCTTTGAAGTAAGGTTCATCAGTTCTATTAAACATCAACTATATTAGGAACCTTTTCGAATAATGTTTCTCAGGAGTTAACAAACAGCAAAACTAAAAACCTGTAATGCTTACGTTTTTTTACGACTCTTGAGGAGTTAATTTCTCATTTAAACGTTTTACACACCTTCAAATTTCAAAAGTACCCCATGTGCTAGTTAAAGTATTTTTTTTTTCTTTTTAATAATTGGTATTTGATTTTGGTCTCTTTAATTCCTTTTTTTAGGAAAATTCTGCTTCTCGAGCATTGGACCGCTGGCATTTCTGCATGTCTTTGGTCGCCATCAGAACTGTTCCTCCCTCATGGGTAAGCTTAAGTTTGGTTTTTAGATAGTGATATTCAAACGTTAATTATCACCTTGTACGTCTACTGAATCTCTATTCCGCAACTTTAGGTAAAACTTTTCATCAGATTAAGCAATAGATTCCGTTAGAGCTACTTTTTTCTCTTCTCCATCTTCCATCTCTATAGCAAGCCCCCTATCAATTTTCTCAACACCTTGCCATAATGCTTAAAACAGGCTATCGTTTTGGTGGTAATAGGCCATGTGTTTCGGATATTTTTCTATCAAATTCTTCCAACCGCAGGAAATTGGATATGATGAGGAACCTTCATCTGAAATCAAGACATTATGTATAAGTGGTTCACCATAAATTTGACGCGAAATCCGGCACCATCGCGTAGCAATAGTGGCATTCAAGTGTGCCCCATTAACATTTATGAATAGCATGTGCCACTTTTTCTCCTTTTCGTCTTCTTCTTCTATTCCAACTGCTAATAAATCATTTTATTGAAATATGTCTTTCCATATTCAGGGATGATTACCGGTTGTGGTCTTGATGTATTATATTCATTCTTTAATTTTCAAATACAAACTTCAAGTAAATAAATAATGATTCCAGTTGAAAACTAGCAATAAAGGAGCCTTATTTTATTATCTCTTGAGTTTGGGCAAATTTTTACAATAACTGTTTTCTCCGATTGTATCGATCGAAGAATTATCTGTTTGCCTTTACATTGGGCGGAGTTGCCATCTAATGCAGTAATTTCTCCTTTTCCAAATCGCAAATGTTGCATCCCTAATCCTCTTCAATATTTTCTGCAAGAGTAGTAAACGCAAGGATCGTCTGGAATGTGTCATGTCACTTTTACCATTTTCTTTCGTGCGTGGTATACAATTACTGCAGGTGGTTTTATGCTTCTTGTTTCTTCTTGTGTATGCCATTGGACTTTTTATCGAATTTGCGGGTGTTTATATTCTATTTCAGCAGAGTGCTGTATCCGAATGTGTTCTTGAGCTTCTTGCTTTGTGGTGTGTCCGTAATTCACCGAATTTATCACTCTATTTTCTATCAATAACGATCGCTTTCAGCCACTAATTAAACTGCCACTTATATCTAGAAGCATGCGTAAACTAAATATTAACTTGCCGCTATCTCTGGCAACGGTATTTGCTACGTAAAACAAATCTACGTTCTTCTTCTAAGTCTGATCGAGCATTGGGAGTTGCCATTTGGTGATGGGAAATCAATTCTTCTTCCAACCTACCAGTAAGACATAAGCGAATTCTAGTCCCTTTAGCAGCATGAAATAGTCCATTAACTCACTTATCCTCTATCCGTCATCTTTTCATCTGTCTACTCAGTTGTAATCGCAATGTCTTGCATGTAATAAATCCAATGTTCTTAAGGTAAGTATCTCTCAAGTTTGGTCTTCACAACTCTGGACTATCTATAATCCGTAAGCATATCTAGCATAACCCCGGTGTTTTTACATCTGAAAAATGGCTCTTTCAGACATGCCCTGTTGATTGTGCGATATTACTCGCTAAATCATAAGACACTCACTTTTGCTCATTCATCTTGAAAAGTTGTGTCTCACGCACAAAGAATCCATATAACTTTATTTTGAACCGCCAGCGCTATCACTCCACATTTGGTTCGTTTTAATATGTTTGATAACCTCACCATCAGGCCTAGTGTCCTTGTTCTGATAGCGGTAAACAAAATACCGTCAAATTGTGGTTTTGCCAATTCTCTTGTCGGGTAATTGATTACCCTTTTATCGCTTCTTCATCCAGAAGGATTAATCACCAATCTGCCAATAAGCCAATAGTCTTTAATTTCTTTAACCGTTGATAAAAAGAACAAACCCCCATAATATCCTTATAAGGTATTCTTGCTTTCTAAGCCCCTTCCTCCATAGAAACGTGGGACTGTGCATCCGTTCTATAAAAAGAATTTGCAAAATCTTCGTTGTGTGCTGAAGTATCAACTTCGTCCCTCAAATATAACAGGAATTGGCGACCAATTCGCCCTTCTTCATTGTCAGTGAGTGTGTGACTAATTTTAAATTTTAGTGCCTTCTTCATTCGCCCGTCCAATCAACTCTCTTTCTCTAATTGGGTTCTTTGTTGTTTTTGATAGCAAGAGTTGGCAGACATTTACTATGTTTTTAGTAGCATCGTAATTTTTGCTCTAACTTGAAAGTCTTTAGTCCGGATAATCTTTTTCAAAATTTAACATGTTTTGAATATTGCACTCACGGGAAAGCATACGATTCACTTTGAGCGGGTCATCACCCTACCACACAGATATCTTCATTGCACGCAGCTAGCTTTCTACGATCTAAGTATGTTGAGTCGTTTGTATCTTGGTACTCATCTCCCAATAGGTATATTGACGGTGTTGGTTATTTGTGCCACCTTTAGGAAAATCTCTTAAAAGGACAATTGGTTTTGATATACACTCCTTCTTGCCTCCGGCTCTAAAGCAAACGTTGTTCATAAAGCTTTATCGTTCGCCAAATCTTAGGACTTAGCCATTTGTCTATCTTACGCTTGAATGGTTACATTATTTACATAGGCTTGCGCCGACATTAATTGTTTTTGCAGAAGAAATTCGATTGAGGACCAATGCAGATTGTAATGATTTGTCATTCTAACCCAAATTGCTTCGTAATATCTTTAATTAAACTCTTTGAATCGGCCGCTGTCATATATTAGTAAAATTGGAGGATACGTGTAATTTTCTCAGCTTCACTTCTTAATAACGACAGCAAAAACGGAGTGCGAATGTGCCCATCCATAAATTTTTCTAGCCTCGCTGCCACCAACAAAATTTTGCATTGTTCATTTCTATTTTGCGACCGCCTTTGTTCGTTAAAGGTTAATGAAGTTAACTAAAAGGATCCACACCTTTTTTGAAGCATATGAGCTAATTCTATAAGTCCAAAACTCTTGTTTTTTTCTGACCCCAGCGCCCGCTATTACCATAGTAGCGGCTTCGGGTATTGATGACCGCAGCTTTTTGAGCTTCGTTTAATCCTTCTAAATAATCATGGGTGCAAAATTTAGCGATTTCCACTAATCTTATAAAGGAGATTGACCAAGATTTTAATTCCTCTCTCTTTGGAAATGATTTTCATTTTCATGCAAAATGAACTAAAAAATGAGCTTATTGCGGCTTTATGCGTGTAGACAAAACACCCTCACATTAATTATATTATTCATCATTGCTTTAAATAACAATATTTTGTACATTTGCGTCCCCAAAAATTTGGGATAATTTGTGCATTTATATAAATTAATAACGTATGCACGTATCAACACTTTCGTAAGAAGGTAGAGTAAGTTTCGAGAGAAAGCAATCTGCTGCTTTAGATTCTTGGTCCTCAGAGAAGAGGAGTTTGTGTAAGAGTTTATAACTACAACCATGTATAAGCGATGGAAAGTAGCAAGGGTAAGATTAACGAACCAAAAGAAGTGAATGCTTACATTACTGGTGAAGGTCACAACTTACAAGAACACTCGATAAGTGTTAAGTAAGAGGTGGAAGAGTGAAAGACTTACCTGGAGTTCGTTACCATATCGTTTAGAGGAGCTTTAAGATACAGCGGTGTTGCCGGACGTACTCAAGAAGATCTAATGTAATGGTGCTAAAAGACCAAAGAAATAAGATAATAAGAACTTTAAAAGTATTAAGGTAGAGAAACCATGAAAGAAAGACTAGAGCTAAAAGTAGACCAATTTTCAGATCCAAGATTTAACAATGTTTGATGTTACATAGATTTGTAAACAACTTAATGTATGAGGTAAGAAAAGTAAATAGCGTACACCATTTTATTCAGCATGATATTATTCAGAGCGTTTGAAAAGATGAGAATGCGTTAGAAGTAGGGAAAAAGCTGTTGTGAATGTTACCCCACAAGTAGAGGTAAGAAAGTAGAAGAGTAGGAGAGCAACATCCAAATTCCACAACAAATCCGTGATGAAAGAAAAACGTCAAGGCTGTTAAGGCAATGATTGGTTATGCTAGAAAAAGGAAACGAGAAAACAATTGGTGATAAATTAGGCCGGAGAAAATTATCGCTGCTTTTAAAGAAGAAGGTGTGCCTTCACACAAAAAAGAAGAAGATACTCACAGAATGGCGGAAGCAAATAAAGCTTTCTTCACTTTAGATTCTAAAATAATACTTTAAGAAGAAAATAATACAATGGCAAAAAAGATCTTAAATAACACCAGAAATATTGGTTATTGCAGCACACATTGATCTGGTAAAACAACTACCAACTGGCGTATATTGTTCTATTCAGGATGTAAGTCACAAAGATTGGTGAGGTTTCAACGATGGTGGTGCTACAATGGATTGATGGAGCAAGAGCAAGAAAAGAGTATTACCAATTAAATTCTGCTGCGACTACTGTATTCTGGCCAAACAAAGACCAGACAATATCACATAAACATTATTGACACTCCAGGAACACGTTGATTTTATTGTTAAGTAAATAGATAATCTCTGCGAGTATTGGATGGTTTTAGTATTTTCTTTTTAGTGCTGGTTGATGGTGTAGAGCCGCAGTCAGAGACTAACTGGAGATTAGACTAATAAACTATAATGTTGCTCGTATTGGTTTCGTAAACAAAATGGACGCGTCCAGGGTTGCTGAGTTTTTGAAACAGTTATGTAAGCAAGTTAAAGAAATTTAGGTAGTACTGCTGTGCCATTGCAGTTGCCAATTGGTGCTGAAGAAACATTTAGAGGGGTTGTTGATTTATTAAATTTCAAAGGAATTATCTTGAATGAGATGATTTCGTATGACAATATGAAAGACAATCGACGTTCCTGAAGATATGGTTTGAAGAAGCGACCTCAATATAGAAGAATTTGTTATTGAAGCTTATCGCTGAATTTGATGATACTTTAATGGAGTGAAGTACTTTGGAAGATCCTGTCTTCAATTACTGAAGTAGAAATCTTGCTGCATTAAGAGCAGCAACTAATCTCTAAATGAAAATTGTTTCCTATGGTTTGTGTTCATCTTTTTAAGAATAAAGGTGTCAGACATGTTTGAACTCTATGTGATGGAATTATTGCTCTCCAATGGATGTTTGAAGCTATTGATGGAATTATCCTGATACAGATCAACCTGCAAGCAGAAAGCCAAGTGGCTGACGAACCATTTGCAAGGATTAGCATTTAAATCGAACAGTTCCTTTCGTAGGTCCGTTTATGTTTAACAAGAAGCATAATTCTGGGTGTATTAAAGAAGCTGGATCCTATATATTGAATGCAAGAAAACTGAAAAGAAAAGAACGTATTTCACCCGTATTTTCCAGATGCATGCAAACAAACAAAAATTTCAAATTGAAAGACTACAGCAGGAGATTATTGGCTTGCATTAGTAAGGATTTTAGGATTTAAGACTGGGAGACCACACTTTGTAATGAAGCTCATCCAATCGTATTGGAGGTCTATGGGACTTTCCAAGATCAGTATCGGAATCGCAAATTGAAAGCCCAAAAACTCAAGCTGATGTTGATAAAAATGGGTATGGCATTAGCTTAAGTTATCTGAAGAAGATCCAACGTTGACTATACATACTGACGAAGAATCAGGTCAAAACTGTTTTGAGTGGTATGGGGTGAACTACACTTAGATATTATCTTTGGATCGTCTGAAAAAGAATTTAAGGATAGAATGTAACCAAGGTGCTCCCTCAAGTAAACTACCAAAGAAACGATTACAGGTTCAGTAGCAACACAGAGAATTTTACAAGAAACAATCTGGTGTCGTGGTAATTGCAGACATTCAAGTTACTATTGGAAGCTGTAGAGGACGTTGGAAAAAGAAGGCTTTGGAATTTTATCAACGCAGTTTAAAGGTGGTTAATGTACCTAAGGAATTTATTCCATCTTGTTGAGAAAAGGGTTTAAAGAAGCTATGAAGAATGGTGTTATTGGCAGGTATCCTGTTGATAGCTTAAAAAGTGACATTGCCAAATGATTGGATCCTTTTCACCTGTGATTCTGATCAGTTATCTTTTGAATAGCTGCAAAAAATGGCTTATAGATCGGGCAATGCCTAAGGCAAACCCAGTAATTCTTGAAGCCAATCAATGAAAAATGGAAGCAGTAACTCTGAAGAGTAATATGGGAGATATCGTTGGTGACTTGGAACAGAAGAAAGGTCAAGTAGACGGTATGGATGATAGAAATGGAGCTAAAGTTATTAAAGCTACAGTGCTTTGTCAGAATGTTTTGGTTATGTAACCTCATTGAGAAACAAATGTCATCAGGTAAGAGCAACTTCAATCAATGGAATTCTCTCAACTATGATATATTGCCACAAGGACTAGCAAAGAAAGTTAATAGACAAAGCAACGGAAAAGTAGAAAGCTTAAATATTTTAAGATATATAGAATGAATCAAAAAATTCGCATAAAACTGGAAATCATACGATTTTAACTTTGGTTGATAAGTTCAGCAGAAAAAATCGTTAAGACAGTACAAGTTCTACCAGGCGCATAGGTTAGGGTCCAATTCCATTGCTACGCATAAAAGATTTACACAGTCTTGAAATCTCCTCACGTAAGCAAGAAAGCTAGAGAGCATTCAAATTAAGTTTCTTAACAGCGTTTATTAGCATATCTCTTATCATTGATTCTAGCTTACTTAACTCTATTATTAACTATACTACTCAATTAATGAAACTTGAATTGCCAGTGGAGTAGAATGTTGAAAGATAAAGTATATATTAGTAATAATTTAATAGATCCAATAGGAATGCAGGTATAATAGGTAAAAAATAGGTATGACTACGTTTTTTAGTGGCCGAGGGGAAAAATATCCCATGCACAGTTATATGAAGCGGTCCTGTGTCGTAACACAAGTAAGACATCTGAAGTTGACGGCTATGGAAGCTATTCCAACTAAGGTTACGGAAAGAAAGAAAAGAGAGCGACTTCTGGCTGCTATGAAAGACATTTCAAGAGCCAGGTACAACTCAAAAGTTAAAAACTGTAGGAATTTAAAGTTTTGGAACGAAAGAAAGTTTGGAGAATTAGTAGATGTTTACTTTATTCGCAGAGGCGAATGGGTTAGAACGTTAACTGGAACTTCAAAAGGAAAAGGTTTCAAAAGGGGTGTTTTAGAGACATGGTTTTGCCCGGTGGTTGGTTGGACAACTCACGGTCAACATAACAGACTTAGGGCTCCGGATCTATTGGTGCTGCTTATACACCTTCAAGAGTAATGAAAGGGATGAGAATGGCAGGCCAAATGGTAACGGAACGAGTAACAACTGAGAACTTAGAAGTTGTAAAAGTTTATCCTGAGAAAAACCTGATTGTGTTGAAAGGTTCTGTGCCAGGCGCAAAAGGATCATCCGTAACTATACAAGTAAAAATATCCGGAGGAATCACGATATGGAATTAACTGTAAAGAACATCAAGGGTAGCGATACCAAGAAGATGTAAATCTTTCGGATAGTATCTCGGTATGAACCTAATGATCATGCGATAATACTAAGATGTAAAACAATATCTAGCAAATCAAAGACTAAGGTACAGCAAAGCGAAAGAAGAGCTGAAGTTACTGTAGTAACAAGAAAGATTAAGAAGGCAGAAGGAAACTGGTACAGCGAGAGCTGGTTAGTAATTATCTCCTGTTTTTTAAGGGTGGAGGTAACAATCTTTGGACCACGCCCTAGAGATTATAGCTTCCAAATTGAATAAAAAATTGAAAAAGCTTTTAAGCTAGAAGATGCAGCTTTATCTTACAAAGCCAAAGAACGGTGGATTGTCTATTATTGAAGACTTCAAACTTTTTTGACGCTCCTAAAACAAAGGAATTTCAAGTCGTAACTAAAAATTTGAAGTAAAATGATAAAAAATCATTAATTGTTGCTTTCAGATTTAAATAAAAACATATATTTGTGTCCGAAATTTGAAAACACTAAAGTAGTAACTGCTTCAGGTTTAAGCAACATATGATTTGATGAATGGCTTCAAATATTTTTGCCTGAGTGAAAGTCTTTAGAGTCAATTCAAAATTATTAAGCTAGATAGCCCTGAGTATTATACAAAAGCCGGTAATTACGCGGAAAAGATGACTAACCTAACAGAAAGTCTTGGTAGATATGGATTTATTGTTGAGAAAATCAGCAAAATAAGATTCAGATCAAAGAGGCTGTTGACCGAAAGCATATGGTGTTACAGTGAAGATGTAAACACTATGAATATCTTCGGTAAAGAAGAAGACAAGATATAACCCGAAAGGAAATGGGTAGAAGGAAGAAACTAATAGTACTAAAAAAGCTATTGTGACTCTAGAAGAGGAGAGACAATTGATTTTTACAGTAATAATTAAATAAGAGGCGTAAAGATGGCAAGTAAAGAAGTTAAGACAACTACACCGGGGCAAAGATTTTAAAGTTGCTTTCGACTTTTGAAGAAATCACTAATCAACTCAGAAAAGAGTTTGATCGCTACAAAATCTAAATCAGGTGGTAAGAAATAACAACTGGTAAGATGACGATGCGTTACATAGGTGTGGGTCACAACGTAAGTAATAGAATATAGATTTAAAAAGAGATAAGCATAATATTCCATGCAAAGTACTCATAGAGTATGATCCAAATAGGTTCGCTCGAATCGCTTTGTAGTTTAATGCGGATGGTGAAAAGAAAGATTATATTATTGCGCCAAACGGTTTAGCTGTAGATCAGAACAGTAACTATCAGGTAGGGTGTAGAGCCGGAAGTTGGTAATGCCATGTTGCTTTCAGAGATTCCTTTAGGTAACTATTATCCACAATATTGAATTAAGACTTGGACAAAGGTGGGAAAATGGCTAAGAAGTGCCTGGTTCTACGCTCAAAAATTAGTAGGCAAGAGAAAGAAAAAAGTAACGTAGTGATTAAAGTGCTTCAGGAGAAACTAGAATGATCCTTGACTACATGTTTAGGCTACTATAGGAGCTGTTTCTAATTCTGACCATATGTTGGAACGTTCAGGAAAAGCGGGTAAAGTCCTAGATGGTTATGTAGACGCCCCAAAGAGTAGAGGTGTTGTTATGAACCCTGTTTTGATTCACCCAATGGGTGGTGGAGAAGGACGTTCTTCAGGAAGGTCAATCTAGATCAAGAAAGGATTACATCTAAGGGATATAAACAAGAGCTCCTAAAAGCATCAAGTGGTTATATAATCGAGAGAAGAAAGAATAAATACAGCTAGAATATGAGTCGTTCATTAAAGAAACACCATTTGTGCATTAATAAATTAGCTCTTAGAGTTGAAAGACGCACAAAGTTCAGGAAGAAAAATGGTTATTAAAAACTTGGTCAAGAGCCCTCTTTAATTACTCCTGATTTGTAAAGGATTAACAATAGCAGTAACAACAATGGCAATAAATTTATTCCTTTTATGTTTACAGAGAAATATGGTAGGTCATATATTAGGAGAATTTGCTCCACAAGAACTTACAGAGGCCATGGTTGGTAATAAAAAGGATAAAGGAAGAAAGTAAAAAAATTGAACTATGGGTGCTAGAAAAAGATTACGAAGCCAATCGAGGAAAGAAGCAAACAAAACGGTAAGTTTTTGCTAGTTTAGAATTGACCTACTTCACCAAAGAAAGATGAGGTTCAGTTGCTGATATGATCAGAGGCGAGGAAGTAACTAAAGCTTTATATATGTTGCAGTTTTAGCTCTAAAAGATGCACTGGTAAAATGGAGAAATTACTTCCGTTCTGCTATTGTCAAATTGGGGAACTAAGAATGAGGGAGAGAGACCAGAAGATCACAAATTAGTGGTAAGGTAAATGGTAAAAAGTTGATAGCGCACGTATGTTGAAGCGATTGAGACGTCTGCTCCACAAGGAAGAGGACTAGAATTAGAAAAAGATCTACCCACGTTACTATCATTGTTGATAGTGTGAAATAAATAATTGTTTACGAAGAATATCAGTAATATAATGGGCAGAAAGTAATTCCAAATAAGCAATCGATAGGAATCATCAAAGGATGGGATTCAAATTGGTATGTGGTAAGCAAATTAGCCCGATAAGTTAGCAAGAAGATGATCAAATAAGAAAATATTTGATGGCAGTTTAGCAAAGGCTAGTATTTCAAAGATTATTATTGAAAAGAACGTTGAAGTTAATCACTGTTACTATTAACACTTCCGCGTCCAGGTATTATCATCGGTAAGGTGTAAGAAAGTTGAATAAACTTCTGAAAGAGTTAAGAGTTGACGAATAAAGGATGTTCCAAATTAATATATTTTGAATTAAAACTCGCTGAACTGATGCACAATTAGTTGCTGATAGTGTTGCCTCGCCAAATTGAGGGAGAATTCTTTTATAGAAGAGCTTCTTAAAATGGCAGTGCTTTCATCAATAAGAATGGTCTGAAAGAATCAAGATTTTCTACTGCAGGTAGATTGGTGGTGCTGAAATGGCTCGTACCGAATCATACAAAGAAGTAGACTGCATTACACAACATTTAGAGCGGGATATTGATTAACGCTTTAGCTGAAGCACATACTACTTATGGTAGAATTGGTTGTGAAAGTAGGGATTTGTAAAGGCGACAGTATACGGGAAGAAGATTTTGTCACCAAACATAGGTTCTAAATAAACCGACTAAAGGTGGACAAGGTTAGAGCAGATGCTGGAACAGCATTTGAGGAAAGAAAGAAATAATATTTCGAAGATTTAAGTAACGATAGAATAAAGTAGACAAGAAGATGTTCAAACGAAGAGAACGAAGTTTAGAAAAATGCAGAAGGGTAGAATGAAAGGTAATGCCGAGAGGTTTTTCCGAATTGCTTTTGGAAAGTTTTTGGGCCATCAAGACTATGGAAATCTGCATGGATTACGGCTAGACATAAATTGAAGCTGCTCGTATTGCAAGTAACAAGAATATATGAAAAAGAGAAGGTCAAATATGGATTCGTATTTTTTCCCAGACAAACGTTTACTAAGAAGCCTGCAGAAGTAAGGGATGGGTAAGGGTAAATGGAGCCCTTGAAAATTATGGTTTTGAACAATTAAGCCTGGTCGTATTTTGTTCGAAGATGATGGTTGCTTGGAAGTTGCTAAAGAAGCAAATGAGGTTGGCTGCACAAAAGCTACCGGTTAGACTAAATTTTATGTTAGAGAGATTTATAACGATATCTATAACAGGTAACAAATGAACAAGCAGATATAAAAATCTTTCTACAGATGATCTACAAGAGCAGCTCGCAGAAAATTAACACTTATCGACAAGTTAAAATGAGTCATGCAGTTTTTCTCCTTTGGAAATCAAAACAAATACAGTTTGCAAGAAAACAGTTGCTAGACTGCAGACTGAAATTAGGAAGAGAGAGCTTCAAGTAGCTTAATAAGAAAATTACTTCGATGGAAAAGAAGAAATTTAAGAAAAGAAAGAATTGGTGTTGTTCTTAGATAAGATGGAGAATCTAATTACAATTTGCTAGAAAGTAAGGTAAAGCACCAATTTTACGGTAAGTTTTATTAAGAAAACTTCCAAGTTTATGGCTCATGATGAGAAGAATGAGTGTAAAGCATTGGTGATACTGTAAAGATCATGGAAACTCGTCCTTTAAGTAAGAGTAAAGAACTGGAGATTAGTAGAAATCATAAGAGAAAGTTAAGTAAGATGGATACAGCAAGAGTCAAGGTTATCGTTTGCAGATAATAGCGGTGCGAAAAGAAGTTTTATGTAATTCGCGTATTAGGTGGTAACAGGAAAAGCGTTAGCCCTGAATTGGAGATTAAGATAGTTGTTTCTGTAAAAGTGCTATCCCTTTCTTGTAACATAAAAAGAAGCTGTTTCAAAAGCAGTTTGTATAAGAACAAGAAGGAAATAAGAGACCGGACGGATCTTATATCAGATTTTAAATAATGCTGTAGTTTCTTCTAAATGCAACCTGTGAAATGAGAGGACTCGAATTTTTCGGTCCTGTTTGCTCAGTGATTAAAGAGATAGACAGTTTTATGAAAATTGTTTCTTTGCTCTAGGGTTATTATAAATTAATTGAAATCTAAGAAGAACTTGTCTAAGTTCATTAAAAAAAGGGGGATAAAGTAAAGTTTATCTGGCGAATCTAAGAATAAGGTTGGTACAGTAATAAAGTTTATCTGACACGCAAAAGAGCGATGTTGAAGGCGAAGAAATAAAAAGCTAGTAACATACTAAGCCTAACGACAAACCCACAAGGTGGTATTGTTCAAAAGACGCAACCAATTCATATTTCGAACCTAATGGTTGTTGACTCCTAAAGGAGTTGCTTCAA
>Ga0163217_1081324_pt1 | contig 13263 bp, 5 predicted proteins | sample SynspAceP_FD_185933 | JGI IMG/M metagenome (GOLD analysis project Ga0163217, IMG submission 185933) | Saline lake microbial communities from Ace Lake in Antarctica - Synechococcus sp. Ace-P (PacBio error correction) | ecosystem: Environmental > Aquatic > Non-marine Saline and Alkaline > Saline ...
AGATCCGTGCCAAACACTGTGGATTTCAAAACTCTCCTTAATGGCTTTTGAACTATCGGACTGCTAAGTCTTGTCGCCAAGAAATAAGAAGGCAAAGACGAATCTCATAGGCCATGCGCGGGCTGCGGGATGGAAGGCCTTCTCTAAAATCACTTGAACACTCAATGGCAAATTGTCACTTGAGAACTTCTGCCTGGAGAATCTAGTTTTGATAATGTGAAAGTTTCCAAAGGAAAATCCTACTTCCTGAGAATCAGTCTGGAACTACACACCGGATGATTGTGCTTGACTTGCAGCAGGTTTGGTATTGCTGGGAGCTCATCGAGCAACGAATGGATTGCTACGAATTCCGCCCGGAAATATGCCGCAGAGCGGATTCAGATGCAAGCCAATGTGAAGGATTCCATTTGAAACACAAAAGAAACTCGCAGAAATGCCTTCTTACTGAGATTAAACCAAAAGCACAACTATTAGTTGGAGAATAGGGAAAATGATGAATGAAGGAACTGCCCGAACTGTAAACACCTCCCATGGCAAAGCGAAATAATGGTGAGATGGCTATAAACAATTGCTCGCGAACAAGACAAATCCACGTGGGAATGGGTAGTCACGGGAGAATATCCGCTGATGCGTCACATGATGAATTTGGCATCTGTGTTGACTTACGAAGGCACACACGATATTCATTTAATTGGATCTAGGTCAAGAGATCAGCTGGTTTGCCAAGCGTTTAACATACACATTTAGATTTAAATTTAGATAGAAAATAAGCCTCAAGATTGAAGTTTTTTGAGGCTTTCTCATGTTTTTCTAAGCTACCTGCTTCACAAACTTCCCATTAAGACACTTTCCGCTCAGCTCCTTTCCAACTCACTAAATAGGCCACCGAGCTATTGCCTGAATAGTCCATTCGATAGTAGTGCCAGTTTTCTTTTTTGAACGATATGCTCAGTCACATCTTTGCCTTCCAGGCTATAAATCTTGATGTGATTTCAATGTGATAATAGCTTGATCTGATTTTGATCTCCATTCATTTGATCAGAAGCGGGATTTGGATAGATTTTTTCAGCTTCCTCAGAAGAATCGGGTTTTGTTCTCAAAAGACCTGCGATAGGTTAATCCACACGCTTTGAAAGTTTTGCCTTTAACAACCACAGTTGCTGCAGCTCTACCTGATGAATTCCATTTCTGAAAGGTTTACGATATTACGACGCTGGGTAAGCTGCCAGCAATATTACACAGATCATACGATACATTAGGGTAAGGATAAAGACGCTAAACCACCGTAGCATACTAATTGAGCTCCATCTGGCGTTGAATTTCGAGGTGCGCACAACACTCATTTTGATCTCATATTTATGAGCGCATCTGCCACAAGCCATGAATTAACGGATAATCGCATCGTAGTTTCGTCCTCTTTCGATCATCAAAGACTTCTTGCCTTGTGGGACGCAACTACTCCACTCCATTTCTTTCCATCGAATCACTTTTCAAATGCAGGCTGTTGAATTAAATAGTCAATTCTGAGTTTTTGTATCCCTGCACCAAAAACTAGCAACATACTGGCCCGAATTAATCTCCCTTTTTTACAGTAAGTTGTGCAGTCTTCTCGATCAACATTTCCTGCATAGTCGACCGCTCTACAATTTTTTCAATTGGAATCACCTTTCTTCTCTAAATCTCGCAGGTAATCAAAGTCGCGATTGTTCGGTAATCTCCTTGAGATGCACATCTGTTCCCTCAAGGATGGTTATAGAAAAGGTGTCTGGGATTTAGATTCCAAGCTTCCCCTTGTTATATCAAGCTCTATGTTCAATGATTTAGGATTGAAAGTTTGGAGGTAAATGTGGTCTTTTATACAAAACTGAAATCTCTTGATTCGAACACACTTTCGAATGACGTCATGAGGTTTTAACTTTGACTGTATTATTCTCAAGTTTTTCACAATTGTTCTATTTTGCTGATAAAATGAAATTCCGGGGTCTGAGTGAGCGGGATAGGTTTTATCAAAATAAAATTCCTCAGGTCGTTCAAATTAGGCCTTCCCATCTTGATTTCAACTCTAAATTCACATTCGACTGTCACGAAGGTAAAGATTCGTTATCGACTGAAGTTCACAGAAGCTCGAGAGACTACACTTTTTAATTGCTTTACATGCCAGATGCAACTTATTTCAACGTGTATTCACCGGAGTGTGTGCCTGATGGTTTTAGGCAACTGCTCGCTAATCTTCTTTCAGATTTCGATACCACTGTAGCTTTCGGCAAGCCTGGAGGCAATGAGAGATTTTATCCTCTTTTGTATTTCTTACCCGGTAGCAAGCTGCAATCGCTTTTAACCGTCTACTTTCACACGGCTTTCTGTCCCTGGTAGCGGATGTAGCGCAATCAAATTTGTCCAGCACTTCGTGGTTAATGATTTTCCTTTTTTTGTTCAGGCGAATTTCATCCCATTCTTCCAGCCATTTTTCTACCCTAAGAAATTTCGGCCAACATGAAGCGTCAAAAGTCGGTCTGAGCTCCATTACCATGAGTTGCGTATTCCACTTATGGCTCACTGGTCTTGAGTTCACACTTGACAAACACTGACTTGAGCATGCTGGGTGATATTTTCCTGACAATCACTAGCTGTAATTTCAACTACTCCACGGTCTTGCCGAATCCTCACAGGTAATAGCATTTCTATTCAGTGAAACTCTTGTATTCCCAATTATCTTGAATGGTTTTTATGAGGCATCTGGAATTGACGCTCCACGCTCCTTTGATCGGTCTATTACAATGGCTAGGTTTGAGTAATCAGTTAATTGGTTTGACTCATCCAGGACTTTTAACACATGACTACTTGATCCAAATTTCCACCAACTCGGCTCCTTGGGCTCAATCTGGATCCTGTATCTCCAGAATCGGCACAAGGAAAAATTCTGGTATTGATATATGTTGAATACGTAAAAATCAAACCCTTTCACTTCCGAAATTACTTAAAAAGTCAGAAGGGATTAATGTGGCCTCCTGTGCCTCATTCCAACTTTATTAATCACTCTTCCTAAAAACCGGTGAAAGTAGAGCGCACCCGGCCTTTACATTGATTTTCACTCAGACTCACTGGCAATCAGATGTGAGTCTACGCGCACCCGACGGTGTCCATCACTGGGAAAAAGCATAAATCGACTGAATTTGACTCTTGGCAAATGCTCCCTCCCTCAATTATTTTTTCAAGATTGACTTCGAGATGTCCCGTAATGCTTTCCTCCGTCAATTAAAAGGTTGAGATCCAAAGTATTCATTGCTCTACCAGTTTTGAATCCGCCTGTCCATCCTGGAATGTGGAATTGTAAGTCAGGTTGTAGTGGATTCATTCTCCAGGACTCGCTTTCACCCGCTGCGAAGTCCACTATATCTCTCATCGTACATGAGTACTGGCCCTTTTCGCATCGTGTCTTTGGGTCGACAGACTTGCTACAAGTCCGATCATGGCCAGTAACAGCACCGCGCAATGACTATCGTGATGTGGCTCAAAAATGGGATTTATTAGATTATAGACTTGGGGTACAAACTTTGACCTACGCTTAATTCGTGATTCAAAGGAACCAACGCTCTCCCGAGCTAAAGCAATATGAATGGTAACTGAGTGAACACCAATTGACAACGAGCGTCTGGTGATTCGCTGCATGCAATCGCCACATTCTTCGAGAAGTATGACGGCATCGGCCAAAGTCTGATCGTTGCCCCAGGCCCAAAGCTACTCACTCTTAGCAGTGAGCCTTGTAGGAGCTTCAGTTAATTCTCTGAGCATCAGTGTCTCGGAGACATGATGACTTTAATTTAGGAGCACCAGCGAAACTGATGCTCTGATCAGGAGTAGAGTTACTGGAATCAACCGTCAAATTGTGATTCGGCCCTAATCCGAGCGATAATAGCTCTTGAACCATGCTTTGAAGTGGGCTCCGAATTCGGAGTTTTGAAAGTGAGGCTGTATCCCCGCTAACGCTATACAACCGGAGCAAATTCCGTCCTGCCACTGTGTACTAGCCCATAACCTCCATTTAATGCCCCCGTAATTTTTCCCAGTTAGTGCGCAAAGATGGGACCACTGGTATTGTACTGAAAATACCCTGCATCGAATTCACCATGCATTGGTGGACGGAAAAACTCATCCCATCCAGGCTGGTATCCCTCCAAACCCTGAACCAGATGCCCGGGATCACCATAAATAAAATCAATATCTCTTGAAATTGATGATTTTTAAGGTTTTTTCAGCATACCTTTTTGCTCAGAAAGAAATAAATTGGGGGATCTCAAACCTTCAAGCACAGGAAAATCCAACTTATCCCCCACAGCTGCGGAATTGTAACGGTCGAATTCAAAGGTGCCCGGAAGCATTCCCGATAAGTCTTCTACCTCGGGGTTCTGTTCGAATCTTGCCAGTGCGACAAATCTGATTTTTTCCCAATATTTATCTTATGAGTTTTAAATGAGGATTCGTAAAGAAAAACCACCCAAGAAACTTGAATAACTTTCCTATGATTCCAGGAGGTAAGGCTTACTTGTAATTTGGTATCTAAAATGCTTGGTCTGATGGAGCCAGCTCTCCCATTCTTCCAAGCCTGATAATGTTTTGATTCTTTCAGCTTCAAGAATAATAAATCTCGGGTAAAGCTTACCTCCAGTGACATTTTTAGAAAAATCACTGGCCTTCTTGATTCTTTGATCGTAATCTTCGCTTGGGTCAAGGTATTACTATCCAAAGTCAATTGAATCTTCCCCTGGTCGTACACTTGTAGGTAAGGGTAACTCGATAAGGGTTATTCTCAAGAACTGTTTGATCCCGCTAAAAAACCACGAAAAGGGCTAGGAAGAACAAAGGAGGAAAGTGAATCTTTTCATTTGTGAGGTTAGAAATCGGACTAATCAAATTATACAAAAAATTGATAGGAATGGCCATACCTTTTCTCTGTCAGTAGTCATCCAAAAACCCACACCTGTCAGCCGTGCGAACTGCATAACAGACAAAACCAAATATCCTAATTACCGTAAGACACAGCATTTCCCACTTAGAAAACCCCAATAAGAAAATCTAAACCCCGACAACTGCCTCACTCTACTCCTGCCTCCTAGCACCACACTGCACGAGTTTAAGCGGGTCCCTGTACTGACAAATATAAATGTTTCTCTGAATCAATTCATTTCTTCCTTTGTATCAAAGTAATCTGAAGTTCGATAGACCCTCGCCGGTCTAGGTAGTTTTAGGTAATCGTAAGGTAAGACATTCTCACAACTTTCTTGAACTTACGTATCACCAATTCTTCCCTTCCTTATTGGTCAACGTAATGACCTTCTCTGAACTGGGCTTGGGACTAATCCGTTCTTAAGATCATATCTCTTTAGGGTCGATCGGCAAACTGTGGCACTTCCCTTAGCTTATCTTTTGGAATTGGTGGGAATACTTCGACATACATTTGGCCAAAACTGCAACATCCGGAAACCAAGTAATTTATCTCCCAACTCAATCTACCTGATCTTCGGAAAACCGCAAGTCTCCCTTTTCATTTCCATCAAACTAGACATCCAATAAGCACGTTGATTGGGGTAGAATGAGTGAATCTGCCTGGAGTTACTGAATAAATGCAAGGACCTGCCAACTGTGAACTTGGTGCCATTTGATCGGGGCTGCTCCAAAAGTTGAAAATTTCCAGCCTGCTTCAACCTTAGGTTTCATTAGTTAACTCGCCCTATTTGGACTTTACAATCGGAGCCTAGGTTTCCTTCAATTCGCTGGTAGGCCAGCTCGGTTTTTCAAAAGGAATAGCGTTTCCCTACTAGGTATACAGGTGTCTTGACTATTCCTAGCAGATAACCCTTGACAAATAATCAATTCGGGAGAAATAACCAGACCCCGAACTTGGTCAAAGGAAATGGCAACGTTTGGCGCACTTTCTCCACAGCCACAGTAGTATCTTGGTATATAACTGAACCGTAGTACGAGCCAATAAGTCCCACTAGCTCAAATGAAAAACAGTGAATCTTGGTGTGAAAGTAATTCAATTCAGCGATTTTAGGCCCTTCCTTCTTCCAATACTGTTTCCCAAGTCGATCTTATTGACTTCCAAGCTCAATCGAGGAATCACAGCATCCTGAGCCTGAATTACTTAGAGCTCATCATAGAATCAACGCGACTAAGATTGCTTTTTGTACACAATAATGTCAGCAATAACGGATATTTCAAAGTTTTAGATAGGTTGATTTTACTTATTTTGCAGCAAAATAGACCAATTGGCAAGAGTATTAACGGGCATTCAAGAGTAGTGGAAGACCCGCATTGGAAATATCCTCGTGCGATTGTTCTGCGATTGAACTGATCAAGCAAAACAACGAAGATCATTTTATTTTCATTGCGATTTCATTCGGTTGAAAACTAAGTCTAAAGATGGTGAACTACGAAAAGAAAAATACACGCAACGCCAGTTGCCGCAAGCAATGTTAGCTTTGGCCTAAGACATAGAAAAAACTGTTTTTTTACCGCCAATCCAGACGACCTGAGGTTGCGAGAATTTTGACTTGGTACTTGAGTGTTTTCACTCCTTTCCCGATGCTGGCAAATGCCCATAGCTTCAAGGAACCAAAATCCGAACGACTTGCCGATGTCAATGCAGGTCTTTCATTTATCCTTCTTGATTGTCAGAGATAATTTTATTGTATTTCGGCTAAATCTGGTGCTGTACGAAAGGACAATTGGCAGCATTTTGGAAATGTGCCGAACATCGCTGCCTGCATTTAATCTCAAGTAAGGCGAAAGAACTATTGACTTTACTCGAACCCGATCTCTGAGGAAGTTAAAGATCATCCGGCACAGATGGGCAAAAAAGATGAGCAATCTATACATTAACTTACATCGATATCTTTCCTCTCGGAAAAGGAATTGAAGAACAAATGTATCTAGTACATAACGAACAGCACACCACTGGAGGAACCTAAAGACCGGAACCTGCAAAATGTCTTCAAACGCTCTATAGTCTGATCGCCACTCCAGCTCAGAATGCTCAGAATGCGGTCAAATTAGAGTGGCAAATTACGGAATATGGGTCATGCCAAAAAGGAGTTTTATGCGCTGATTTTGATAAGTTATGCCGTAGAGCGTCAAGCCTTTGACTTCTACATGAGCAATTCCCGAAGAAATCGAGCGCAAGCTCTCCGCCGGTAAGCAAAGCAAAACTACTGGAAATGGCTTAATTGCAAAAAGTACGAGAGATAATTGGGGTTTGCTTAGGTAATATTCCTTATTGATTATGTACAAACCGATTGACTTATAAAACTAAATGGTTGATTTTAATTCATTCAAGAACTTACCGATTTGAAGCTGATTTAGGGCCAAAGGCTTTTGGTTACTTTTTGGCCCCAACAAGTGACGAAAAAAGAAAATAGATTTTGAAATCACGTAGTGACTATCTCTCCTAGGTGAGGAATTGAAATAAAACGTTTTGTGCGGTTTACCAATCCCCGATTGGAACTCTTTCGCACAAACCCGGACCCGCTAAACATTCTGAGGCTACAGACAAATGCATCGCTGCGCTTAAGAAATACCCGCTCCCCTAGCGTAGTAATCCAGGTTAGGAAATTGCAGCAGGTCGATTCTAAGTAGATCGATCGTGTTAGGGTGCCATTAAATAAGTGGTTTCTGTGGGTGAAATCCGGGCCCAGTAAAGAAATTTGCTTTAGCTCCTGAGGTATCGAAGGGATCCAGCAAATTTTAGACAGGATAGCCCAAGAAATCAAGTCGAAAAGAGAGCTAATTTCATTCAAGAACTTCCGATTTGAAGCTGATTTAGGGGCAAAGGGCTTTTGTTACTTTTGCGCCAAAAGTGACAGAAAAAGAAAGGTAGATTCTGAATCCTAGTGATATGACCCTCATCTTAACGTAATAGTAAGGCAGTCGATGTAAATCACGCTTAATATCTTGAGAATTAGAATTAGCCTTAATTCTCCTTCTCTTGCGGCTCTGTGGTAAAATCAAAATCATCGTTTTGGCAACCTGCCATTTCCCTATGACAATCGTTCGGCAAAACAAACGATGATAATCATTTAAACCCGGGTGCACCCGCGGCTATTAATGGGTTTGACCCTTCAGGTCGTTTTTCATCGAATCCGAATAAAATTTCATTGAAACTATAAATTCCAATGCCGCCTTTATTATGAAAACATACCAATAATATCCTCTGCGAACTTTGCGGTCTCGCACCATTGCGTTAAACAAAGCAAAACAAAAACCCCGAGCTAAACTCGGGGCTTTAAATATTCTCTAAATAGGCAAAGCCCTGCCTGTACTTTTCGAAATTTCTGTTATATACAGACATTGCAAACGATCTTTCTTACCTACCTCTTCCTCCAAAGATCCTTCAATTGCTTGCCCGTTATCAGCATTACAATCGTGCTGCTTTCGGAAATCAAACGTTCGCATTCTGTCTATCAAACGCTCGAATTCTACTGGACACCCTGCTACCAGCTTACCTCAAAACTCACGATGCCCGTTAGCATCCAGAAGCATCGGCTTATACTGATTTGCGATATAGCAGTTGGAAAGTAAACACATCAGTATCTGACTTTTCAGTTTTTCCTGAACTTTTCCCAAAATGCAACTTCAATTGTTGCCTATAGTTTATTGCAATCATCTTCTAGATCATGAAGTTCCTCTCTAGATCATCGTAGCGATGTATAAACCATGGCTGCCGAAATTGATTTCTCTTTTCTACTATTACCCGCGCTCTTTGTCCAGCTTATCCCAATCTCATACTTTCTGTGTTTTGAAATTAAAATACAAAGATGAGTATCCCAAGTTGTTCTGAGAAGCATTTTTTTTTGAAGAAATTTGAACATTGCTGATTCTCACCAAGCATTTTTCAATTCTAATACCTTCAGATTCGACCCTTTACTCACTAATAAGATCTTGCATTTCGACAGGCTTTTCGTATGCTCAAGTGCACCTTCTTTGAATTGCTATCCAAAGGTAAATTTAGCTTCACGCTCAACTGTGAAGTCTCTGCGCATCAAAAACCCGAAAACAGCCTCCAAATGCAGCTTTACGGGCAGCATCATTCCATGCTGTCCATTCCAAGTAGAAAGCCAAATGCCCTCAACAGAGATATTTTTTGAAATCAGTAACCACCTTTCAGCGGTCATATTTTCCCAAAACTAATAATCCAAAGACCATCAATGACACTCCGGCTTTCAGGCCGGCCAAAAGCTTTGGCTCCAAGTACGTCCGCATACTGCATCGAAAACTACGGATACGCCGTCACCCGTTGTTCAGTGCTTACTTTCTGAAGTTTCTCATTCGTATTGATAACTAAATCAAGCTCCCAATCCTTGCAAATAGCTTCTCTCTGAGCATTCTTGTCGAACTGTGCAACTACTTGATCCCTTTTTGCTTTAGCCATTCTGAATTGCAAACTTTCCAATGCGATGCTCCGGCTGTGTCAATAACCAATCTCCGCCTTTCAATCACTTTTGATCATGCCATAACCCGTCCAAGGATTGACAAAGGCTTGAACATGCTCACTTCGATAGTCCGATCAATCGCTGCGCACAGGATGCACTAGCGGCTGCTGGAATGCAATATAATGTTCTCTGCCAAGTCCCAAGCGCGTAAACATAACACGAGAACCCACAGGAACTTTTCCAGCTTCATCTGATTTGTACTACACTACACTAGCTTCAAATCCTGCAACTACAGGTAGTTTGGAGTGGATACCATACATCCGGCGAATAATACATGATGTCAAGATGGGTTTGATATTCCGAGCAGTCACTGTTAATTTGGACTTTCATGTGCTTTACAGGTCAGGCAGATTCGGCCCCTCTTTTCAACGTCAAAATATCATTCGGCATGCCCTACTTGTTCAACAAAATACTCTTCATCGGTTTATTGGTTTTAGTTTTATTAAGAAATTTTAATTCTTGCTTAAACATCAATATATTCCTGTTTTTTCCTGCCTCTTTTCTATTTTTTTATTATCTTGATACTTAATAAAAACCTTCTATTATGGATTTATCTTCCAGTTTTTTCACCTCGATGGCAAAGTGGCGCCTTGATTACGGAGCAGCAAAGGAATAGGATTTAGTTATGCAGAGATTTTTGGCAGCAGCAGGAGCAAAAGTTTGTGCTTTGCCAGCCCGAAACACAAGGGCAGTGGATGAAATGGCTAAAAAGATTGAATCAAAAAGGATATGAAGCTACGGGCATTGCTGCAACGTGAGGTAAGATGGAATAACTTCCTGCTTGGTAAGCAAAACCATCGAAACTAACGCAATTGATATTCTAGTCAACTAATGCCTGCTTCTAGACCACGTCCCTTGGGCCGGTTGGCACGAACCAGCATTGATGCCGTTCGACAGAGTTATGGATGTAACTTGAAAGCCCTTTGATTATGCGGCTTTCTTATCCTCATCTCAGAAAGTCATCGCACGTCCTGTGATCACATCAGTTCGATCGGGGGAATCTCTCCGACATCTGCTTGGGCAATCTATTTCTGTCAGTAAGCTTGCGCTGATCTCGTTGACCAAGTCTTTGCAAGAATGGGGGACGAATCCAAAATTAGAGTAAAATGTGATTTGCGCGGGATTGTAATACGAAACTAAATTTTCTGAAAGGCACTCCTGGGACGCAATGATAAAATCAGTCCATGATCATCCAAACAATATGCATCAAACGAGCTGGAATCCCGAAGAATCGGAGCCATGGCCTATTCTTAGCCTCAAATGCCCTCATCCTATACCAAGGCGCAGTATTTAAAACAGCTGACGGAGGCTCTACCTTATTTAAATTTATGACAAACCAAACTACCTTTAATGGTGATCCTGTCAGCTTGCTGGATCGCTTATCGTTCTCTTTGTTTCAAACACATCTTTTTTCCAAAAGAAACTGAGATCAATTCAGGGGCTTTCAGAGAATAATTTACACTAACCCTCAAAGAGGCTCGCAAAAGCCCAACTGAGGATTTTTGCTCCTTCACCTATCCACAATTGATGGAGGCCCTAGGATTTGGATTTGGTCAATCCGACACAAAGTCTCCGTAAATCTTAGGGCATAGTCGCTTGGACATTATGTTATTCAATCTGCAATGCTCCCGAGACATTGAAACATGGAATTGCTTCATCTTTCGGATCAACATACCAGCAGACAAAATTCTTAAAACCACTCAAAGGGAGAGATTCAGAATTGCTCGCTATGACGCGACCAGCATTTGCTGGCAGCAAATCCTATAAATATGGGAACAATGCCGTTCGCGAGGGGCCCCCCCCAAATTCAAAGTATCGCATCAAATGGCCAAAATGGTTTACCACGCGGCTGAATGGAGGCGGCTTTTTACTATTGTGATGGCAGTGAATAATCCCTGAAGCGTTAATCTTCCCCCTATCAGCGGGGCAAGCAATGATTCATCGGTCCACTGGATACCCGGATATTAAATTCCATTCGAAATATCCCAACAATGGGCGATGGTGGTGAAGATTACTTTCCCAGCTGAAGTGAATTTGAAGATGCTTGGTGCCTGTAGAAAATCTAATCGGAGAAGAAGGCCAAGGGTTTTTTGTTAGCCCCGGAGCGTCTGGAACCTGGAACGGATTCACCATTGCATGCCGATGGATGGAATCTGTGAAGCGAGCCTTTGATATGATGTTTAATCGTGCGGTAAGCCGCCCAGCGGATCATGGAAAAGCCTTCGACAAGCAAAACCATCGCAAACTGGATCGCTGAATACGTGCTGAGATCAAAAGCCAGCCGGATTGGAATGGTCATTGGATACTGCTCAACAAATGCAGGAAAAAGTGCTAAGAGCAGTTTCGTGGAGGACATTTTCAACCACTCAAGTTTTTTTGTAGCAGATGTCTGTTGAAAGTCAGATCGGTCTATTCCAGGTTCATGGTGCACTAAGGAAATTACAGATGAATACCTTACTCTCGCTTTTGGTACCCGGTCAATGAGCGTGGCGCTCGGATCTATGATGGCCCCGGATGAGTGCATAAATCTTCTTTGGCGAGAAGTACTTTTTTTGAAAGCTACCTTCCCAATCAAAAGCTAAAGAACTGAATCAGGAATGCGATTTTGACAAACTTCGCCAGGCTATTGTGAATGCTCACTTTGGAGAGAATGGATGAAAAATAACTTTCACTCAATTTTAAAAGGTGATATTCAACTTGCAGCCTCAAATATCAAGGGCAAAAAGAGCCTTCGTGTTTCGTCGTGCGCCTTTGGTGAGAAAATCAGTAAAGCCAAAATGACATGGCCGGTGAATTAAGTATTTCCTCGGAGCATTGAAAAAAAGCAAACTACCCTAAAGCGCCGAAAACTATTCTTTTTGTGCGACCCCGAAATTATCGGAGCTCCGTTCTTTGCAAAGGAATATTAGATGGATTGATTCTTAGAAATAAGTTGCCTCTTAGGATAGAGTCAGTCCAGCTACAATTTCATGACTTATCAAAAGCGCAATTGATTTGTGCTCGAGCTTCACCAGCTCGAACTAGCCCAATCAGGCCTGATGAATTAGGAAAACCTGAAGGCTATGTACACGCGACAAGTAGAAGGCTGGACAGTCGTATTACTTCCGACAAAGACGAATGACTCCAAGCTTGGAAAAAGCAATTGACTGTTGAAAGTAATATGCCAAAAAAAGAGAATTGTGATTCATCCACATGATTTCAAATATGATAACTTGTATTGGACCCCGGAACTACTCTTCAATCAAACAAAGCAGTTTTGGACTGGGAAATGGCAAACAGTGGGCCGATTCCTCTATACGTGATTTGGAATACCTAGCTACTGGTGTGAAGCTGGAGTCCAGATACTTCTCTAAAACTATCAAACTGCCCACATCTATCTGGGATACCAAATGACCCGCGCAGAAGTGGTTTGAGTAATTAAAAGCTTAAAAGCAAGATGGAATTAAGTGAAATCCTGTTTTTATTACATTTTCCTGGAATCGTAAAGTCGCAGTGATTGCGCAAAGCCCAGATTTACAAAAGTAATTTAAAAGAATGGAAATGCAAACGGACACCTCGAATTGGGAGAGCTTGATTCAGGTGTCGTGGAATGATCGGAAAAAATTGGCTTTGAAAGCCTTGACACGACAAAAAAAATAATATGGAACATTAAGAAAAGTTTGCATCCTAGGTGCAGGAACGCTTGGATCTCGGTGTAGCCGTAGCAGTCCGCCATACTCGGGGTAATCTATTAGCGTATATCTGATATCAAGCATGGAAAGCTTGGACTTTCGCG
>Ga0163217_1010913_pt1 | contig 13262 bp, 22 predicted proteins | sample SynspAceP_FD_185933 | JGI IMG/M metagenome (GOLD analysis project Ga0163217, IMG submission 185933) | Saline lake microbial communities from Ace Lake in Antarctica - Synechococcus sp. Ace-P (PacBio error correction) | ecosystem: Environmental > Aquatic > Non-marine Saline and Alkaline > Saline ...
GACACAAAAAAACAAAATCACACAAACTACCTCCAAAACAAAAAAAAAAAAATAACACTGAATTAAATATAAAATACCACTCAACCCCGACATTTCAACACGGACCGCACTATATTCGGTACCGCTTTTGAGTGGACTCTTGGAATGCCACAGAGCCAATATAAAAAAAAAAGCTACACACAACTCATATAAGTGAAATATCAAAATCGCAAAATCCAACGTAGAGAAAGAAACCCCACGACCCATCCAGAACCAACACAACATAAACAACAACCCAAAAAAAACCACCACGCGCCAATAAATGAAAAAACGAGCAAACGAGTCCTAAAGAACACTGCACAAAAGCAAAACCGACCTACATTAAAAAAATAACCCCATCCGCAGCTGGCCGCGCAGGCCGACAAATCTAGAAGGTTGCAAAACACGTGCCATCCCCAAAATAGAAAACGAAGAGAACTTACCAAGAGATCCTACAAGGCACGATAAAAAACGAACACACTTAACCACATCCAGCACCCCAGCAATCCTTCTTCTCACGGACCTCCGTACATCCACAGGACATGCACCAAACGCCCCACACCAACAAACAATAAACTAAACAACCCCCTACAACAATGCCACCACCAACAACTATCAAAATAACAGAAAAAACACCCAAAAATCACCAAAATCAGCAACGGGACACAAAACCATACCCCCCGGCCGACAAGCACAACCTCCACTACACACACGAAAAAAAGCGTCCAGCCGATTAGATAAATTGTATAAAAAACCAAACATCACAGCACAGCCAAACCCCCATACAAACGAGAGCCACTCCCTCAAAATGACGCCCACACTCCTACCTAATGCGCGCGCATTCATTTCATACAACCCACATACCAACGACAACCCACCAACACATTACCACTATTCCCAGAAAGAGACCAAAGACACTTCAACCCCAAGCAAAACCAACCTCGTCCAACCACCAGGAAATACGCAACAAAGAGAAAGAACACAAGAATAGCCCATCCCTTATATAGAGAAACCTCGGAACGAGATCGCGCGAACAATATTAATAAAAACCAAAAAAACAACACACAACAATAAACCAAATAAAAAAATAAACCACTTCCATGACAACAAAAATATCAAAAAAACAAAAAATATAAAACCCCACAACGCAACAAACACTAACCAGTACCAAAAACACGACAAACCACAGAGATAAATAAGCAAACACACACTCTACCTCGAGATGACACTCACCTAAAGACCACAAACACGAGCACCAGGTCCGCCGGACCCGACAGCAGGCAGACTAAGAAGCAACTCGCCTATAAATACATCAATAGAACGGAGAATCCCCTTAAAACCCCCCGAAAAAAAAAAACATACACCGAATCCATAAAACAAACAGGAAAATTCAAAAACCACCCACCAGGAGCAGCCTCCAAACTCCCCCACGAGAGCAAGCCACAAGCGCGCGCCCAAGCTCCATCACGCCAACAGAGACACACGAATCTAACAACTACTCAAGAGGCCATATAAAAGTTAAAAAAATACAAACTACAAAAACAAAAAACCGCATCAAAAAACGCAGAAGCTAACACCTCACTAGGCCAATATAATCGCCAGACAAAAAGTCTTGCCACATAGAAGAGAGACCCAAAATCTATACCCTAACCAAAACGAAAGAAATGCGCCAACATAATAATATCCAAAAAGAATCACCCACCCCAGCATGTAGCACAACCTTAAACAGTTCGCACTATATACTCGGCCTAAACAGTGACACCAGACAAAAACGGAACCCCTGACACAAACACAAAGACATAAAAAACTCAAAACAGAAAAGGCTTAAAAAAGCCGAAAAAAACCGGATGAATGATACACAAAAACGACTCTACCAAACTCTCGCAAAGACATCAAGAAAAAAGCCATTGATCGACCCCAAATCCCCATGACAGCAACACAAACATCCAACCCAAAGCCAAAGAGCGAGACCCAACACGCGTCGCACTCAACACTAATAAGCTAAAAAAATAACCAAAACAAAAAAACCGATCAAAACAACACACGCTACCGAATCCCATTTAACCTACAATCGCAATGCATCAAAAAAAAATCCTGCAAACACACACACTCAGCCACAACAAATCAAATGCCGACAACCCAACATAAGACGCAGCGGACCCAAAAACACGAACAGCTCCCACCCCTTAACTCCACGAGGCATCACAGAACCCGACACACCAACGAATGTCCAGCGAGCAACCCAGTCTGTACACATAACCTCACAACCAGCTCCAAAACATAAGACATGCGAGAAGAACTATCTGACAAACACAGCGAAGCCGTCGACCTCAGAATTTGGCAATAACTACAAAACTCCGGAAGAGAACCACACACAGCCAAGTGAACAATCCCCACAAATCCAGCACCAACCAACCCATCGAAACTCCAATGATCCACACGAACGGCGACCCAAAGTAATGATCTCGCGCACGACGTTGGCCATCCCACCCCTCCATCCTTAAATTCGTTACTCCCGAATAAGATCAAAGAGTGCCCCTACCAGCCGACCATGCCCGCCCCCCACCGTCCTGCCTACAAATCCCGATGAAGACATCCGATACTGTCTCACACCTCTGCAAAAGTGGCGGTTAATTCATGAAACGAAACAACACAATATACCATCACCCTCAACCCAAACACCACATCGGTACTACACATCCACTCTATGGTCCGCCGAACCTCCTTAGTTCTATTCTAAATCGTGCAGCGGACCGTCAACAGCCTCACCGGCAGATCTCCAACTGATTATATCGCCGAATAATTCGGCAAACTGACAAGCTGTCACACAAAAAAACACCAGCGCGACAACACTATCGAATGGCAAAGAAGACGGAACCAAAAGACACTCATCAAATCTCACACATACCCAGGAACCCTGCAAACCGCGGGATCAACTCACCTTCCACTTAATTACTCAACTCAAGGGGCCCAAAGCCACGTAAACCCGATACAAGCCACCCAAAAAAAGCGTCTCACTGTCCCGCAACGCGAAATTGATTCACACAACCAAACCCCAAACATCAAGCCACGCATCAAAGCAAGCCTGCAAACGACATGATACAGCATGCCCATGATCCAAATGAACAAACGTCCAATATCATCCGCAAAGTTCCGAGCAGTCTCCCTAGTGCCACTAAGCTTTCACTTACAACCGAGACTCTGCACTAAAATCGATTAATCTCCCGCGCGCCCGCCAAAAACACAACTAGAAAAACCCAAATCCACGCAACCTAATCTCCCCCATTTGCCAACTCCCTGAACCACCCAAACACGACACAGCGCAATAACAGCTGAGCACACGCCGAAAAAAAGAAAGCGAGGACGCATCCAGTCACGGCTCAGCGCTCAACACGCACATGCTCAAGAACAAACACCGCCCTCCAGAACCAAGACAACACCAAATGAACCTCGAGACTAAGCCAATCCGAACCCCTTGCCTGAAGACTCAGAGAAAGCAGCATATAACCACTAAATGGAAAAGACTATAACCTCGGTCCACCCCGATGCCCTCAGCACGCGAACACGACCCTAAAGAATCCTTTTATCCCAAGCAGTAGTCCAGAGAGTCATTACCTCCCACAAAACATCAAACAGAGAGCACTAACTGTCCTACGGCGCGCAATTACGAATGTCGCATTGGCAGTCACGTGTGTGTGACAAATCGCTATGTGGCCAGCGGGATGGTCCCGCAGCCCCAGCGACATGAAACAGTGTAAGCGGCGCAGACGCCTGGTTGAGTTTCTACATGCCAAAAACAAGACCAAGCTATAAACAATCAACACGCGCGCAAATGAAACATACCAACGAAAATAAAGAAAACAACATCCCCCATCCCCACAACAACTCCCAAAAAGAAGAGAGCCAGCACAAAAACGCGGAGAGAAATACCTGCGCGAGAGCTCGCAAAAAAAGACCACAACAAACCCAAAATATACAATCAGTCATAGGTGCAAAAACCAATCAAGTATCAAGCAGCTCGCCACGACTCACCACTCTTCAGAATCAAGAGGCGCAAAACACACCCCACTCACTGATAATCTAAACCATAAAAGAACCCCACGAGACCTACATGAGGTAGCTTCGCCAATATCACTATAACACACGTAAAAGCAACACTAATGAAACCAACAATTAGAAAAAAAACAACGTCCAGACAGAACAATTACATCGGCTTCATCCCCAGCCAAGGGTACAACTCCCTTGACAAACCCATACAACCGGGACACTAAAATCCTTCACCCACCCCGCAAAATATCCATAAAAAAAGACCAGCAAAAACGAGCATCCGAGAGCTCGAAATACAGGAAAGAAACACAGTCACACGCATACAGGAAAATTCCTGTGATGCAAGCTCGGCACGCCGGAAATAGACCGCAAAAAGAACAAATCAGGCACGTGAATCCACACAAGAATCACAATTTACATCAAAACAGCCGCACAACTCAGACACAATAGAAGAGACCGCGACAAATTCACAGCTGTGGAGAGCTCCACACCATAGTTAACGCGGACTGCCAACGCTGGCAGAACTTATAGAACCATGATTTAATCAATAACATATCCACGTCCACCCATCCAAGCTTTCCAACAAATCCTTCCGATGCCAACACACCTTAAACACAGAAGAAAAACGGCAACAAACACGAGCTTTAACCATCAACGGACACCCATGAAACACCAAAAACTAATACAAAAAACCAAAAAAAGCTACGAACCAAACGGAAGGACACCTGAACTTAAAAGACAACCTCACTAAAATGTTGAAACAGATAATCTCATCATGAGAACCACGTAAAACGTAACTAGTGAAACAGTTTCCCATCGAGTAATCAAAACAACACTTGATGCATTAAAAAGAAGAAAGAAAAAAAAACCGAAACCCAAGCACAAGCATAAAACCAACCTACTTATCAAAAAAATGAAACCTACACGCGTATCACAAAGAAAAAGAAATCGTAAAACCAACGGAGGCAAAAACAATAAAGTTTAACCTACCTACCTTGGATAATCAGACCACGTTCAAAACAATTCTAACCATCCACTATAACGGTATTGTTTAAATCAGTGTTCAATGGTCTATCAAATGACGCAGAATAACACTCTAACCTGCAAATAAAACAAAATTGCGACAAGAGGAAATTCTCTACAAACAATACGCAGAAAGTAAACCCAAATCGAAGGAGCAACAATCGGAAACCCATTTCCAAATAAGCACCATCGGTTAAGAAAGAGAGCGTTTTCACTCTCCTAATGAAGAACTAACGATAAAGAAAGCGATGTCCTGTCTCATTCCCCTCGCGCACCCCCACTCCCGCATCAACCCACCGACCATGCCTACAAGAGTAGCACAATCAACATCTACACTTGGATTCCACATCGAGCTCTAAACAATCCAATATACCTAATCCAGCAATGCGGCGCCTAGAGACACGCGCGAGTGAGAAAGACATACCCCCGCCGCGTCACAACCCCCAACAACACCAGCAGCTTGCCCGCTTGGCAACTCAAACCAACCAGCAATCCCCCTTGCAAGCCGGTGCGGATACCCGGATCAAGCCGAACAAAAGTGGCCGAAAGAGAACGCGAGGGAGGAGCACTAAGCGTGGAGAGAGCAGGGCTCAAATCCCAGACATCACGTCACAAAATCCAGCAACAGCCATATTACGACGCGAAGACTTCGATCGCAGCATCATGGGCGCGGCGGCCCACCGAAGTCGGTCATAACAGATCACACAAATCCCATCCTGCAACGACAAAAGGCTCAGCATCTGAGAGAGAATGTTCAAATCAAGCGCCTTACAGAGGCGAGCGCAGCGTCTTGCAGACCTAGAATAGCGCCAAAAGGCCCACCACGTGCCGGAATACCCGATTCTCTGCCTGAGCCGTTAAAGACACAGGAATCCATAATTGATACCCAGATCCACGCGACAAAGCAAGCCCGGTCTACCGTCCTCGAGGGGGCGATATCGATATAGACGATCTCTTCCTTCGAGGCACGTGCAGGATGGCCAGCGCGCGTGACCGGAAATCGCCCGCCCCATTCTCGGGTGTATGTCGAATAATCGGAGAAACTTAGCTACTTGGGCCCTCCTCGGCAAAGCTTGCCGCGCGACCACCCGCGCGGGTGAAATCACAGGCCTCAATCGCTGCCAATCAACAGTTCGCGCAAGGTCGCGACGGCGCGGCCCACGAGAAGTCAGCAAAAGGCCCGACGTACCCTTGTACAAACTCAATCCAGAAGATAACGGGAAAAAAGTTTCACTTAACCCCGCAGGACGCCTATCGAATACGGCTTACAAAATGGACCCTAACCCCGAATTCGATACACTTCCGCCGAATGATTAGAAAGCCAACAAATTAAACTCCCATCTATCGACAAAAAATTAGTTAAATAAAGCCAACAAGGTAAAGAATAGCTGCTACTCTCACTCACCCAGGATCAGAGAAAGATCGAGCAAAGCGCCAATGCCGCAACAACCTGATAACAACCGAAATCACAGCTAGTCAGTCTTAGAAAGGGGAAGCGTTCCGGAGTGGACCGAATACTGATTCGGTGAACCGAGAACAGAAAAACGTCAGAGGAATGCAGATATGGTTAAACCTAACACTTAACCTTAGCATCGGATAGGTCTACGATCCCCTCTCACACTTTGTAGCATAAAAGACGGCAAAACGTAAGATCACTATCTTGAAAATAAAAAGCGTGTTCACAACCGGGCTAACTCAGACAAATTCGTGAGCGCAGGTATTTCCACACGCGCCGCTAAAGTGTTACATGCTTCACTCGCACTTGTAAATCCACACCAACCATAGAGATCTGGTTTGACTTGAAGAGACAGCAGCAAGAGCCCCAAGGGACAGAGTGGACACTAATTAAAAAAAACATATTCAAAACCATAAACAGGGGCTCCTGAATCAAAATGAGCTAATCTCCCAACACATTAAGAACCGGACGCACCCCTATGCATTTACGTCCACAGGTCCCTCAAAATCGCACAACACCATCAAGTCGCAAAACATTTAAGTTCTGTAACTAGTACCTGTTTAACAACCCAGGTGCGCTCCCACACATTTCAGATGTTCGCCTTCTGCGTCCAAGTTTAGGTAATGGCGTGTGGAAAATGGTTATCAATCTATCACCAGCGGCTCATTCAGAGGAAATCCGCGTATAAACTCAAAGGTGCAGTTGGTCATTTAGGCGAGCTAGCACACTGGCGGTAAGCGCAGATCAACAAATTGTGTGGAAAATGAGCACATACAGAATGTCGTGCATCCATATATCCCTAACTATGATGATCCATAGACATGAACGCAAACTTCGTTCCATGTCTCTGCACGTTCGCGATCTTCACCAATCGACGTCGCCAAAAAGTTGCACGAGAGTATCCCAGAGCATTGAGCGCGCTGTCTCTAACCTCTCTTTCACGGAGTGCAGTGAAGATTAATTTCGATGACGCGCTATTCATGACAAGCGGGTTGATAAGAGGAATCAAGCAAAGAAAACCGAAGATGTATGAAATCTAGGCTGGAGAAATTGTTATTTACGTAATTCATCCAGTCACATCTAGTCGCGTACCACATTCAGTAGAATTTCTCTTGGGCTACATCAATGATCATTTCGCTGAAACAGGGTTTACATTACATGGGTATCCAGAACCGCACTTGCACGCGACGAGTAGCTAGGAGATGTGATTCCAATCCCTGAGTGAACGGAGTGTGTTAGCACCAAGAATACGCCGAGAGCGTCATACACATTAGCCACCAACTTGTAACGCCCCTAAAACCAGATTTCGAGTTGCGTAGCAACTAGAGATATCAAGCTTGCAAGATTCACTTATTCCAATATTTGTCATTATTCATTACGGGTAGATCCGCGCCAACACATAAAAAGCGACGTGGCATCAGCGACATATAAATATTCCCTACCACCAAAAAAATCACCACGTCGCCGCTAGATCATCTTTAGATCCTCTCTCATGTTCTTGGTGAATCGTCATTGCCCAAGTCAGAGCCTTTAGCACGGAGGATTTTAAATGACATTTAATGCAGAAAATAGCGAACCGCAAGTGAAAATCCGCAATTCGACAGGCGCGTCACACTGCCCCAGGCCAAACAGCAAAAAAGAAGAGAATCTACCCCTGAGAGCCCAGCCCGTCCCCATTGTAAAAAAGGCGAGCCACGCAAGGCCCAGGAAGGATACAATCTCTTAACCACAGCAGGTGGTCGAAACCCAATCTGCTTTACATGAAGAAATACGCAGGCAAAGGCTGAGACAACTACGATGTTACATTCAAACGAAAGAATCATTCACCTTGCGCGACGCGGAAACAAAGGAATGCGAGTAGATGGGAATTCTAAAACACGGTTAGTAAACTACCGGGAGTGTTCTATTCCTAGCATCCGGACAGCCAACAATGAATCCGAGGGTCGGAGCGTTGACAAAACCATAGAATGGGCAGACACGATCACACAGAGACACTGCGAATACACACTAGTCCATAGGGAGAGCAAGCCATGCTAGAACTTTATGCGGAGTACGAATATAAATTCAGATTTCAAAGCATTGCGTCAGATAAACTGCCAATCTAAGTATCAGGAGGCACTCCAGGAAAAGACTGCTTGAATTTAGCCGCCGGATGCGAGAAAAACTGACCTCATGAATACGCGAGAGTAGTACAACCACTCTCGTCCATTAAGAGAAAGTTTGATAGATCTTATACTGGCAAACGAACAACGAGTCCGACAACAGAACTCGATTATCTAAATGCGGATGACGAAGAGAGAGCAAACATGCTTCCCTGCAACCCTTCGAGCACCAGAAGAATCTAGGAGTCGATCCTTCGGAAGGACCTATAGAATGAAAGTCCAATACCTGCTTGGCGACCGACATCATACGGAGAAACATGTTGTATCAAGCAGAGAGTAATTGCCATGGTCGCTATATGGAAAAGATAACAATTGATTCACGTTCTATGAGCTATCATGTAAAAATGATCAGACCCCAAGATTATTACACTATGCGGCAGAATGGTAAACCGAGAGAGAACAGCGGATCCAGAGGTCGGGTGATAAAAATGAGTATCAAAGTGAGGAAATCCGGATGGGCGGGATTCAGCAATAAATCCAAATTCCGAAATCGAACCAATAACAGAGGTTCACAGAACGAGGAACTAGAAGAGCATTTTGAGCGACGGATGGCTGCCAACGGCTTTATTGCAACTGCCTGACCGTGCGAGAATGCCACATGTGATAAATATCAGCTCTCGCCATGCTATTGGATCCACAAAGCCACAGAAAGGAGCTGCTACGGTCGGCGGGCACACACACACCGTACGGGCCACTAACATTTTTGTCATAAAAAACGCCGAAGAAGCTGAGCTGAATATCAAGAGCGCAATACGAGGCTATGCTGAAATCAAGAAAATAAACATAGGCAGAAACTTAAAAAGGAGAAAGAAAAGAGACAAACCACACAGCAAATAGGCCACGAAAAGACAATCCTACTAAGAGCAGTGAGTTGGTTACGATACGATGCCTACTGAGTGGAGAATTGGACACACGCACCACGATAGCCGCCACTCGGCCCACTGGAGCCTTAGCCACCAAAAGAAGAAAATTGACTGGGCCGGGAACCAAAAGCATATTTAGATAGAATCAGCACAAATTGTCGTAGAGAACTTGAGGAATCGAGTAATGGAAGAAATAAACTTCTCGTGTAACATCAACCAAAACGTACTTTGGCGCGATTCACGACCAGAGCAACGGGCCACATACACACCCATTGAACAGGATGTATTCGGACCACTCGGGTCCTGGGGTAACACGAAAATCCGTAAAACGGATCCGCGTTAGCGTATGATTCTATAGTGCGCAAGGTAAATCAGGTTAACACCGCTAACGGTAAAGGTAGGAGAGAAGAACTGTTCTCCGCGAGCGTATATCCGCCAAAGACATATCCTTCGATCACGTCCTGCACAATCTTGCATTTGCACGCAGAGAAGCATAGTGTGAGGATCGTCACGAGCTTCTTCAGACACTCGCAAGAGTCGCTAGAGATAACTACACGGCTTTCAGCAAAGACCCACAAGGTGCTAAATGAGTCCATGAACCGAGTTACGGTCATTGTTGGTTCACCCCTGAACTTGTCATTGCGTACAAATTGCCTCCTCTTCTAGCGATCGAATGCTCTGGGCAGCTTTGGAAGGAGCTTGGCGATGCTACAGTCACAACCGGCGCACCCTCGTGGTCAAGAACTTGATTCCTGTAATGAGTAACATTTGGCACCAAGAGAGATCCATTCGGCCAATTTCCTCGACGCAAGTAAAAGTCCTCTGAAGAGGTCCTGGAAAAAATAAGTCCGCTTTGCTCGGTATATTCACATAACAATCGCACAATTGTGACCTACTGTATACGGCGTTAGGCCTTTATCACTGCTTGTTCTATTAAGGCCCTCTGCTAGTATGATGAGTACGACACCGTTTTTCAATCTACTAATTGTTTGGTAATAGATGGAATGTTCAGGTCTAGTCACATTGCGCGTAGAGGAGTATGAGAGAGGTATTTCCGCGCCTATTCTCTATGGCGAAAGGTCTATCTACTGTGGAATCGGGTAAATCAGACAAGATTTCTGAGGAGAGCGCTAAGTTCAATAATACGGAAGCTAAAGAGCACAGTTACATCCACCAGTTCTCCTAAGGCATTAGAGGTGATGTGCGGCAAAAGGCTGTTGCCAGATGATATTCCGTACGTCTTGATACAGAGCCCGCCTAATTCATGTATAGGTAATATCCAGTCAGACCGTACAAAAATAATACTTGCCCATCTCTATATATCTTTGGTGTGCTTCGACTAAGTGGTCATTCAGTAAGCAAGTGCATGCCTCAGCCGACGACGCGCTCTTGGAGCGCGTATATCTGGAACCGGAGGATGTCCTCTGAGCATAGATTCCAGAGCACCTATCTTCAAAATCAACTTTGGAATTAAAACCAGCACATCCTTCGTGCAGTTAGTCGGATGGTTTCCACCTCTACAATCGTCCTAGTAGAGTTTCAACTAGATCTGCGAGAATATTCGAGCATTCTATATAGGAAACAGTATTATGCATCATAAACCCTCCGCTAGACCTGACCCGAGCAGTACTGGGATATCGATTTGTCCAAAAAGTCGAACTTAGCTTCTAGTTGTTCATAATTGACGCCCGCGAGAGCTATCCAGTTGTCACTAGAGATAATTGCGATACCAACGAACAAACAACTCTCACTCCGCTGCATGTCCACGTCTGGCGGGAAGCTAAGTAAATTCGAAAAAAGCACAGAGTACAAATTACCTCTTCCAATTGCTGGGAAATTTCAAAGCTCGATTTAACAGAAACTCTCATGTCAAGGATGTGCACATATAACAATATAACACGGTTTTATTCTCAATCCTAGTTTAGAGCTCTGTCTGACCTGGGTTTATGATTAGCAGAGATTCCGCCTGGGTCGCGTCATATAGTTCTCACGCTAATTATATGTCAGGGCGAGCTCTCCTAGATTCGCCTACTTTCATACTCTGCCGCGATACTCACTGTGACGTATCTGAGGAACAAAGAAGGTTTTATTTCCACACCTCGAAACTTCTAGATTTTCACTGATGGATACGCGTCGCGCTTCAGTAAGGCGGCATCGTATATTCAGTAATAATTGGAGTTTCAATGAACAGGATAAATACAGATAAGGCAATTCGGCTCAAAATTGAGTGGAGCGCTTTTAAACGAGATCAGAGCTCACTGATTGCGAGTACATTCACTATATATGAATAAAAATCTCATTAAATTCAGAGCTAAGTATAAGTTCTCTCGAATGTTGATAGCTAGTATTGGGCGTGCGAACGTGAGCTACGGTTTTTGTCTCCCAGATATGAAATTATTGATAAAAAATTTGAGGAGTATGTATTGACCTTCCTCGACCAAAATAATAAATAACTCTTGCAATTGGAGATAGTTGGCTATAGGCCTTCGTCTGTAATCAGGGCAATAACTAGGTACAATTGGCTACGAGCGAATTACGAGTGCTACGATTCGCTAGTACCACTGCGTGAGGCCGTAGAAATGGAGGAGTTGAGAGAACATCCCTGAGAGACACCGATGCTTTGAATGACTTTCTGAATTAGGGTCTTTCCTGTCATGACTGAATCTGACGCCGAGTATGGGAGAGTCGTAACCAGCCGTACAGTTTATTCGCGGCGCCGAAACCCAGCACAGCGTGATTCCACAGATTCTCCTGGGGTTCAATTTACTCACGACCGAGCTCTTTTTTTTTTATGGGTGCTCGGTTTAATAATTTTTTGCACTTTTTCTAAAACTCCAGAAATCATCTCATTTATGCTCACAGCCCAGTGAATTTTTTCCTCTAGGGCGCGGTGTAAGCCAAGATATTGATTCCTCGTAAAATATATACCTGAAAGGAGTTCACTGTTGCTGTTATCGCTTTCTAAAGATCTTCTTACTCCCTTGATTTTAAGCGGCTTTCTGAGCTCCTCTATTAGAGCAAAGTAGCACGCAGCTAGACGAGAGATGAGAGTGCGCGGTACATGGAGATAGACACTGGAGAGGCGAAGTTTCATCAGATATGAATTCAACGAACTATGACACACGAGTTGTACGAAGATCTACTTTTTTTGTAGGGTTGTGTGGCATGCCAATTTTGCGCACGTGATTGGAATAAATCTCCTTGATATCTGCCTAGAGTTTTCGACAAAAAATATATGATTAGAAATAACCACACCACTTTACTTCCTTCCTTAGCAGGGCGCTATCCTAGTCTGAAACACACACGAGTGGAAAACGAAACAGTAGAGCGGACCAGAAGACATACGGAGACACGCAATTCATGGCAGCAAAGACCTAGCAACGTCGCCATGTTGAAGCACAAGTGCTGCAATTAGTTCAACGAAAGAAAACTTCGTCTAGTCCCAGCTGAATATATCGTCACTTCTTTGTATGAATCGACTCAGAACTGTGAAAGAGAGGCACGACAGGAGACAGAGATGCGAGAGCTGCAAATGCGAGGAAGATCGAAAGTCTAAGGCTCCATAGGGGCAATCAAGGAGCCTTAACCTAAATCATCCCGTTGACTTTACCCAAGAAGCTAGAAGAGGCCTTATGTTCGCTCATCAGCCACACTAAGCATTCTGGCGCAATTAGGACCCCACTACACACAACA
>Ga0163217_1032454_pt1 | contig 13262 bp, 14 predicted proteins | sample SynspAceP_FD_185933 | JGI IMG/M metagenome (GOLD analysis project Ga0163217, IMG submission 185933) | Saline lake microbial communities from Ace Lake in Antarctica - Synechococcus sp. Ace-P (PacBio error correction) | ecosystem: Environmental > Aquatic > Non-marine Saline and Alkaline > Saline ...
TCGAAATCCGCCGGCGCGCACAAGCGCCTGCTGGATATCGGTTGAATCGACCCAACCCAGACCGTGGACGCGCTGATGAAGCCTCGACTGGCCGCTGGTGTGGCGTCGAGATCAAGCTGCAGTCAATGAAGCGGTAGGAGGGTAAATTATTATGTTGCGCTCAGGCGTTATTGCAAAAAAGATGGGCAATGACCGTTTGTCATGGAAGAGGCAAGCAGATCCCTGTGACCGTTCCTTACCAGCTCGACAACTTCCAGGTTGTTGCTCATGCGTAAACCATCGAACGGGACGCTACACAGCTGTTGCAGCTCGGGGCGCAGGTACAGCCAGGTTAAACGGACGTCGCAGCCATGCCGCGGTCACTTTGCCAGCAGCAAAGGTTGAACCAAAGCGTAAGGGTCGCGGAAATTCCGCATCGACCTTCACAGAAGCCATGTTGAACGTCGGCGAAGAAATCATCGCCGATCATGTACTTTGCTGGTCAGTATGTTGACTGTTGCAAGGCACTTCCATCGGTAAAGGGCTTTCAGGGCGCGATGAAGCGTCACAACTTTGTGGTCCTGCGGCGCGAAACACACGGTGTTTTTCCGTATCTCACCGTTCGCAACGGTTCACGGTCAGTGTCAGGATCCGGGCAAGGTTTTCAAAAGGCAGAGGAGAGCATGGTCCGGTCCCATGGGTTCTGCTCGTGTTAACCACTCAGAACCTTGAAGTTTTCAAACTGACAGCGTACGGTGGTCTGATCATGGTCAAGGCGCCGTTCAGGCTCCAAAGGTGGTTGGGTGACTGTTAAAGGATGCCGTGAAAAAGCCAGTTTCCCGAAGATGCATCCCTACCTGCCGCATTTGAAATCTGCTTGCAGACGAAGCACGCTAAAATGCAGCTGAAGAAGCCGCCGCACAGCGCCGCAGAAGCCGAAGCCGAAGCAGCCACGCTTGGCTGAAGAGGCAAGCAGCAAACCGAAGCTGCCGCCCTTGCCGAAGCCGATGCATCCATTGAGTCGGACAAGAAGGAAGGTGGACGAATGAAACTGGATGTCATCAAACTCGACGGCGGGCGCAGCCGGTTCGGTTTTTAGAATAAAAAAAAAAAAAACCCCCCCCCCCCCCTTTGGAAAAAACCCCCGGGGAAAGGGGGGCCCCCCCCCCTGTTCGGTCTTGAGCCACGCGCCGAACATTCTGCACCGTGTCCGTCCGCTGCAGCGTAACAACGCGCAAAGCAGGGTAACGCACAGGTAAGGACACGTTCGAGGTCAGCTTTATTCGAGCCAAGAAGATCTATCGTCAGAAGGCAACCGGCGCGCACGCCACGGCGCACGTTCTGCACCGATCTTCCGTAAAGGGTGGTAAATACTACAAGGGTCAACCCCGCGTAGCCACGGCCACGAAACTGACCAAGAAGTTCCGACAAACTGAGGGTCTGCGCCAACGCTTTGTCTGCCAAGGCAAAACAGGCAGCCTGTTTATCATCGACGATGTAAACTCGGATGGGAAAACGCAGCTTTGGCCAAACAGGTTTAAGAATCTGGGCTGGAAACGCGCGTTGATCAATCGACGTGCCTCGGTAAATGAGAACTTCTGCAAGCCGCGCGCAACATCGAAAGGTCTGGATATTCCTGCCGAACGAATGGGTGCAAAACGTCTATGACATCCTTAAGCGGTGATACCTGCGTGATCACCAAGCAGGGATCGAAGCACTGGAGGCCGTTTGAAATGAGGCGCCAAGCACGAACATTACGTTGATCCGCAAGCCCGATCATCACTGAAAAAGCGACGATGGTTTTCGAGCAACAACGCGTCGTTTTCGAAGTTCCGCGATCGACAGCAAACAAGCCAATGAATCAAAGAAGCTGTTGAAGCTCTTTTTGGTGTCAAAGTGAGGCCCGTGAACAACGTCCCATCACCAAAATGCAAGGCAAGCGTTTTCCGCGGCCAGACTGGGTCGCCGGAAGGACGTCAAAGAAAGGCTTACGTTATGCTCGAAGAAAAGGGTAACGCCATCGATCGTATCCACTCGTCTGTAAGTCAGACTGACGCGAAAAATGAAGAGGCCCCTCACCGCCAGGTGGGGGCCTTTTCCTATTTGCGGATTGCGTTTTGGAGTGGACGGTGCCTGTTTAGGCTCATTCGCGGAACTTGGCCGACGCGGCGGTGCGTTGTCGTCCCAAACGTCCACAAAGTGGGGCCCCGCTTTCGAGCGCGGCTTTGCGCGAAGGGATATCGTCACTATGTCAGCCACAGCCCATCAATCCACCCCGATCGGAAATTCTATCTCACACGACCCCGATGACCTTCTCTGGCCGTGCGATCAATGCGAACCGGCTATGCCGGACCGCGGGTTGGTTTAATCTGTGGTCGCTGACTAATCCTTGTGGTCCGTACTGCGGGTGGGCGCTGAGGGCACAAATTCTACACCTGCAATCGTTGACGGAGCGACCCGGATTTGCCGTGATTTTTGCCAATTGCTACGGGCAATGTTTGCCTATGCGACTTGGCGCGCCTGTTGATAGTTTTTTTTGGGATCTTGAGGCTTACGGGTCGGGGGCAAAAGGTTATTGTCGCGCGGCTGGGGATGCTGGTGAACTGGCGTCATCCATGGCGAATCGGTGCCTTGGCCGTCACGTCTGGAGTGTCGTTCATTCGGGGTCTAGCAGCAAGAGCTCCTTGAACAGTTCCTTCAAACGCCAGCCGGCGTGTGGGTTGTCGGCGGCGTCGGACTGGTCACCATGGGAAAACGGGATTTTACTATTTCTTACAGAAGCAGCTCGCAGTCATATCGCGAAAACATCCTGGAGGCTAACCCACTTTTACCAATTGCACTGAACCCGGTTTTGCGCATCGGTGTCGCCGCGGCAGGGGTGTTGTGGTGATCATCGCCGGTCTGATCGTCTACGACCGCGATGAGCGCGAAATGCATCAGATCTGGCGCGCATTGATTGCCGGCTTATTTGAATGGTTGACCCAGCAGGCCTATGGGTCGCATTCTGGGTTGGGGCTTCTCTGGCAGGTTAGCTGATGTTTCGCTGTCTTTGCTTGTGTGACGCCACGTGGTAGCCGGGATTGTAGCGAGAGGCGGCTTGATCGTCCGTGCAAAGCCGTGGCGCGCAACGATCAAGTCGATGGTCGCAATAAGACGCGTTATTGTCAGGTAGTGGGCATTTTGCCGACTTTTCTCCCCGACGCTCCCTTTGACCCGCGGGTAAATCCACCCTAACGACCCATAGGCAGTGCCCCGGATGTCGTCCGGGGCTGATGTCGTTTTGGCGCGTTGGTTAGGTTCTAGCCCACGCACGCCCGCCAAAGGGGTTCCTTTTGTCTGGCATTTTCAATTGGGGACCTTCGGGCCTACAACCATCTCGGCACCAATCACGACCGGGGCCCGGGGACAAGCAAAACGGAAGCCAGAGAACATGGCACTCAGTCGTACAAAACCGGACGACCGCCAGGCCAGCGTGGGCTGGTACTGATCGACCGTTCGGAGCTTTGGAAAGGCCGGCCAAGTCAAATCCCTACTCAAGGTTTGACCAATCAGGCGGTCGGCACAATACCGGACGGATCACAATTGCGTCGCAAACAGGCGGTGGGCAAAGCGCCTTTACCGTATCGTCGATTTCAAACGCAAACAAGCTGGACATGTCGCTGTTGTCGCACGGAATTCGAATATGACCCTAACCGGACCGCATTCCATCGCACTGATCCAGTAACGAAGACGGCGAAACAGGCTTACATCCTGGCACCACACGTAAATCGCTGTCGCGAACAAGGTGATTTTCCTCGGCCAAAGGCCGAACATAAGCCTGGTAACGCTATGTCCATTTTCGGCATGCCCTATCGGTACAATGTTCAACGAACATCGAAATGAAGCCAGGCAAAAGGCGGCCCAGATTCGCACGCGGCCGCCGGTACCTACGCACATTCGTAGCCGTGATGGTGGATAACGCTCAGATCCGTTTGTCCCGGGCGAATGCGTCTGTGCGTCAGGAAATGCATGGCCACCGTTGGTGCCCGTGTCCCAACCTGACAACTCAACCAGACTTCGGTACAGCGGGCGCATGGCGTCACAAGGGTATCCGCCCTTCGACGTGGTGTTGTTATGAACCCGAATCGACCACCTCACGGGTGGTGTGAAGGCCGTACATCAGGGTGGTTCCGTTTCACCCACTGTTACGGCCTTGGGGGCAAAGGCCCACAGAAGGGTGCGAAAAACCCGCACAAGAAACAAGCGTCCAGCTAGAGCTTATCTCTAACGCTCGCGCCACGCCAAGAAGAAGGGGCGTTAATAGATGTCTCGTTCAGTATGGGGAAAGGTCTTTTTTGACTCTATTCCTCAGAAAAGGCCGAAGCCTCCCGCGAAAGCGTCGCAGCGAAAGTGAAATCAAGATTTGGGTCGCGCGTTCCAACGATCTTGCCACAGTTTGTTTGGCCCTGACGTATCGGTGTTTACACGGTTCCCAAGCACATCCTGTAAACGTCAGCGAAAGAGATGATTGGTCAGAAGTTTGGTGAGTATTCGCCACTCGCACCTATTAATGGTCAGGCAGCCACAAAAGCGAAGCGGAAATAGCCATGAGCAAGGATAAGAAATCCCCGCCGCGTGGCTGATACGAAGCCGTGCAAAAAAACTGCGCATGCCTTCGCACAAAGCCCGCAGAAACATACCTCTCCGCCGCGATGAATCCGGTGGCAAAGAAGGTGACCAAGGCCCTTACGGACCTGACCTTCTCCAAAAAGCGGAATCCGCACTGGACGTGAAGATGCCTTCAGTCCCGCAATCGCGAACGGCGAAAACAACCACAACCTTGACGTGGATGAACTGGTCGTTGCCCGAGCATATGTCGCAAAAAACCTGAAATCATGAAACGGTGGTCGTCGCGCGTGCGCGTGCCGTTCGGCAAGATTATCAGCCGTTTTCGGAATCACGATCGTACGTGCGTCAAAGTTGAGGGGAGGCAAGCTTGATGGGTAACAAAAGTAAATCCGATCGTATGCGTCTGTTCGGAGGCAAACCGCACTGGGAAACAGCCGCTGGTAACGCCGATACGAAGACTATGGTGATCTTCTGCTCGAAGCCTTGCCCAATCCGTGACTTCAAATCAAGAAAGAAAGTTGCACAGGGCTGGTATCGCCCTGTGTATCATCGAACGCCACACAAAAGTGCCGCGTTACGATCCCACACAGCGCGACCGGTGTGATCATCGCTAAGAAAAGGTGCAGACATCGAAGGTCTGCGCCAGAAAATCGCCAAGGATCACTAAATCTGGACCTGCACCTCAACATCGTATGAAGTTCGCAAGCCAGAGTGGACGCAGCCCTTTGTTGGTGAAGTCCATCGCAACAGACAGCTGGAGACGCCGGGTTTCTTTCCGTCGTGCATGAAAAGCGTGCGGTACAGAACGCCAATGCGTATGGGTGCCCTGGGTATCCGCGTGAAATCGTGCTGGTCGTCTGGGTGGTGCAGAAATCGCGCGTACCGAATGGTATCGTGAGGCTGCGTGCCGCTCCGACTCTGCGTGCAGACATCGATTACGCAATGTCGAGCATGACTGCCTATGGATCATCGGGATCAAGACCTGGATCTTTCAAAGGCGAATCAATGGAACATGACCGGCAGCGCGTGACCGTAAGGCACAGAAATGCAAGAACGGCCCAAGCAACCTCGCGGGTTGGCGCGGTCGTTCGCTAAGGGGGGAATGAGAGATGCTAACAAACCAACAGCGTCTAAAATCCGCAAGCAGACAAAGGTCGGATCAAAGGTCTGGCAAAAGGGCGGGTCTGACCCTGAACTTTTGGCCACCTACGGTCTGAAGCTCTCGACCCGAGGCGGTAACCGCACGCCAGATCGAAGGCTGCTCGTCGTGCATGACGCGTCACAATGAAAAACGTCAAGGCCCGTGGTCTGGATCCGTATTTTTCGGATGTACCTGGTCAAAGACGGGCAAAGCCCATCGAAAGTTCGTATGGGTAAAGGTAAAAGGTTCCCGTGGATCGTTGGGTCTGCAAGGTCAAAGCCAGGCCGTGTAAATGTTTCGAGATCGACGGTGTCTCCGAGGACGTTTGCACAAGAAGCTCTGCGTCTTGCCGCGATGAAGCTGCCGATCAAAACGCGCGTCGTCGTTTCGCGAAGATTGGTAAAACCAGCGCTCCGGCACGCGCCGGAGAATGGTTTGCCTTTAAAATGGAAAACCCCCGCTGAGTAATCAGCGGGGGTTTTTTCGTTAAGTGGGTTTGCCTCCGTCGTCTTCAGGCCGAGGGACCCGCGGTTTTGGTTCAGTAGTTTTTTTCATACCAGTGCGATCCACGTTGTCATGCCGACATGTCCGACAAAGAAGAAGACTGCGTATAGCTGCCGAACCCCATCTAAAGCTGCGCCCTTAGCGGTGCCAGCACACCCTGGCCACAAACCACAACACAATACCCGCAAGGACGCCCTGAGCCAAGAATCCAAGCTTTCGTGACCGCTTGGTCAGGAAAAACCACGGCGGCAAAATCCAATGCCCCGATCAGGAAGTGGATGGCAAAGGCGGTGGCATAGGGGCAAGTGGACGCTCCCCAGTTTTTTGCTGAGACCAATGACAAGATTGGCCGGCTCTAGCTTGACGCGAACAGGATCGGTGAACGCGAGCATGCAATAGGCTTCGAAGGTGAGTTCACCAATCAGCCCGGCAAGGGCAAAGAAGCGGGCAGGGGGCTTGGGTTCGTAAGTGATTTCACGTGGGCTCCTTGTGTGCGCATCTGCGTCGTTTTATCAGGGCCGAGATGGCACCAGCACAGCTATTCCAGTCACATTAGGGCAACCGCGCGTGACGTGATCCGCGGCGTTGTTTCTGAAACATTGAATATCCGAAGAAACTTCGCAATCGGTGAATAAGCGTTGCAGGGCCTAAGTCAGCGGCCGCATGTGGCGCATAGGCTTGGCGTAACCTGCCTAGGAAGACTGATAATGAAACACGTGCCCAAGCCCTACCACCGACACGCGGAGAGTACTATCTAATAATGAAGGTTGTGAATAAAGGTGGTACGGAATCAAGCCACAGAACAAAAGCCCGATGCACGGAGCGAGACGGAGGAAGAGGCAACAAGCTGACCAAAAAGAAGAAGGCGGCCGTGAAGAGCAAGTAAGGCGGCGCGCAAGAAGCTGCACCGCCCTACCGCGGTGTTAACGCCCAAAGGCAGTAGTTTGAATGAGACCGAAATACGGTCTTCTTCGAACATGTTATATGACATAGTATGACTGCGTACCCTATCGTGTATATCTGCGCGCGCACGGACGCAGACGACACCACGATTCTCGACATCTGAGGGTCGTGCTAGTAGGAGTTCGATAGACATGAGTCGCGTAGTGGTAAACGCTTAACTACACTCTACCCGAGGACATGTAGTCTAACGATAGAAAACAGCAGAGCTAGACGGCACCTCGTCTCAGGTCATCCGCTCTTATAATGCATTGCTCTAGTGAGCACACGATCAACAGTCACTCATCTCGATCTCGCGTGTATATGCGGCAGCTGAGCATGGGAGCTATAGCGCGGAGAGCGTATCGCGAGCGCGAGATCAAGTCAGGTACTCACCTGAGAAGTGCGCGAGCGCGTGAGGGCGCTCGCGTAGAGCCGCACGCGAAGGTTTCAGTGCGAGAGTGAGCGTCGCACGCACACGCCTATATATATATCTTGACTGGTTTAATACCAGCGCTTTTTTTGACCGTCTAAGATCGGGAACCGCCATGGCAGATCGTCAACGACGCATAGCTGGTTAGCCGGGGAAATCATAGTTCCCTCGCACCACTCCTGCCGGCCTCGTCATCCTCGCGATGGACAGGCAGCGGCCTCAAGCTCGACGGGTCGACGGGTTTGACCGTGCTCTGTACAAGCGGCGCGGTAAAGACGGGTGACGAAAAGGGATTCTATCTGTGACATAGGCCGTTCTAACATAGCCTGCGCAGCGTGGCGATACGGTTTTTGCAGAAACCTCGCCTTGCCCCAAAGTAGGGTAGGGCCAATGTAGAGGAAGCTTCACATGACTCCACAGAATCATGGTCACCCCATAAGGGCCTAACTGGTGATGTCGAAAAGGAATGAGGCGAGAACGCCAAAAGAAATACACGACAAACGCCGGACCGCTCCGGGGATGAGCTTGTTAAAACCTCAAGAAAGCATTCCTCAACCTGCGTTTTTCGCAAGCCACTGGCCAGACTTGGAAAATGCCGCACGTTTGGAAAGACCGGTTAAGCGTGACACGTCCGGCACGTGTCAAACCGTTCTTAACCAGAAGAAGCCGCTCCTGCGGCATCTTGCAATAAATAGGAGCCTGAGAGTATGCCAAACGTATCTAAAGGCACCAGTGACAAGCGATGCCACGAACAGACAGTAACCGTAAATCCGTAGAGCGTCGCTTTACACACCCGGTTCTGAAGAAAACCATCCGTAAGTCAAAAAGTACCGGGCCTCACGATGAGAACAAACACAATTCAAAGTGGGCGACAGCGTTTTCGCATCATCGAATGTGCAACCAAAGTCGAAAACCAAAACGTTGGGAGTGCTGCAGCCCTGAGGCTTTAAAGGCGCTGCTTCGCTCGGGCCTGAACGTCCTGTTTCCCTTGGAAAAGAGGGCAGTAGGCGCAAAAGGCACGAGCGAGATGCCCATTTCGGGCGGACCCAACTTAATCGAAACCCTGGGGATAGGGCACGCATCGCCCCCCAGAAGGTCGGGAGAAACCAAATGATCAGAATGCGACCAACCTGGATGTTGCTGACAACAGCGGTGCGCTCGCCGTGTTCAGTCATCAAGGTATTGGGGTTGGTTCCAAGCGTAAATACGCATCCGTCGGCGACATCATTGTCGTGTTCGTCAAGGAAGCCATCCCTCGCGGGTCGTGTGAAAAAAGGGTGACGTGCGTAAAGCCGTCCGTCGTTCGCACAGCCAAAGAAGTTCGTCGTGACGATGGGGCACAGCCATCCGTTTCGATCGCAACGCGCCGTCATTTTGACACTCGTAATGAAGCCCGTAAGGTACAGTATCTTTCGCCCAGTTGTTCGCGAACTGCGCGCCAAAAACTTCATGAAGATTATCTCGCTTGCGCCGGAGGTGCTGTAAATGGCTGCAAACTTCGCAAGGTGACAAAGTCTCGTGGCCTTGCTGGCAAGGACAAGGGCAAGACGGGTTCCATCTCGTCTGTTACCCGAAGGCCAACAAAGCAATCGTAGATGTATCAACATGGCAATCCGCGCCACACTCAGTCCCAGACGTCGCAAGGCGGCCGTAATCCCAAAGCGATGCCAGTTCGAACCTGAGCACCTGTCGTTGGGTTGATGCCAACGGAAGGCTACGCGCCGTTTGGTTTCAAAATCGAAGCGACAAGAAGTGGCCGCTTTGCAAAAACCACGGGAGGCTGATCGATGCCTTGATAACGCACATACACACCCCGCCTGAAGGTCGGTACCAGGACAAAGACCGTGCGAACGCTGAAGAAGAGTTCGGTTTACAAGAACGAAATGCTAGATCCCCGCGGTCTGATTAAATCGTTCTGAACATCTGGCGCTGTGGTGGCTGAGTTGTTTCGTGACAGCAAGAAAGCAAAATCCGCCACAGGAAGAATCTATGACAACGATTGCCGGGCCAAAAAGCGACGAACAGTTTGCCAAGAAATCCTCGCTGGTTCCGGCGTACGTGAAGACATGCCGTTAGGTTGCGAAAAGTTACAGCGCGGTGGGCGAACGGTATGTACGAATTCCTAGATCGTCATGATCACTGATCGCATGCTCGTTCATCCGCGATGCTTCCGCGGCCATCCCAACGGCAAGAGCTTTGACGGCCGTGGGCAACTACGCCATGAGGCTTTTGAAAGGCACATCGTGTTTCCCGAAATCGACTTTGATAAAGTCGACGAGACTTGGGGAATGAGGACATCGGATCGCCACCACGGCGAAAACCGACGCTGAAGCGAAGGCACTGTTGAAAGCCTTCCAACATGCTTCACATCGTAAGCGCGGGGTAGGATTTAATTATGGCTAAGAAATCCATGATCGAGCGCGAAAAAAGAAGCGCGAAGCACTGGTCAAGAAGTACGCTGAAAAGCGCGCTGCATTGAAAAGATCGTAAGCGACGAATCCAGCAGCCAATGGAAGAGCGTTTTTCGCCGCTTCCCTGAAGCTGGCGAAAACTGCCTCGCAACTCCAGCGCTGTGCGTCTGCACAACCGCTTGCCAGCTGACAGGCCGTCCACACGCTTATTACCAGTAAACTGAAAATTTCGGCGGATCGCGCTGCGTGATCTTGGCTCAGCGGCCGAATCCCCTGCAATGGTCAATGTCGAGCTGGTAAGGAGCGCATCAGATGAAGCGTATCCTACGGCAGAATATGCTGAACACGCATCCGTAACTCTTCGATGCGCCGGCAAATCCACCGTCTAGACACCTGCTCCAAGCTGCGTGCATGGGTTCTGGAAACGTGCTTGCGGACGAAGGCTACATCCGTGGTTACGAAGCAAAAACTGGTGCCGCAATGGCCATGCCGCCATCGAAATCCAGCCTCAATGTATTACGCGAGGGGCGACCTGTTATTTCGCGAACTGAGCGGGGTCTCCAAACCCGGTCGTCGGCGATCCTACATGGGCGTCAATGGAATCCCGTTGTACGTCAGGGCCTTGGTGGGTCGATTTGTTGCTCCACCCCAAGGGTGTGATTCGGGATCAGAATGCACGCACCACAATGTTGGCGGCGAATGCTCTGCACCGAATCTCAAGGAAAACAAAATGTCTCGTTATTGGGTAAAAAACCGGGTCGACTGCCAAGCGTGTTTTCAGCATCCGTGGAGCGGGCAGACCATCGAACGTCAAAGGCCCAAGGGAAACCGTCCCTTCAGGGACTGACGACGTTACATGACTGTCGAAGACAACGTGGTCACCATCACACACGCGGCAAAATCCAAGCGCGCGCGCAGCAGTGGGGCATGAGCCCGCACAATGTCGAAAAACCTTGTTACCGGGTTACCGCCGGATTCAGAAAGAGCTTGAAGATCCCAGGGTGTGGTTATCGTGCTGCCATGAATGGCAACACGGACTGCCGCCTGACCTGGGCCTGTCGCATGATGTTTGATTACGTGCACTGAAGGTGTGGACAGTCACAGCCCCGAACAGACCGAGATTGTGTAGAAGGCATTGACAACAGCTTGGTTGGTCAAGTCGCTGCGAACATTCGCGCTTGGCGCAAGCGCCGAGCCTACAAGGGCAAAGGCATCCGCTATAGGGTGAAGTTCGTCTTCCGCAAAGGAAGGCAAGAAGAAAAGTAAGGATAGCTTTCAAGTGGCAAACAGCAAAAGACAACTGTTTCTGAAACGCCGCCTCGCGTTCGGACAAACTTCGCCGGGTCAACGCGGGGGCCGTCTTCGTCTCTCCGTTCACCGCTCGAAAAGAACATCAGCGCCCAGTTGATTCGACGACGTAACGGGGTCCACACCTGGCCTCCGCCTCCTCGATGGAAAAAGACCTGGGTGTTTGTTTGGCAAAAACAACATCGACGGCAGCGACCAAGGTTGGTTTCGGCAATCGCCGAGCGGTCCTCAAAAGGCCGGTGTGAAGGAAGCAAAATATTTTTGACCGGTGGTTTCCTTATTCCACGGCAAAATCAAAAGCTTGGCCGGATGCAAGCACGCGAAGGCGGTCTGAAAATCTTAGCCAACGAAGTCGCACGGTTCCACGTGCCGCTCGATGATCCGGGGGCTTGGCCACTTGGATTGACTTATGACGCGGGCGCAAGCGGCAGCACCAAAAGGATGATGCCGCATGCAAGAGATGACAACCGGGTTGGCAACCGCCGCAACCAACGCGCGAGACACCCTAATTCCGCCGACCGCCTAGTGGCGATCAAACCGTTTCCCAAACCGTTAGGGTTGGTAAGCCGCTTTGGCTTTTCGCTGCAGCTTGTCGTTGTTTGGTGACCAAAAAGGCCGTGTAGGATTTCGGCAAAGGTAAAGCGAAGAGGTTCCAGAAGCCATTCGCAAGCCACCGAGCAAAGCCAATGCGCCAAATGATTTCGCGTTCAACTGCGCGAAGGCTACACTTGCACCACGACATGGAGGCGCGTCACGGCGCCGTCCCGCGTTGTAATGCGGACACACCAGAAGGTACCGGGATCATCCGCCGGTGGTCCAATGCGTGCCGTATTCGAAATGTTGGGCATCAAGGACGTTGTCCAAGTCCATCGGGACGCACGACCCTTACAACATGATCCGTGCCACCATGGACCGGTCTGAAAAATAGAATCTGCGCCACGTGCTGTTGCCCAGCCGTCGCGGCAAGAAAGTTTGCAGACATTCTGCCACAAGCGTGAGGACAATGTTTGAATCGTCGCGCACAAGTGGCTGAGGAGGCATAAGCATGGCTAAAAACAATCGTATCAAGCAGGTTGGTTCCGCCAAATTCCGCCGCCCCGCCGACGCACGCGCTACGGTTGATTGGTTTGGCCTTAAACAAAAATGCACCGTTACGTGAACGGAAGACACACCTTCCCCGTTCGCTGGCAACTGATCCCGCAAGAATCTCTCACATGGTAGAGGGATCAATCGAAGAAAAAGGCTGAACGCTTTCCACCTGAAAGTGAAGGTTCCGATGAAGCCCTTTTGCCATCTAATAACCCTACGCAGAACATGCCGGGCGTTTTTTCGTTAAGCCGGGTTGTGCCGGTGAGGGCAGGGGGCTTGAATGCTCCCGTCTCTCCCGTCATACGCCGCCCAGTGCCACCAATCCGCCACGAGAATCATATGAAACGCCGCGTTTGGCCACTCCCGTCGCTGGGGGCACATCCGGGCAAAAGGGAGAAGCCGACATGAACCTTCAATGTAACTGTCTGATAACTGAAGGTTGCAACAAGAAAACGCAAGCGGCGTTTGGCCGTGGTCCTGGTTCCGGCACCGGTAAAATGGGTGGCCGTGGTATCAAAAGGTCAAAAATCCCGTCGGGTGTAGCGATCAAGGTTTCGAAGGCGGCAAATGCTTTGTACCAACGTCTTTCCTAAGCGTGGCTTTACCAAGCCGAACGGAAGTCCTATGCAGGGTTGTGACCTGGGCCTGATCCAGAAAAATTCATCGACGCGAAAAGATGACGCTTCTGCTGCGATCCCGAAGATGCAACTGATCTCTTCGGGTCTGGTAACGTCGCAAACTGGACGGCATCCGTGTTTTGGCCAAAAGGCGACTTCACCGCCAAAAAGGTTTGATCTTCAGGTATGACGGCGCGTCCAAATCCGCGGTCGAAGCGGTTCGAAAAAGCGGC
>Ga0163217_1070393_pt1 | contig 13261 bp, 7 predicted proteins | sample SynspAceP_FD_185933 | JGI IMG/M metagenome (GOLD analysis project Ga0163217, IMG submission 185933) | Saline lake microbial communities from Ace Lake in Antarctica - Synechococcus sp. Ace-P (PacBio error correction) | ecosystem: Environmental > Aquatic > Non-marine Saline and Alkaline > Saline ...
GTCAGGAAGAAAGAGATTTGAAGTGGGTGGTTTAAGAAATTTCCATTGAATCCGGGCCGCCCTTTTCCCCTCCCCCAAAAAAATGTAAGAATTTTGTTTTGTCAAACAGAGGGTTGTTTTTTCGGGTTAGAGAAGCGGTGGAAAGTTGTTTGTGGGTGTTTTTTGGTTTGGGTGTTTATTACCCCATTTCCCCCAAAAATAGGAAAAATTACCCCGGAGCCCTTGATTCTCTTGGTTTTCCCCTTGGAATAATGGAAAAGAGGACAATGGAAACCTGAAAGTGTTTACCTTTTGAAATTAGGAAGAGACTTAATCCTCCATTGTTTTGTTCGGGCCTTTAAATACCGCTGGGATAAAAGGGAGAAAAGCCGAGAAACCAGGACTAAACTGCTTTTATAACCAAGTAGGCATAAGTCTCTGGGTTTTAGCCTGCGATCGCTGAGACGCGCCCCCACCATTGATTTGGCCCACCGACAATACAGCGTGGCCATGTTTTAAGGTTTTAGAGAGCGAGGCTGTAATTTCCGGGGGATATCAGGAGTATTGGAAACGTAGGGTGTGGGTCCCTTTCTGTTTTGCCAAGACAGCTCTCCTGCTGGCTTTGCATGGTTAGGAAAAAGTTGATCCAGTGAGGAATGATAGTGTTGTCTTCGCTGCTCTAAATTTTTCTCACAAAGTCCGGTTGTAGGAGAAAGGTGGTTGTGATGGCCCTGTGCAACCTGCGCTCTATGGAATGCGATATAAAAGTGAGATGTATTTCATGAGGACCATTTTTGAAAATAGTAGTTAAATCAGTATTCGAGAGGAGGTTTAAGAACCGTTTGTGGGTCTATAAAAGCACGACGGGGTTCTTTTCATGTGTCAAACTTTTCTTGAATCCGGGGGGAGCGTTGTAATCATTGAATCTGGAATCAGAAAGATTCCACTTTTAGCAAAAAAGAGCATACATCCTGCCCTATTAGAAATTTTAATAGGAACAACGATCAATGATCTGGAACTCACTCTACTTTAGAGTTGGTAAGTACCAATTTATCATGGACCGTCGGTCTTATAACCTTTTAACCGCTACAGGCGCGCCACTAATTTTTGAACTCCAACGATAAGCAAAATATCGCGTCTGATGATTGAAGATGTCCTAATGCGATGGCAGAGAAGGGTGACCGTTTAGCTTGTTTTACGAGTAGTGGCGCTGTTTGCCCGCGTGCCTGCGGACCCTGGGGTGTGGCTACTTGACTGTGCCTGCGCGGGCGGCCTTTGGCCAATATAGAATTTGTGACTAGAGTCAGTTAATGTAATAAAGGGTCGAATACGTTGATGGTCGTATGTGGTGAGATGAGAGAGACCTGCGTAGCCTTAGCTAGGCTCAGCACATAGGAGAAATAAGTAACGGCGAGTTTGGGCGATGTTTGGCGTGGAGTACGAGCCGACTTTTTTAAAGGAAGTAGTTCGTATTCGGGCCGGTCTGTTGTGTTTAGTGACAGTATTGGAAGCAGTAAGTTTCCAATTTGATAATGGACGAACTCAAAATGATCTACAGTAACTTGAAATTGACCGGCGGTGAAATTACGTAACTCGATATGAGCTTAATGGTACGAACTCGAGATGGTATTAAAATAGAGATCAGTATCGCGTTTCAAAGGATTTTTGATTCTGGAATAGGTGTCAAGGAGGCTTATAGCAGTCGAGATTAAACCGTATATAATGAATGGTAAGCGAGCTGATTGGGGTTTAGCGATGCTCAGAGAACTAAATATCAGGATCGGATAAAAACTTCGATCTTATTTAAGGCCTCCCTATTCAATCAATGGAGAAGGTTGAGGCGACGTTAGCTGATGTCGTGGAGCGTTATCGGCCAGAAGAATCTCCTCCTTATTAAAATTATGCACCCATTGCCAAGAAACGGTGTGGCGATCTCAACGCGTATATTGGATGAAATGAATTTACCTTATCGACCAAGTAGTGAGCTTGGAGGAGTTTGGCTAAAATAGTGAGCATGTGGGGCGAATCTTTAATTTCGGGCTGGCTGACTGAACATACATTGGGCGCATGGACCCATTTCGGCAAAGCCCAGTGAGTAGGCGGTGGCTTCAAGCTCTAAAACACAGGCGAATTGCCAGCGGAATTTCCAGGGCTCGATGACTCTCAATGGCGGGTACTGCGATGTTGGTTGCTTTGTGAGTCTGGCCCAGTTAGGGATAATGAAAGGGCGTTTATATTGTCAAGATTTGAACCATACCGATGACTTCAAAATATAGAAATAGAGTATCGTAGAAGGGGCATATCTGGCATTAGCAAAGAGGCGTAGTATAAGTCGAGCTTATGGATGATAGAATGTCGTCACAGGGGATGGGCAGTGATTATGACGCTCATGCGAATTTTGAACTCAATAACTGTCGATTAATCGAGAAAGATGTTTACATTATTACCGTTTTTTCGACTATTTTGGTGAAGAAAGGTAGAGCATGGTCTGAAAGAACCTATGTTCGAGGATGAGTGGTGGAAGTTTCATGCGCGGGTGGTGTGCAGTGGCGACTAAAAGTCGACGGAAACGCGTAGGATTACTTTTCCGTCTAGTGATTTGTTAATGGTTTCGATAATTATTGAAAAAGCTCATAAAATACTCAAAAGTTATAAATAGATCGGAAATCAAGGGAGATTCACATGGCTAATGAACACAACACACATCCACGCATGTTACACAGTACGGCTTTATTTCGCAATCCCAAAAAATTGCAGCTAAGTGCGCTTCCTAACCAATTGCATTAGCGCGATGAAGAATCCATACTAGATCAAATTATTGACGTCAAAATAGCCTCTAAAAAAAGGGGGATTTTTATTTTCGTTCAGGGGAACCTTCAAGCTCGTTATGCTGGTTCTGTTCCGCGCACCTTTAAATGACTTTTTAAGCATTACCTAAATGGTGAATGAGGGCAATCACGGAGGCTTTAGGTGTCCTAGGTGGTGAGTGGTGTAGTTGGTTTTAGGTGGTGAATTGACTCAAGATAATGTACCGGGGGGTCGTGTTTCAGCGGCAAAGGCTTTGGAAACGAACGACAGGATGACTGAGAAGGGAGTTGCCATGCTTTAGATCGTCACGTTAGAAGTACCTCGGTGCCGTTCAGATCCTTCTTTGAAGGCACCAATATTAGAATAATGAGTCGTAAAATCTTCTGATGTAGGCAGCAAATGATGGTTTTATTGGGTAAAGTAGAAGAAATGCGAGATGAAAGAAAGGTTGGCAATTCTTTTTTATGTGGAACGTAATCTAATCGTTGTAGCGGGCAAATTGACGTGGTTAGCGCGTCAATGTCGTTTTCGTTTGTCTATGTCTCGTGCGAGATAGGGAAATGTATGGCTTGGTTTTAGCGCGGTTGAAACCGTGGAGTCGTGTATTACACGATGTCCAAAAATAAGTGAAAGTAATAGCACGGTCGAGTGGAAAGAAGAGGTGCGGAAGATATGTGCTCAATTTGTCTCCGAATGCAAAAACTCATTGGGGTTGCTAGAGAGTGTGTAAGGATTTGGCTCGAATGTTGAGTTGATGATATGGAGGCGCTTACAATTAGATAATGCTTTAACGACGATGTTAGTTAATCACTAATACAGAACTGTAGAAGACTGGCCAAAAGAAGGCGTGTATGCCTTTTCGGATATTACGGGCCGATTTGGTTGAGACGACGCGCTAAAGCATGAGGAGTGGGGTGGTGGGATTTAGTGAGTGGGCTGACAGGGTATCTACGGAAACATTTCGCATATTGCTTGTATATTGATGCTTCGCAGGTGCTTTGTGTATCGCGGCAGTAATTGGCTTATCGTATCATGAAACGCGGTTCAATTTGGTTGAGAGAGAATAGGCAATAGCCTCCGAGGGCAAAACTATGGTCGGGCACGAGAAATGAGCCTTTAGAATACGGGGTAAGGCTTGAATTGGAATCAAGGAAGGGCGGTAAAAGCTGGCGATGATGCGTGTTTGGTTGTTTGCGTAGGTGATGGGGTTGAGGTTGGCCACGGTGGTGGTTAGTGCTGTTCGCAGCGATTAAATTATGTGACCAACGCAGAGGAGTCGAAACATCGCCAAGAATGTTAGCAGCGAGTAAATTGACGTTGCGCAGATGCTTTGTGGAGGAGGAGGCCGAAGGGTGCTAATGAGACAGGGGGCGGGATATTGTCCTGGTTTTCAGTGCTGTGCGCTATGGATAGGAGAATGAAATTTTGAGGGTTTAAAAGATTAACAAATAGGTATAAAAAAAGGTGGCTTGAGCACCTTTTTTATATGTTGTTAGGGAGGGCGCAAGTTGGGTCGGTGATTAGAAAACGTCTACCGGCTGGTGTGGGGCAGGGGTGGGGGCGCAAGTAGGATAAGCCTTTTATTAGCGAGTCTATGCGAGGTAGTGTCGTCATAATACAGGATGCGTAGGTGTTTGGTAGCCTGAATAGCTTGATAGATGACAGCGGGGGGGGGGCGGAAAGGGGTGGGTGGTGAATGGGCATGTACGGCGCAGTCGGGTCATGTAGTTGCATGCGCGGAAACCAAGTAAGTGTGACATATGGAGAGCAAGGTTGGTAAAGGGACAACGTACTGGGTGGCAGTGGGCGTAATACAAAGAACCCATAAGATACTTTATTGTCGGTTTGTGCTTCAGGGAAGTGGTGTAGACGATGACAGCCACCTAGTTGCGGATGCGCTAAAGATGAATAGTCATACTTCTTGTGTTCGATCGAGCATCTATTGCGATAAATGAAATCGAGTGACGCCATGACGCTACTCTGAAGAGGCCCACCGTTGCACTTTCGGAATTTCTACATTCCAATCCGAGTGTGTGGCCGGGGGGGTGAGGGGGGGGGGGGGGGGGAGGGGGAGGGGGGGGGGAGGCTGTAGAAGGCTTTCGTCTTTATCATTAGCTCATTCCTGCATCGATAGCCCAAAAGTTCCCATCATTTGGATTAATGTCACCTTTTACGAGTTGTCATTCGTTAAAAACCTACAGACAGCAATGTTGAAGCGTTTTTACGCGAAGATGGTACCCAGTAAGCACGGCGGTTTTTAACAATAGTTGGTTCTTGATGTGTGAGGGTTCATGTTCTCTTATCCTTATAATTAAATAAATATTTCTAATCGGTAATTAGGCCGGCTGGCGACTGCTTTAACCGCCTTTTAAAAAGTCAGAATAAGTTCTTGTCCCGCAATTGTAGCAACGAAGACATTTTGCATAGCGGAAAACCGGTTTCTGGTCGTGAGAGAGAGCCATTTTTTTGCAGGCATGGGTTGTCTTTAGACGACTTGTGTCCGCTGGTAGGGTTTTCTTTTTGGGATACCGCGCGCAAGATTTCACAGAGGTAGATGATATATGGGGGATGTACTCCTTCATAACGAAAATGTCTCAATGTCTTTTTGTCTTTTGCAGTACCGCGCCAAGTAATGGACGAATAACGAGTATTTTGCTTCTATCGATTCTGCTTTGGGAGTTTTTGGCGGCATGATTTCATTTTTCCAGCCAAAAAACCACTATTTAAAGAATAACGTTTCAAGAAATGTCATCTCTCGATGACGCAAGGGTGCTGATGTTTGTCGCTGCGGCAATTTGCCTCCGCGAAACCAGTACATGGTAGGGAATCCACAGACGCAAACGAGAAATCCCACGTGCAAGTGGTTGTTTTGAGGTTTCAGGTATGGAGATGAATTCTTGGGTCAACAATGCTGGTATCGATGGGTGCAACGTTTCTAGGGATATATTGATGAAAGTCTAACTCCTACCCTTCTGAAGTAAGGGGCTGGTAAGATTGGGATAGTCTGCAGGGGAAACACCGGGGGTTGCGTGTTTTGATCTAGATTGACACGCGAGAACGATACTGAAATTGGAATCGTGCGCTTAGGGCTTTAGAGTATCGTAAAATCTCAAAGCAATGAGTGTAAAGAGTCTTTCCAACCGGATGAGAGGGGCACAGCCTATGCACTTTTTGTCACCTGGGTTCTTTCAAATCATGTTGAATGGTCAGCAATCGCTTGTACGCGTGTTAGATCTAACGAAGGGCGTTTTGGAGCTTATTCTGCCCAAGTTTTTCTTTGGGTCTTAAATTAGATATGAGTCCATCATGGATATACGCTTTAGAAAATCATAAGACGTGGCCTAATAGTTACCTGATAAGATGGAAGTCGGAATCGCTATAGAAAAAGTGGGAGGATGATACGGAACAAAGTGTAATAGAAAAAGATCAATGGTTCCTTCTGCTTTAGTACGGCAGTTTACTGTATGTTTAAAGATTGATCAAAGGTGTGGTAAATGTTGATGCATCGCTGGTCAAACGTATGTTCAACTCACCCTGTCGAGCTCTAGTAGGGCGCGCTGTTGCCTAGGAGTGGTGTTTTTGATACAAGAACAAGAACTCATAAGATTTGGCTTTTGAGGAGCGTTACAGTTCATAGGGGAGGAGTTCCCTAGCTTGGCCTAAATATCCATAGGAGCTTTCTGCATAGTACCGCTTGCCACTCTTTACCGTGAGGTTCACGTGGGGGGGGGTATTACACCCATCAAATTGTTTGATTAAACAATGATAGGGCCACCTGCGAGATGGGAGTGAGCTGTCTGGGTCCGTGGATAATACGTCTGGTTGCTGGGCAGTGTTGTGTAGTTAGCGAGTCTTGGAGATAGTGGAGATTTATGATAGCGTGCGTAGTTGTCATTGTGTGTTGTCTTTGTGTAAGTGTCTGGCGCGTGTGTAGCGGGCTGTTGGGGTGGTCATGCGCGCTGGTCATCCTGTCTGTTGGTTTTGTGTGATGGGTTGTGTTGGGAGGCTTGGCCGGGGTGAGAGAGGAGGTTGTAGCGGAGTGTGGGAGCGGGCGAGAGAGAGAGCACACGTGGGAGGAGTAAATCGATCATGAGTGGCCCCTATCAATAATGAAGGTTATAAATGCATGTCATCATTCGCCGCCACGATTTTTAGACGTGCATAGGGGCATATGTACTGGACCTCTGTTGGTTCTGGATCGTGTAATGATGGTTTCATCAGGTGCCTTTCGGTGAAGAGGAATCAGCCACAGCTTTCTTGTTGGACAGGCGCGGTGTGAAGGCGGACTTAATGGGTTTAGTGTAAACAAATTAGTCCTATAGTTGAGTGTCGCGTTGCAGAAGGTTATTTTCCCGTATTCGTATTTCCATGCCAAAAATCTTGGCCACTTAAACCTTGTCTAACGCGAGGGTTCTGCTGGAGAGTGCTGGTAATATGTGTGTTCGCTGAATATTAGTTGCGTTTTACCTTGCAGTACACCTTCGTGATTTTTCACGTAATGTTGACAGACGTGCAAAAGATAGCGTAGGACAATGCAATGTTTGATGTGATTGCTTGAGGCGATAGAATGACGGCATCAAGCAGACTTCCCATTGCAGCTTATCGTTAGCTCTTTTCGCCCGTTGCCAAATATAATGGAGTTAGAAGGGCTCCGGGCTCTGAATGGGCACTGGTACGGCTTTGGTTCTCTTTTCGCCATAAAATTTGGGATGATATGCAAAGCTGGGCGTTTGTAGAGTCCTTTGTGTGATTAAGATTAAGGTGACAAAAACTGTGCGTGGTTGTCTGTTCATAGGTTGTTTGCGTGCTGAATTTTTGAGGAGTAAGGTCAGCGATCCGCAGTGAAGGGGCAAGCGGGGAAGATGTTTTTCCATCAAAGGAAGACAGTTAAAGTTTTGTACCCTACAGACCTGGCGCCCAACTAGAGGGATTTGATAGAGATAAGGTTCCATAAGATGTGTGTGTAAGGTTTCTTTCTCTGCTGTCCAACGGATGTAATAGCGCAGCTGCTGACGCTTGTTAACACTATCTTGTGAAGGCCAAAATAGCAAAAGTGATCGTTCGCTGGTTTCCCAACTGGGGGGACAGCACGCGACCTACTTCCTGAAAATAACGATCTGGGCTATTAGGCCAAATCCAAAGTGCACTACATAGACCGCACATGGGCCGATTATCAATGCCCATCCCGTACGCCGTGGAGTGCGACCTATGATGGGTGGCCATATTGGCTGCAGCCTAATAGTTTATGGTTGTCTTTGTTTGTCTTCCTCTGTCATTGCGGTGAGCTGGGCTCGAAACTAGTGGGGCAGTTGCCTAGAGGGCTCAGCCAGATTAGGCAATTTCTCTGTTTGCTTTCTAGAGCGGCAAATAAATATTGGCTCAGTGTCCCGGGGTAGCTTCATGGTGCGAAATACAGCATATTTGTTGCTTGGCTTTTCTTTTTTTGTGGCAATTTGAATATTAATTTGTGACGCTGTCCGATAGCTGTTTTTTTCCATAACAGGGCAGTGTCAGTGGAAGTTGCAACGTGAGACTGCGTTGATCGTGTCATTGGTCTCTGTTATCGACTGTTTCTCGGGTATAGCGCGATGTATATGGACAGGTCAGGGAAAAGAAGCTTTAAGCTGGGACCTTAATTGACTTTGTACTCAGGCCTGAAAAAATTACTCGCCATTGAGAAATAACAGTGAGCTTTCATCAATGGCAAAAACAGAGCAATCGTCAAAACTATGAAGAAATCGCGAATCACTGGGAAGGATTGCACCAGTTTTCTGCAGGGTAGAATAGCAGTAACATCAATGTTGTTTAATGTCGTAATCGCGCCAATAATCAGGGTAGATCATCTTGGTTCGCCAGGGGTTTAATGTGGACATTTAAGAATACTGTGCCTAAGGCCCTTTCTTAATTCAACTTCTCCACTTGCTGAGACATAAGGATAACAAAGGGGCTGACAATGACCGCGACTATTTTTGTTACCACTTTCTAATGAGTCGCCGCTTGGTAAACCAAGAGATTTTCCGCCTGTCCTGTTGGCGCGAGCTGAGTAAAACTCTTCGGGAACCAGAGGCATAAATGCGTCTATTGGCTTTTCTTGCATGACGATAGTTCGAGTGCCTAAACGGAAAGAGCCGCGCGTGACGTTGGTCATTAAGTTCGATGTTGGGAATTAATCCTTAAGCCACCACTGTTGTCTGCATCGGATGTTTTTCGCAACCGGTTCCTTTCGCTGAGAGCGATCGGATAGGCTTAATCTGTTGATTTAGGGAATTACTGTACATGGCACAGATGCCAACGCTCTTGATGATCTTGAATAGAAAACGTTAGAAAGGTTGGTGTGTGAGTAGTCGGATCAAGTTCAGTGAGAATTGTCAGAAACTGTTGTTTGAACACATGGCTTCTTGAGACGCATTGTCGTATGTCCGTGTTAAGCTACAGCTGAGGAGAAGTGGCCGCCGTTATCTTTGAAGACTGACAGTGAGCCGAAATGTCGTGGAAAATGAAAACAAGAAAGCAAATTAACTGGCGATGCAGTACTTTATCACGGTCCTTTTTATTGATAGTCAAAAAGAGCTGGAGTCTGAAGAAGGCTTAGTGATGGCCCTGTGAAACTAGAAATGGGGCAATCCCAGAAGAGTTGAGCGAATTACAAGAAGGGCCTTCCGGTTTTTATGGAGGGCTGCGTAATTTATGTGACTGAAAGCGCTTGGTTCCCCACGCTCTTGAAAAAAGATAAGAGTAGGGGTTTGCCGGAAGTTGTTGCTTAACGCTATAAAAATGGTTGCTTGCTGAATGATTGATGACGAAGAGTGATGGAGATTAGAGCCAAGTGGAAAAATTTGACTAATTCTGTGGTGTATTGGCAGCGGAGATCCCGGCGTGGGAGCGTCTTAACGAGGACCTATTGTTTAGTATTGCGTACTGGAGCCCTGGAAAGAAAGACCTTTTCCAAAACGCTCAGCATAAAAGACAAGGCATATAAGAAAAGAAAAAAGGGCGCTAAAAAAGTCTTAATATTAATGAGGGAAAGCCGCGGCTGCTTTAATGCTGCTAGGGCGTTAGATTCCTCAGTGCGATCAAGAGTGATGTGTTGCCAATGTAGTGTCACGCGATTGGCACCTCGGTAATTCGTGAGGTCTTTTTTTTCCTGTATTTTTGTTTTGCGCGGTCAAAATGAGACTTGAGGTATGTTTTTTGCTGCGTAAGGAACTTGAAATTAGTTTTTCCACCTGATCGTCTCAAGCATTCTCCATCACGATACACAGTTTTAGAGCTCTAAGACGTCCGTCTGAAAACAATCAGCAGTGTAACATCATTGCGCACATTGCGAAGTTTGTTTGCTGGTTGCAATCGGCTTCAAAATGTCGTATGCAGGAAAGATTACTTAACTGGGCTACTGATTTCGATCGTAAATAGTCTATAGCGCCACACGTAGGCTCTTCGAAGATCAAGTGCGTTTGCATTCCCCCTCCCAAGACATGAATTTCACTCCTGTTTGGGAGTCATTAATGAATTAAGGTCAAGGTAGCCTCTGCACAAACACTATAACAGGACCAAATACCTGAGAATGTATTCTATTCCATCTGCTGCGAGTTCATTTACATCGAGGTAAATGTGGCATTACAACGGCGTAAAAAAGCATAGCATGACGGGTAACTGCACGCGGATAGATAGGCGGGTAGTGGGCCCATGCCCCACGTAAAAGTCGCCTCCGAGAGAGAGAGGCGAGCGCCGTCTGATCGAAGTGCTTTACTAAGAGGCGAGATGGGCCATTTAAATGCTAGCAGCTGATAGTCGAGTACTTAAACACATGGCTCAGAGTGTTGTGCCGCTGCGACGTTGGTGTAGATTGTGAGTCAATGAACGTGTGGTGAGCCAGTTTTCATGCTCCGTTCTAAATTCATCGTTTGAAAATCAAGGTGAGCGGCTTGGTCTTGTGTGCGGTAACATTTTTCTTTTAATTGGTCGACATGACGCAATGTGCCGTTTTTTGAGTGCTAATGTTGCAAAAAAGCACTCATTAATGGTTTTGGAATAAAAGATCATCCGCTGCCAGAGCTTAAGCACCTATCCATATAGTCTGTGAAGAGAGAAAAATCATAGGTGGGAGATGAATAAGCGATTGCCAGATAATGCCTTTGAGCTTTTTTAAGCGTAGATCGGCATCTACCGCCTTTTACAACAAAACATGCCACGTCACCGGATGTCTGTGCAATAGTCAAATAAGCCTGAACAAGCATCTTAGTAACTGCTGACACTCGTGGACGTGACCATTTTTCTTTTTTCCCGCGCACAGAAGAAATATTTCGCGTAAAACGGGTTTCACTGTTCTACGCATAAGTAATTTGTCATGCTGTCTTGCCTTAGGTGTGCATATCGAAGCGTATTTGTTCGGAAACGGAGAAGATCCAATTAGGAATTTTTTAATGCATGGCCATGTTCGCTGCTTCCTTTTTAGGCTGAAAGTACGCCAGAATTCTCAATGGTTTTGCTCAGTACTCAAGCAGCATAGCCCAGTGCCGGCGCTGTCTAATATTAATCCCATGCTCATTATCAAACAACGATAGACTTATAATGATTTCCGTGTAGGTCCAGAATAAGCCTCACTGAAAATCAATTAAACAAGGAGAAAGTTCGAAGCTGCAACAATCCGTGATTTGCACGGGTGGTTTATATGAATCAATTTGCTGTGACTGGAAATACTCATTTAGCGCGTCGAGGTTGTTGGGCATTAGCCCTACTCGCGCTCCGTGGCAATTCTTGCGGATGGGAAGAGCAAAGCACGCATACGCTTCACGTCCATTTCTTGCAATTGGATAGAGGTGCAGCTTGCAAGTTGCAATGGATTTTTTGGTCTTTCTTCTGCAGTTGGTGTTGCGTACACAAGTTGATGGTTCGGCTGGGAATCGCAGATCTCTTTGCCATTGGGAATACTTCGCTGACAAACAAGTTTCACAAATGAGACTTCGACTTTCCTCAGGGATCATTGTGTGCCATATAACTCTCGTTTATTCAAGCGGTCATATGAATGTATAGGTCGAGTTTTTCTTTTGAGTAATGGGCGTTGGTCAATTTGCGTAGTTGTACGTTCAATGATTTTCCTATATATGCGACGGTTAACTACTAGCTGTTGGACTCTCCATTGCAATAGTACTCTGGGGCGCCTTTTCTTTTGGGTAAGCTACGTCAAATGGAAACCGGGCAGCCACCTGCACGGCACAACGCTGATAATGGTCTGTCCATGTTTAGCGGGGCCATTATCGTGGCACGTTTAATCATCGTGGTTGCCTTTCGCGGCGATTACTTGCAGTCCGAATGTGCTTTTCATTAGCCCCAGTATACACTATGAGGGTTTTTACCAGTGTCGTATTTGGTTAACCGCCTCGTCAAAGCATGGCCAAAGAGAATCCACGCAACGATATCTCCCGTCCATGGTTTTCATGTAATCGATACGTAGTAGACTAGGCGGCCGAATGGCTGAGGTAAAATGGTATTTGGTGCTGCCACGCACCAGGAACCACTTGTTTGAAATACGCTGGCCTCAGAGTGGTTGTTTTTTTTTTGCCTTCGGCGTCCAAAATATGCGTACTTCGAAGTTATATGGAAATTTACGATAGTCAGCAAAGGTCTTGTTGCTTGTCTTCATCCGATTATAAAGGTTTCCGGTGAATGTGAAGTCGATAGCGCGTGCATTTGCTTCCAGGGTCATTCACTTCAGGTGGGGTCAACAACAATCCATTCCTACATTTGTCCTGATCTTGCCTGCGCGTAAAAGCGTTCAAACAAGGTCGACGAATCGTTCTTTGCATATCCACCGTTTAGGGTAACTAACGGAGTTGAAAATAGATTTCCCAAGTTAAAAGGGTCTAACGCTTTAAGCTGTGGGTTGAGGGCTCGTCGAATAATATGTAGCAACTTTGGTCGCTAAGAGTCTTTGCAAGCTATTAGAACATTAAATCCGAATTCGGAATGGTGTTTCCTGCCGCTTCCGTTTAGGAGCCATGCTCCGTCGCGTTTCGGTCGGTATTTTGGCCAAGATTCATTTCGGCTCCTCCAGAATGGGTGCGATTTTGATAAGAGACATAGATGTTTCGATAACTCTTCGAAATGTGTAAGACAGGTGCTAAAAGTAAAGTCTGTAGTTTTGAAACCGATTCGTTGTCTAAATTCGCGTTTTGATGGTATTTTCCGTGCTGATCTGGCGTACCTCTTTTTTGAGCGTACCTTCTCTGGTCAATAGCTATGCGTGCTTGATTCTCCGGTTTGGCTTTTTCAGTTCACGACTTGATTAGCCTTCTTTATGAGATAGCCGCCCCGATTTGGACCCAATTGCTGCGTTTCTGAAGTAACAGGTGAAATAGGCGGCGTCACTTTTGAAATTCTGCATCGTCGTCGGGGTTAGAAGGGGTGTCAGGTCGAGGGTTGCGCATCCTTAACATCATAGTTGGCTGCGTTAGTGCAGAAAACGCGTGTCAAG